>JGI11705J14877_10001095_pt1 | contig 15764 bp, 13 predicted proteins | sample Etolaghawater15m_FD_14877 | JGI IMG/M metagenome (IMG submission 14877) | reverse complement strand
TTTTCACAACGGTCCGTTGGGACTCCGTTGACCTTTTATCTTTTTTTAAAACGCTTGGTTTTGATCGGAGTGAATTTATCCATCTCACAAAGAAGTTAGGGTCATGGCGACTCACAATTCCACCTATCTGATTTAAGACAACGTAATATCTCCGCAATAATTACCTCCAGTCTACCCGGTAGGTTTTTACGGCTTTATGAATTCCCTTAACCTGAATATCCCCCACTTCTATTACGGTCCTCCTGTTATCCAGCAGGCTGAGCGTTCGCCGGCTGATCAAAATTTCCCCCGCTTTTGCCAGATTTTCCAACCTTGAGGCCACATTGACCTGGTTGCCGATAATGGTGTAGTCTCTGTGCATGTCTGATCCCACATTACCGACCGTCACATAACCGGTGTTGATCCCGATTCCCACTCCCAGCTCATGATCGAAGTGCTTCCACTCCTGTTTCAGCCGCTCCACGGCTTGTTGCATTTTGACCGCCATCTTTACNGCACGTTCCGCATGGTCTTCCATGGGGATCGGATCTCCGAAAAAAACCAGAAGACCATCTCCGACGGATTTTGTTGAGCGTCCCGTCATATTGATGCACAATCTCAATCATCACAGAAAAGTAACGGCTCAGGAGTTGGAACAATTCTTCGGGTTCCAGGTTTTCAGTCAGGGTTGAAAACCCTCTAATATCCGTGAAAACGATCGTCAACAGTTTTCTCTGTGGTTCGGTTCCCAGTGCGCCGTCATTTTCCAGAATGGTTTTCGCAAGGTTTGGCGAAAGGTAGCGGCGTAGTTGATCGTGCCGTTTCAAAGCGAGGAGCTGTTCGTTGACCCTTTTTTCCAATCCGTCATTGAGTCTGATTAAATCCTGCCGGGCTTTTTCCAATTCCGCGGTCCGCTCTTTCACCTTGGCTTCCAGTTCAAGATTGGCCTTTTCAAGTGCCACGTTTGCTANATTCTTGTCTTTAACAGCTTCACGGAGNTGATCAATAATTTCGGTTAATTCGTGCCCCGTATCCGGTTTTTTCTTTTTGAGCCTGAGCGCTTCAGATATACGGTGTCCCATGGACATGCGGTCAAATGCGATATCCAGGATGCAGTATGGGGCTTTGAAAAAGGTGCCTTTCTTCAGAATTTCCTGGCCCCCAAGTGAAAAACCCTGAGTGATCAGGATGGCCTTTCTAAAATTCCGGGCGGTTTCTTTTGCATCGAGTTCCTTTGTTTTGCCCAGATACAGCGTTTTGCCGTTAATGTTTTCCGTTTCCAGCAGAACCTCTTTCCCCACGGCAATGCGTTCGCCGGTGGCCGGATCTCGAAGGCTCATCCGGCCTTCCGCAACCCGGACATCCAAACCGCTGTCAGCAAACTCAGGGTCTTGGTTGAAAACGACCACCGGATCGTAAGGGGAAAGCGGTTGTTCGATGTTTGCCGGGGGAAGATTCCAGATGGTTGGAATGGAAGAGAGGATGCCCCTCATAAAAGCATCTCCAATATAGTCCGGATTCGGATCAAAATCATCGTGGAAGGTGATCTTCAAAAGTGTTTTGATCTTTCTTGATGTGGCATCGTAGTAAGGTGGGAGTATGATTTCGATCTCTTTGGTATCATTGAAGTTTTTGTTGAAAAAGGGCAGTTTCTTGTAACCGTCAGCGGGTGAAGCAAAAACCCTTACAAAGTAGTGGAATCGGCCCCATGAACGCAATTGCGCTGAAGAAAGACCGCAATTAAAAAAGAAATTCGCTTCAGCCACGTGTTTTCTGCCCCGTCGGAAAACCCGATTGAAATTGTCATAGGTGGTCCATTGATCTTCGTTCAGGAAAAAGCTTTCAGCGGAGGGATACCCTTCCGGTCTGGGAAGGCCTTCAAACAGGTTACACCCACGCGCCGAACAGCTTTTTACATAGGCGTCAATGATTTTGAGATTTCTGTTGCTGATACAATCAGGGCGTGTCATGGGCAACTCATCAAATTTTTTACCGAGGGCTTTAGCATACTTCATCTTTGAAAAATCTGGCAAGGGCGTTTTTTGAGGTTTTGAGAATCGCAGAGCCTTTTCAAATGCCCTGCGATTGAAATTCGAAAAAAATGGCTATGGTGTTAGAATTGAGTGAATTTTTTGGGGTATGATTCTTCTGAAAAACATGGCAGGGGAGGGTGTGGCGTTTTACGATTCATTTATTTCTTGACAATGAACAAAGGAAACACGATAATCCCGTCTTCTCGGGACGTGGCGCAGCCTGGAAGCGCACCTGAATGGGGTTCAGGGGGTCCGGAGTTCAAATCTCCGCGTCCCGACCAGTAAAATCGAGGACTTACAGGGAAGCAAGTTTAGCATTTTCAAAAATCTGGCACTTTTCTGGCATGTTCTTTTTTGGGGTCGTCAATCTGTTTAAGAGGTTGACGACCCTTTTTTTGTGCTCCTGGCTCAAGTGCGCATACCTCAAGGTCATGGTTGTGGTCTTACTTACAGCACATTGAAATGTGCCACACGTTGTGGACCGACGGCCGTGTCTGTTTCGCATGAGCCGTTTCAGATAAGGCCGCTGCCAGGGTTTTGACAACGCCGATTTTTCCGGGTACAATCTCAATGCATTGCAGGTTGGGGATGGAAAGGTTCACCACAACATCTGGCCAACTTCCAAACGGCTTTGGTTCCATACTGTCAAGAGTTGTTCCCAGATAAACGTAAAGAATTGTTCTGGAAGCTTTTTGAAATCTTGAGGATTGTGATACAGAAGCTTCATGCACGTTTCGTTATGCAACGGCTGAAGAGATTAGGACTCGGTCTCTCAGAACGTGTTTCAAAACACCATAAGCTGCTACTCTAATCAAGAAATGGAAAATACCAAGAAAGTTATTGCGATCAACGGTGCTTGCCGCCGAACGGGAACGACCACACAGTTGACAGCGGCAGCCCTGGAAGGTGCGTCCTCAGTGGGCATGGACACCGAAATGATATTTCTTTGCGATAAAGATATTCGCTATTGTACCAATTGCCTTATGTGCTACAAGGACTTGGATTCGGAGATTGCGCCTTGCTCGATCAACGACGACATGGGAGAGATCCTGCGAAAAACAGTGGACGCTGATGGCATCATTTTAACATCGGCGGTGCATAACGGGTTCATCACTGGGCTCATGACAGTATTTTTCGAGCGTATGGCATGGCGTCTATGTCGACCAACAGGCAGATTTTTGACCTTCAGAGGTGCCCCTCAGCCTCGTTCCAAAAAGCGTCGGGCACTAGGCACCATCGTGAGTGCGGGATCTATGCCGACAAAGTTAGGGAAAAGGTACTGCAACGATGGGACGCCATTCATGAAGCAAAACGGCTGCCTCATTCTCAATGCTGATTGGGTCGGAGAAATGTATGCCGGAGGGGAATTTTCAAAAAAGCTGCGGGGTGAGGACTGGCAAAGAGCATACCTCTATAAAGAACTCACCGAAGTACAGCTCAGAGAGGCCAAGGATCTCGGTGTCAAAATGGCCGAGATGATCAAGGCCGACAGGCTCAGACCCCTTCATCCCTTGGGTCGGGTCGGTCCACTCCTTGATATCGTCACAGGTTGGTTTATCCGGGAATGAGGCAAATCAATGCGGCAAAGTATGAAAACTATTTAATTTTTTGATGGCATATTTATTACTGATACGAATGCAATTGGATCGCTAGGGTTGCGGCATTTTTCCTGAACGGCAGACTGGCAGTGGTGACTATCCCTCTGAAAAAATTGTTGCCCGCAAACGCAAGTATTACAAACCTGTTTTCACATATATTGAAATCGACGGCCATGCTCATTGGGTACTCAGGGAGCCTTGGGTGGGAAGACCTCGCTGGACGTATTCATGCCTGGTTGAAGGAGAATGTTTAGCTGTAATGACAACGACTGATCTAAACCCAGAAGAAGCGCAGGCGCTGAAGTCCTTTGTCAGAGATGGCCTCGGCTGCGGATGCCCGGACGAGGTATTCTCCAAGATCCAAATAGAGAAAAACCCCGCTGGGTTTCAAGGTCTGTCGATCGACTGCCTGATCAGAATCGGCGACCGCCTGTTGGTGGCCATCCGACTATTGGAAAGCCTGAATGGCGAATTGGGTGAGGATCTCAAGAGATCCCTAGAAATCGGCAAACAACTGCGTGACGACAATGGGTTCAACCGCTTTCGCCTCGTCGTTACCTCGGAGGAGGCGGACAGCATTGCCCCAGCTTTTAAAGAACAATTTGATGGCCTAGATGGGTTGGATGACAGGATTCACTTGCATGTGGTCAGACCTTCGGTGATACCTGAGTTTCTGGTGTTATCGGAGGTTTGATCGAATTTTTTGGGCATCTGTGATGGAGGACTGTTGCAATGAAGATTGCCGAGCCATTTATCATGCCCTTTCTTCTATGTCTTTTTTTCTTCTGCATATTGATGCTTTTGGCACAGCCCGCGATGTCTGCCCCCACGGTGGATCATAATCTGTATGCCGAATTACTGAAGGCACATGTCAGCAATGAGGTTGTGGACTATCAGGGGTTTAAAAAGGATGAGGCCAAGCTGGATCGTTATCTCGAGATTCTGGCGAAGACCGATACCCGGACGCTGTCCCGAAATGAACAGTTCGCCTTTTATATCAACGCCTATAACGCTTGGACCATAAAGCTTATCCTGAGTGGCTATCCTGGAATAAAGTCCATCAAAGATCTGGGAACTTTTTTCAAGAGTCCCTGGAAGAAGAAGATTGCCCGTATTGACGGAAAAGTGGTAACGCTGGATAACATTGAGCACGACATTATGCGTCCTCGGTTCAAAGATCCGCGAATTCATTTTGCCGTTAACTGTGCGTCCAGGAGTTGTCCCCCTCTAATGTCGAAACCCTATCAGGGTGACGTTCTGGATCAGCAGTTAACCCGGATTACCGAAAAGTTCATCAATGATCCCGAATACAACCGCCTGAAAGGAAATACCCTCTATGTAAGCCGTATTTTCGATTGGTATGCTGATGATTTCAACGGTGACATTGTAGCATTTTTCCTGAAATACGCTAAGGGGAACACCCTGAAGATGCTGAAAGAAAACCGTTCTGGCATTGATGTTGAATACCTTGACTATGACTGGTCTCTGAACGGGAAATAGGGGAGGGTGGGCCATGGCAACATACGACTATGATATCGGTATCCTGGGCGGAGGAGCTGCCGGTCTGACCGTAGCATCGGGCGCAGCCCAGTTGGGCGCGAAAACCCTTCTGGTTGAAAGTGAGGAAAAGCTGGGTGGAGATTGTCTGCATTTCGGATGTGTGCCCAGCAAAACCCTCATTCGAACGGCCCAAGTCTATCATGCCATGAAAAATGCCGAAACGTTCGGTCTCCCTTTTGTTGAAATACCGCCGGTGGACTTTCAAAAGGTGAAAGAAAGAATCCAGTCGGTGATCTCAACCATTCAAAAACATGATTCCGAGGAAAGGTTCTGCAAGCTTGGCGCCAGAGTGGTATTTGGCAGTCCCACTTTTATAGATGAACACAGCATACGGCTGAACGGAGAGACGGTTTCCGCAAAAAACTGGGTCATTGCCACCGGATCCTCACCGGGTATTCCTTCCATCCAAGGGCTCGATAAAACCCCTTATTTGACCAACAGGGAGATCTTTTACCTGGATCGCCTCCCTGAATCCATGGCGATTCTGGGTGCGGGTCCCATTGCCATCGAGATGGCTCAGGCGTTCTCCCGCCTCGGAACAGCCGTATTCGTTGTTCAACGAAGTGATCAGATCCTGAGCAAGGAAGACAAGGATATGGCAGACGGGGTGATGCAGGTTCTCTCCAGCGAAGGTGTCAGGTTTTGCTTAAACGCTTCAATTCTTGACGTGAAAGATCTGGGGAACAGCCGGGAAGTCCGTTTCAAAGACAAGGCGGAGAAAATCAATACATTAAAGGTGGAAGCGATTCTCGTTGCCATGGGTCGTGCGCCCAATGTAAACGGCCTTGGTCTGGAGAGCATCGGTCTTGAAGAAAACCGCAAGGGCATCAAAGTGGATAATCGACTGCGAACCGCACATAAAAACATTTATGCCGCTGGAGATGTAACGGGCGCTTTTCAGTTTACGCATGCCGCGGGTTACGAAGGGGGGATTGTGGTGGCCAACGCCATTTTTCATCTTCCAAAGAAAGCCGATTACACCCTATTACCCTGGTGCACCTATGCCGATCCAGAGCTTGCGGTTATCGGAATGAACGAAAGGCTGGCAGTGAAAGCCGGTATCGAATATTCGGTTTTTACCGAAAGCTTTCAGGACAATGACAGAAGTCTCGCGGAAGGTGAAAGCGTGGGAGAGATCAAGCTGGTCCTGGACAAGGACGAAAAACCGATCGGGGTTCAAATTCTGGGGCCACAGGCAGGCGAACTGCTTAGTGAATGGGTGGCTGTTCTGAACGGGAAGGTGAAGCTTTCGACTTTGGCTTCCGCTGTCCATCCCTACCCGACGCTCGGAGAAATCAACAAGCGGGTGGCGGGAAGCCCTATTTCACCAAAGATCTTTTCCAAAAAAGTTAAAAAAGGGCTCAAGTTCTTTTTTCATTTGAAAGGAAGAGCTTGCGCGGAGGGCCTTCATGGCCGGGAGTCGTAGGACCATCATGGAATATAACAGAAGAGAATATCAGAAATGGTTTGCCATATGCCTGATCGGTGTGTCGTTTTTTTTCGGGGCAGTTGCTGAGGCAAGAAACATTGAACCGGCACAAATCCCTGAATTGATGGCTTCGCTTAACATTCCAGCGGGCCAGAATTTCTGCGGGGAACCGGTTCCCATGGACAACCCGGACGTGAGACAACGATTCGAGCGGGAACTGCTGTTGACCCTCTGGAACCGACCCCAGGTGATTTTGTGGCTGAAACGCTCAGGTCGTTATCTGCCCCATATGGAGCGACTGTTAAAGAAGAATGGGCTACCCGATGACCTCAAGTACGTGGCCATTGCGGAAAGCGCCCTGAGGCCCCATGCGGGGTCAAGCCGGGGCGCCATCGGTTTCTGGCAGTTTGTCAGAGCCACGGGGCGGAAGTACGGACTTACCATCAACGATCGCGTCGATGAAAGACGAAACGTGTTTGCCTCAACCCGGGCTGCGATCGGGTATTTCAAAGCTCTGCACGAGGAAATGGGATCCTGGACTTTGGCCGCTGCCGCCTACAACATGGGAGAAAAGGGCCTGATGGGTGAGATCCTGGCCCAGGATTCCATGAATTACTACGACCTCTACCTGCCACTGGAAACACAACACTTTCTGTTTCGCATCCTCGCTATCAAGCTCATTTTTTCCGATCCGAAACGGTATGGCTTTGACCTGTCCGGCGAGGAGCGCTACCCACTTCTATCCTTTGAGAGGGTTCAGTTGAAATGTGACCGCGAAACCCCCATCAAGCTTGTGGCAAAAGCAGCAAACACCCGTTTCAAGGTCATCAAGGACCTCAACCCGGAAATTCGGGGCCACTATATTGCAAAAGGCGAACATGCGATCCTGATACCCGAAGGGTCCCTACAGGGGTTTCAAAAGCGGTATTCCAGATTGCTCAAGGACTATGCTGAAAATCAGAAAGGCCGTGTCTATGTGGTGCAACCGGGGGATAACCTCTCTAATATCGCCCGTCGTCACAACGTTCCGGTCACGGCACTGTTTATTTGGAATCGAATCAATCCGCGAGATCCGATCCACCCGGGACAGAAGTTGATTGTCCATCCCGGGGATTAATTTTCACAGCTTTAAATCCTGGCTCAAGTTGCCAATGAGAATCTCAAGGGCGTTTTGCTGTTTTTTCTGCTGGCCCATAAGGGATTCTTCCTGGTTCTCGATCTTTCCCAGCCGAGTTTCCTGGCTGTCAAGCTGCTGAATATAGCGGCTTCGAAGCCCTTTTTCTTCAGAAGTCTGGCCCAAACCCCTCAGGTTTTCACGAAGCCTTTTCTGGTCGGCAAATATCTGTTGCCGTTCCTTTTTAAGGGTGTTCAGATCGGCCTCGATACGGGCTAAATCATCTTTAACGGCAACGATTTTTTCCAACTGCCGGAGTGTATTATCGTCCAGGAATTTTTGACGGGCAAAGATGAGAATGTTGTCCGGGGTCAGGTTGCTGACGGAAATGCTTTCCCAAACGTCCCGAATTTCTTTGACCACAAAGGCGGTTTCATTATTCCCGGAGACCGTTACCTCGAAACGAAGGTAACTGTCGGTGGTCTCCAGAGGTTTTTGAGGCTGCAAAAGTCTCCAGCCGCTATTGTATGGGTGTTCGATGACCACTGTTCTGGCCTGAGCATTTTTATTGTTGAGGGTGTAGTTCCGGGTTTCGATGATCCCTCGGTGAAGGCGCATGAGGCCACGGTTGATCACCACCCGGTCTATCGGTTCGGTGGTGCTTCCTTTTTTTGTGCTTACAGAAAGGCCCAGGTCAACCGCATAGGTGATGTAGCGCTGTTCATTGGGTTTGAGGCTTTTCACAAAAGCTTCCCCCGCATATGTGCCGCCTTTGAGCACGGTCAGGGGTCCCCCTTCAAGGGTGAGCCCTGTGGTATTTTTAAGCTCTATCCCTGCGAGAGGGTTCTGTTTTCGAGTTCTTTCGTTATACAGGTCCACCGCCCGGCCTTCAATGTCCTTTGAAACAATGGGCACCAGCGCCGACCGGTTCTGATCGATGGTGACGGGATGGTCTATGCGGTATTCAAACATGTCCCCCACTTCGCGGGTGACACTTTGGGCTTTCAAGTCGCGAATGCTTTGTTCCATGTCACGTTCAGGGGCATATTTTTTGGCCACGGCCTCTTTCCGAAAGGAACCGGCTTTGGCCATTGGGCTGGCGGGTGCTGCCATCAACATTCGGTTTTCACTCACGACAGCTTCCGGCACCCTTGGGGCAACCGTATCTTCATCATCCATCTTGAGCTCGGGTCGCTTTTTGAAGCGCGGCGCGTAGAGCTCTTGGACAAATGACACGGGCAGGCCGCTGACCAGTGAAAGCTGCACGTTTTCCCAGTTTTCTCCACTGATGTTGTCGACGATAGCCCACCCCTGCAGAAAAGGGTTTTTCCCTTTGTTCGAATCGGGAATAACGATGCGATAGGTGGCTTTCCATACCGGAACCTCCGTGATATAGCTCACCAGAAGTTCCTGAGGCCCTTCGCCTGTGGGTGTTATGGTCACGGTTTTTCCATTTTGTTGCTGTTTTTGAAACAGGATGGAGAGGTATCTGTCCAGTTCTTCAGTGAGCTTTGCGTCAACAATCTTTATTCCGGTGATTTCGGCGGTGTCAAAGGTGCGAATTTGGCCGTTCGAGTCCATGATGGTTAGAAAAAACCATGGTAAAATTGCGTCTTCTTCCTTCATGTTGCGTTTTTCTACGCCCATGATGGTTCCCAAAACAGAAGTGCTGCCCGTCAAAACCTGGATTTCGCTTCCCTGGAGCTGTTGCAGGATCTGGGGCAGCCCTTGATTTTTTTGCAGTTGAAAATTGAATTCATCCAGCTTCTGAACAATGCTTTTGTCATTGTCATAGACAATGCTGCGCACCTGACCGCCGGTTAAGTTCAATACGGTAAGGCTCTTGAGGAGGTCGTTCATCTGATCGCTCTTTACGCGAAGGCGGATTTCTTCTCCAGCCATAACGTTTCCCCCCAGCTGAAAATATCCCACACCGTTGTTAAAAAGGGTCACTTGCTTGAGGATGAGTTGCCCCATGTTGGCGGGTAATTCCTTGGCTGCGGAGGCAGGGCTGCTTGACGCTATCAGAAGTATAACCGCAGCGGCGAGCACCATAGCGGAAAATGCGTGGTGGTGTTTCATTTTTCCTTCTCCTTATTTTATGGGAAACATTTCAGCAAAAGTTTAACATAGGGACATCTTTTTGTTCAATGGACTTTTCTTGATTTCTCCCGAAGCATCATTGACACCTGTCCGTCCCTTCCCTATAATCGCCCACTAAAAACGGTGTCTATCAAATTTGATGCATTCGTAAAAAGTCGAAAATACTCTTTTTCCGTCATTCCGGCGAAAGCCGGAATCCAGTGTTATCAGGCACCTAGAAAAGCACTGGACCCCGTTTTCCAACGGGGTGACGACTTTTTACGAGGCTGTCAAATTTTGAATGGGGGTAGGTTGAATTATGTTGGCGTTTGAACACTGGAATGCGACTTGGGCGGCGAGCAGATTTAAGAAGTGCAAAAACAGCTGCATAAACGCTTTATGGATCGGAATTCTGTCGGCATTTCTGCTTTTACAAACAGCCAATACATGCCAGGCAGATGAGGTCGTCATGGAAAACGGGGATCGCATCCAAGGGAAAGTCGTTTCAATGACTCAGAAAAAGCTGATTTTCAAAACCACGTATGCGGGTGAAATCACCATTAAATGGGGTCAGGTTGCAAAGCTCAGCACCGAGGAGCCCATGGAGGTGACGCTGACGGATGATAAGAAACTGGAGGGAAAAATCACCACCTCTGAGTCCGGCGGGCTTCTGTTCTACCCGGAAGACGGGGCACCACCGTCGCCTGTAACAAACGCGCAAATCAAAAGAATGGACCGGCCCAAACCTCCGGCCACCTGGGATTACACGGGTAATATTGCTGCCGGGGCCAGCAAGGAAACCGGAAATACCAATACTGAAAAATACAGCTTTATCGGCAACCTGAAAATTTTCAAGATGCCCCATGTCTTTAAGTTCTATGGAGAGTTTCACAGGGAATGGAGCAAGCAGGTTTTGAGCAAGGACAATTGGCTGGGATCGGGTACCTATGAACGCTTCCTGACCAAAAAGTGGTTTCTTTGGGGTAGCGGAGTGGCACAAATGGACAAGTTTAAATCCCTGGATTTGCGGGTCAATGCGGCCGTCGGACCCGGATACCAGTTCTGGAATTCAAATGAAAAAAATCTCTCCTTTAAGCTCGGTCCGGGTTATACCTACGAAAAATACACCAAAAAGATGCAGAACTTCGGGAATGTGGACAATCGGGAGTATTTTTCAGGTTACTGGGTGCTGGATTTTGACATGTGGTTTTTTGAACAGCTGTTTCAGGTCTTTCATCATGACGATTTCCTCTATGACTTTCAAAATGCCGGTAATTGGATCGTTAGAACCCGAACAGGGATTCGGCTGCCACTGATATCCAAACTTTTTGCATCCTTTCAATTCAATTACGACTTCGACAATCAACCGGCGGATGGGAAGGAAAAATATGATCAGTCATGGATTTTTTCCCTGGGCTGGCAATTTTAAGGAAATGGGTGAGGGTTTCACGTACCTAATTGGAAACCTTTGAAGACATGAATGGGGAAAAACCCATGGGCCAGCCAAAGGAAAATCCGATTTCCGCCTGTATCATCTGCCATAATGAGGAAAAAAACCTCAAACGGTGTCTGGAAAGCCTGAAGTGGGTTCATGACATCATTGTGGTGGATTCCATGAGTGTGGATAGAAGTGTTGAAGTGGCTCAAGCCTATACGGACCTGGTTTTTCAAAGACCTTGGCCGGGATATGCAGCTCAGAAGAATTTTGCCCTTGAAAAGGCGAAAACCGATTGGGTGTTAAGTCTTGACGCCGATGAAGCAGTCTCAACGGCCCTGCGCGATGAAATATCATCTGAGATTTCGAGTCCCGAAGCGCTTGACGGCTACCGGATTCCCAGGCGTTCCTTTTATCAGGGACATTGGATCAACCACAGCGGTTATTACCCGGATCGACAGCTCAGACTTTTCAGACGGGAAAAAGCGCATTGGGTAGGGGGTAGGGTCCATGAACGGATAGCGGTGGAAGGGCAGGTGGGAGATCTAACCCAGGACCTTCTCCATTATCCCTACGGGGGGAGGCTTTCAGGGCAGCTGAAAACGGTGAACAGTTTTTCCACTCTGCTGGCCAAAGACATGTATGATCGGGGAAAACGGTTTCATCTTGCCCTTCTTTTTTCTCGCCCACTTTTCAAGTTTCTGGAAGTCTATGTGTTGAAAAGGGGTTTTATGGACGGTCTTCCCGGTCTGATCATCGCAGTTTCCGATGCCTATGCCATGTTTGTCAGATACGTGAAGCTCAGGGAAATTGAGGCAGATCTTTGATGGCTCCAGTGGACGCAAAAGATGATGGCCTCTTCAATATCTCGAACTGATTCCGAACGAGATCTCTTCTTGAAAGTGCTGAATAATGGTGCTTTGTGTTTGCTGGGGATTTTCATATTTTTTAATCCCTTTCCCCATACCACGAGCATTCAGGAAATCAGTTTCTATCTCTCGATCTTTCTGGTTGTCTTAGGGGTTATTTTTAGAAAAATTCCCTTTTCTTTTAAGTCCCCTCTTTCCTTGCCCCTCGGCATGTTCACCCTGTGGGCAGGACTGGGGCTCTTTTTTGCTCTGGATCTGGAAAATAGCCTTCACGATTTTTATTCGCACCTGTTGAAGTACCTGATCCTGTATTTCATGTTGATCAATGTATTTAGTACAAAGAAAAGGCTTGAGTGGCTGTCATGGATCATTATCATTTCGGCGGCGGTATTTTGCGTGGGGGCGTTGGGTTATGAGTATCTGATTCTGGGGAAAAATGAATATTCAACGCGGTTCGGCGTTCGGTTTGTGCAAAACCCCACCAACTTGATGGGGGTCATTACCCTGTTCGCGGCCATCCTTTCAACGCACCATCTTACGGAGAAAGGGCGCTCCTGGTGGTATCGCGGCCTTTTAGTGTTTTGCCTGCTCGCCGTTTTGGCAGTGACTGTGCTGACCGAGTCGCGGAGCAATTTTGTGGCCCTGGGAATCGTCTCGCTCATCCTGCTTTCAAAATACAAGAAGGTGCTGCTGACGTTCGTTCTCGTATTTGTTGTCTTTGTCTTTTTATCCCCTGTCAAGGACCGGTTCTTTCTGTCGGAAAAGGTCAACGTGAACGACATGGGCAGCCTTCTTCATCGGATTAGCATCGCATATATTTCCTACGAAATTATAAAGGATTATCCGGTATTCGGGACCGGTTTTGGCATCAAAACCTTTCAAAATCGAAAGGCCATTGATCCAAACGTCTACAATGCAAGGATTCCAAAAAAGCTCAGGTTGGATGAATGGGGCCCAAAAGTGGTGGATCTTAAGGCATACAATGAACAGGTTTTGAGGAACTCCGGAAAAGATGACCGTCCTCCCGAAGAAAAGGGCATCGTGGAGCACCTTTTTAAGCGCCCCCACAACATGTTTTTAAATATCGGTGTGAGAATGGGCGTTGTGGGGCTCCTGCTTTTTCTCTATCTATGGTTTGTTGCAGGAAAAATGTGCTGGAAAACCATGTGGCATGGAAAAAATGCCTTTCTAAAGGATTGGGGCCATTGCGTGACGGCCGCATTTGCCATGTTTATGGTCAAGGGTTCGCTGGATCCCATCTTTACACACCTGACCGAAGCGGCTTTGTTTATCATTTTCGCCATGATCACCATTGTTTGGAATTTGAACCAGGCCGAGATGAAACCCGTGAACGGACCTTGATGACGATTACGGCTTTTGAAGGCCGTTTATACAGAAAACCGGAATTTCTTTTCGATTGAAATATTGAATATTGGGTCCTTCCTGCCAGTGTCGATCTTTTATGACCGGAGGGTGCCACAGGTGTAAAACCCGAGCGGAACGGATAGCTGAACGACAATATATGCCGGCCCGAACCAGGCGGATTCCCAGATCTTCATCTTCTCCTCCCCATCCCACAAAATTTTCGTCATAGCCGTTGACCCGCTCAAGGTCTTTCTTGTGAATGGAAAAATGTCCCCCCAGGCTTTGTTTTTGAGGGGGTGCCAGGTGAAGCCGCATGAGAAGGGTGCGTTTGATGAAACGGCGATGGGTTTTGACGAGAGGCCTTTCGGGGTATTGCTTGTCCAGTCGGTTTAGAAAATCAGCGGTTATGGTGGATTGAAAGGTTTCCAGGGTGTCAGCTTCATCCATGTTCTTGTATCCGCCAGCAATAAATCTTCCTTCTTTTGCATGTTTCAAGTGCTCCGGGATGGTTCGGGGTAACACCAGAAAATCACAGTCGAAAAAAATCAGATAATCGCCCTTGGCATGTTTTATACCGTTGTTTCTGGCGGCAGCATTTCTAAATCCTTCTTTTTCCTGCCATACGTGATGGATGGGGAAATCATAATTTGATGTCAATTCTTCCAGTTTTGAAACGGTCTTCTCGCAGGAACCGTCATCGGTGATGATGATCTCATCAAAATGCCCTGAAGAGAGCCCAATGGAATCCAGACAGCATTTCAAATGCTCCAGTCTTTCATAAAAACAAATAATGATACTGACCATGTTCAGTTGTCCTGGAATGGGAATTTCATCAATTTCAAAATCTTATATATGAAATGATTGATAGATGCTTTCTTGCTCCGCCGGTAAGCCGGGAGTACAATTTGGGCGGGTCTAAGATTCTTCTGGGGTTGTGCTTTAATAAGCCGGGACAAATGGGGAAAGAGTTGATAGCGGTTTAGCACCAGATCTCGGGCATTTGTGAGGGCGGGAAGCCGTTTCTCCCAATTATCTTGATCGATGATGGTCTTAACCGATTCAAACGCTTTTTCAGGGGAATCGATATCAATCCTGATAAAAGAATCCGCCGGAAAATAGTCCTGCAGGTTGGTGCAGCCGTAGTATATGGGAACAGACCAGGAAAGAAAGCAGTCGGCAATTTTCTCCGTCCAATAATCGGGGCTGCTGCTGTTTTCGATGGCCAGGGAATATTTGTAAGGAGCGAGCCCGTCCCACTTGTCTTCGATAAATTGAACCGCTCTTCCAAAAAGATCAATATCCAACGAAACCTTCTGTTGAATATATTCCAGAAAAGCCAGCCGTTTCCGGTGCCCCGGCAGATCCCGGGCATTGCCCACTACCCATGACAGGGTTTTGGGTTTGTTTGGCATTTCAAGGGCAACCAGATCATCAAAGGTTTTGTTTACGTGCCAGGGGATGGCGGGTTGTGAAACAGCAAATTTTGGCTGGCTAGAAGGCCCATGGTGGCTCAGGACTTGCGAATAGGGATCCAGTTTTTCCAGCATCCAATCCGTGTGTCCTTTCATGTAGGGTTCCTGCATGAGGCACCACACGTTTTCCGGGGGGCATTGGGCATGCGTTTCCATTTTCATTTTGTTGTTCAACACTACCAGGAAATCGCAGGTTGGTTCAGGGTCCAGAATAAACTGAAAGCCATCCCAAACCCCTTTTCCCCCCGGAGTTTGCCGAAGAAGATCGGGCCAGTCCCAGTCTTTAACAATGCCGACGGTGATCATCGAAGTCTCAATAAAGTTGCCTAGGAGGTTGTCCGAGAATAGCAATTTTGTTCAAAATCAAGGAATACTTGAAAAAATAGCCACAGGCATATAGTTGATATTCCGAGGATTATTTTTTTGAGTATGACGAAGAGTCTGGGCAAAAGGGCATTTTCGGGCAAGCTCCTAGAGTTCATCTGAATGTTCACGGTAAAAACGCTCATTGGGGTACTGGTCCGGGCCTTCGTCTTTCATTTCCATTGCGTCGTCAAACATTCCCTTAATACCATGCGGGGAAACTGCGTATTTTTTTTCATGCACAAACCGCCTGTTGAAAAGACTGTATTTGCTGTTTGAGTGGCATTTGATGTTTTCAGGCTGCTGTGCCATGGTATCTTCAGCGTAGTTTTTGAATCCTCTGATGGTGTGACTGGCCATGGGAGCGCCGTATTTACGAATATATCGCCAGGTCATATCCCCGTCTTCCTCGCCGATGCCCAGAAGCCGTTCGTCAAAATACCCGAGATTTGCGATTTCTTCTTT
>JGI11705J14877_10001094_pt1 | contig 15779 bp, 15 predicted proteins | sample Etolaghawater15m_FD_14877 | JGI IMG/M metagenome (IMG submission 14877) | reverse complement strand
TGAAAAGATCAAGGCCCGTTTCGATGAGGAGGGCATCGAAATGGCGTCACCGCGTCTGGAGATTGATGAAGTTCATGCCCATCGGAATGAAGCGGTTTAGCTACCGCAATTGGCAGCCATGATTTCTCTATTCCTTTCCGCTACGGTATCTGATCTATTCCGGCTTTTTTGATCATTTCGTCCATAACCGAACACGCCAGCTCGGCGAAAGATGGGTTGTTGATATGCAGATCGACCGTTTCAACGGTGATGCCGGGGATCAGCCCCTTCCTCAGCGCATTCACAAACACCTCGGCCGTGGCGGGATCATACAGGGGGCCGTCCTCCTGATCCGCCACGGAAAGTCCCTTCAAGGGGATCAGAACGCGAACATGTTTGGGGTCCATGTTCAGTTTTTCCGACAACTGGCCGGCCAGTAACCGGGATTCATGGGCATTGACACGGATGGCCGAGCGGAAGTCGTAGAAGAAGATTTTCCGGTCACTGAATTGGGGCGGGATATTATCCCGGGTAAATTCCAGCACGATACAATCCATGCCGCCGGGGACAATAAGACGGGGAATGGCCTGCTGTTGAATCGGCTCGAATCTTGTCTCTCCGATGTCGCCGCAGTAACCGTCCATGAACGCATCCGCCAGCTCATGGGTGGCCAGATCGAAAATGCCGTGGAAATACCCTTCTGAAGCGAGTTCCATCATGGCCATGCCCCCGGTTCCGTTGGCATGAAAGGGCACCACTTCATACCCCATTTTTTCCAGGCGGTTTCTTACATTCTCGGCCGCGGCGGTGATGAACCCGAAAAAACTGAGCGCCACCCGCTTTTTTGTTGAGGCGGTCTCCCACCGGTCTTTTACCATGCCGCAAACGGCACCGGCCGCGTTGTCGAGTATTCTGCCGGTAATGGTGTTGATTCCCAGAATATCCGAAACGCTGTGCATCATGGTGATGTCTTTGATACCAACGGTTTCAGACATGTCTCTTGAAGCCACGGTGGAGACCATGACCTTGGGAACACCCAGAGGGAGCACATGCATGATGCTGGTGCTGATATACGTTCCGGTCCCGCCGCCGGCGGAGATGACGCCGGAAATTTCTTTTTTCTCATAAAGGCGCCGAATCAAAGTCCTTCCCCGGGATATCACTTCCCGGATGACCTGATCCCTGGAAAGGCCCTCTTCTTCTGCCGTTTCCCGGTACAAATCCATGTCTACGGCATAGGATGGGGGACGTTTGGTCCCCACATTGATGGTGACGGCCCGGCATCCCCTTTCCTGAATGCGGGTCCTTAGAAATTGATGTTCCTCGCCTTTGGAATCAAAGGTTCCCAATACCGCAATGGGTGCTTCGTTTGTCATAATGGCATTCCCTTTCAAGGTCGGGTTGAATATTCATACGCCCGCAGCATAATACCGGGATGATCCTTCAAAAACTTTCCATTGAGATTCCTGATAGATGCTGCGGCAATGGGCGACCGTTCCGCCGCGGCCCTCTTCCGTATTCTCCGTGATATCCCGAGGATTTGCTCCCACTTCAGCCCAGAACAGGTTCGCTCCCGCAATGGCTCCCAACGTACACGGTTCATGGGTGCAGTTTCCCAGAGTGGAACGGGGCATGGCGATTCTGGTAACGGCTACGATTTGTGCCATGCGAAGTTCGGAAATCATTCCATATTGGGCCAGGGGACTGCCGGGGATGGTGATGCGACGGGCCGCGCCGCTGAATGAGGGGGTCAGGGAGGCGGTGAAGCGGATCATTTCTGCAAGCTCTTCATTTCCGTGTTCAGGCCCCACGGGTTCCACACAGGTTCCCACCTGAAGTCCCGCTTCCTGAAAATCGTACATGCTCCTTTTCCGCTGATCGGGGTCCAGATCCGTGTCAATGCCCTCCCGAAGTCGCAACGCGTGGTATACACCCCCCAAACCCGCATCTTTGATCTGCTTCGCCTGCTTAAGGGTTTTATCGCCGATATTGGCGATCATGACGGTTTCGGGATTCAGGTGCTTTTTGATTTCACGGGAGACATCGAGGAACTTTTCAAATGAATAGTGCGCTGTTGTCATGACGAAAATGGCATTGACACCGGCTTTTTCAAACTGAAGTGCCTTTTGAACCGCTTCTTCGACGGATATTTCCGATTTTTTGGAAAATATCTTGTTGGATGAAGAAAATGAGCAGAACGCGCAGTTGCAGGAACAGGGGGAGAGGTTCAATGAAAACTGCCCGTGAATTTCCCCCTGGTTGTGGGTCAACGCCTTTGAAATGCGATTCCCTTCAGCCATGATCTGATAGCTTTCCAGAGAATCCGATGGGTATGACAACATCTGTACCAGTTCATCATTTGAAAATGTTTCATGGGTTTGAGATTTGTGGATAAGATCGGTAAAACGCATGGTTATCTCCTTCAATTAAAGCTCTTTCGCCCCTCTCTGTCGGCAGATTTCAGACAGAATGGCGCCCCCGGCAACGGATATGTTGAGGGATTCCACATTCCCGGGAGATGGGATGCGGACCAATTCATGGCACCGTTTGCGGACCGATGGACTGAGGCCTTTCTGTTCGCTGCCCAACACCAGAACCAAGGGACGTTTCCAGTCAAAATCGTAAATGGACAGTTCGGTTTCTCCCGCCGCCCCGATGATCCAAAATCCATTTTCAGACAATTCATCAAGCGCCCGGCCCAGGTTGGTGACCCGAACAATGGGGAGTTTCGAATGCGCTCCGGATGCCCGCTTTAGTGCCGCGGGCGTTATCCCGGCAGAACGGTCTTTGGGGATGACGAGACCATGACTGCCAAAAAAGGCGGCGGTTCGCATGAGCGCTCCCAGGTTACCCGGGTCGGTGATGTGGTCCGCCGCCAGCAGAAGAGCGGTTGTACCTTCTTGGCGGGAGTGGCGCAGGACCTGGTTCAGGTCGGCATAGGCAAAGGCTTTCGTTATTCCCACAATGCCCTGGTGGGCAATATGTTCAAAAAGGTCTGATAGATAAGCTTCTTGTTTAAAGTAGATAGGAATGTTTTGGGCTTTTGCGAAGCCCAGGATTTCTTCTGTTCGGGCGGATTGTTTCCCCGTTGTGATCCAGATTTCCTGAAGGGTCCCTCTCTGCTCCTTGAGGGTTTCCCTGACTGCGTGGAATCCAGGGATCAGACGGTCATGATACGGCTGCTCCTTTTTCCCGCGAGGTTTCGGCTTTTTTGCTTTGGCGTTTTTATGCCGTTTGGCGTTCGGTCCGGTCATAAACTTTCCAGCAGCGTCAGCTCCTGTTGCTCCAGCTCTTTGATGCGGTCACGATACACGGCAGCCTCTTCAAAGGCCAGGTTTTTTGACGCTTCGTGCATCTTATCCTTTAATTCTTCAACTATTTTTTCCATCTCATCGGGGCTAGCCCAGGGCATCTCTTCTTCCGCGGCCAAAGGAATCGTCACGTAATCCGCTTCATAGGGAGATCCCAGGATGACGTCGATGTCCTTTTTAATGGTCTCGGGGGTGAGGCCGTGTTGACGGTTGTACTGCAGTTGCAGCAGGCGCCGCCGCCTGCTCTCATCCATGGCCCTTCGCATGGAGCCGGTGATGCGGTCGGCATAGAGGATGACACGGCCGTTTACATTTCTGGAGGCCCTGCCGCAGGTCTGTATGAGGGACCTTTCCGATCTCAGAAACCCTTCCTTGTCCGCATCCAGGATGGCCACCAGGGATACTTCCGGTATATCCAGCCCTTCCCGAAGCAGGTTGATGCCCACCAGCACATCAAAAATGCCCATGCGCAGGTCCCGAATGATTTCAATGCGCTCCAAGGTTTTGATATCCGAATGCATGTAACGGACGCGAATATCCAGTTCCGCATAATATTCACTGAGGTCTTCGGCCATACGCTTGGTGAGGGTGGTCACCAGGACCCGTTCATTGCGCGCCACCCGGTCCCGAATCCACTCCAGCAGGTCGTCCACCTGGTTTTCGGCCGGTCTGACCTCGATTTCGGGATCCACCAGCCCCGTGGGCCGAATGATCTGTTCCACGGTGGCCTGGGTACGATCCAATTCATAGGGCCCCGGGGTGGCCGAGACGTAAACAACCTGGTTCATGCGGGATTCAAATTCCTCGAATCGCAAAGGCCGGTTGTCTACAGCCGACGGAAGTCTGAAGCCATACTGAACGAGTGTTTCCTTGCGGGACCGGTCACCCCGGTACATGCCGTTGAGCTGAGGGATGGTAATGTGGCTTTCGTCAATGAACATGAGAAAATCCCCCGGAAAATAGTCCAGCAGGGTGGGAGGCGGTTCCCCGGCCGACCGACCCGTCAGGTGACGGGAATAATTCTCAATGCCGTGGCAATATCCCAGTTCCGCCATCATTTCCAAGTCGAAGCGGGTGCGTTCCTCCAGCCGCTGTGCTTCCAGGAGTTTGTTCTCACGCCGTAGATAAGTGAGCTGTTGGCTCAATTCCACTTTGATCTGCTCCATGGCGCGATCGCGAATATCAGTGGTGGTGACATAATGGGTGGCCGGGTAAACGGCGATGCGGTTGAGTCCCCGAACTGATTTTCCGGTCAGAGGGTCGATTTCCTGAATGGCTTCCACTTCGTCGCCGAAAAAATGGATCCGGACGGCCCGATCCTCTTCATGGACCGGATAGATATCCAGCACGTCACCCCGTACCCGAAAACGGCCCCGGTAGAAATCCATATCCCCCCGTTCATACTGGATCTCCACCAGTTTTTTTACGGCATTCTCCCTGGAGATGGTGCTCCCCGTTTCAAGATAAAGCAGCATGTCGTAGTAGGTTTCCGGCGATCCAAGGCCGTAAATGCAGGAGACGCTCGCCACGATGATCACATCATCCCGGTCCAGGAGCGACCGCGTTGCGGCGTGACGCATTTTGTCGATTTGGTCGTTGATGTGGGAGTCTTTCTGAATATACGTGTCTGACTGGGGAATGTAGGCTTCCGGCTGGTAGTAGTCGTAATAGCTGACGAAGTAATGGACGGCGTTTTCAGGAAAGAGATGATTCAGTTCGCTGTAAAGCTGCGCGGCCAGGGTCTTGTTGGGAGCGATGATCAGGGCTGCTTTTCCGGTTCTGTGGATCGCGTGGGCCATGGTAAAGGTTTTGCCCGATCCGGTCACGCCCAGGAGCACCTGTTGCCTCAGTCCCTGTTCAATGCCTTCCACCAGAGTGTCAATGGCTTGGGGCTGATCACCGCGGGGGGAGAAATCGCTTTGAAGCCTAAACATCCAGCCTCCAGGTGGTTCCCTGGGGACCATCCTCCAGGATTACACCCATTTCCTTCAACTGGTCTCGAATAGCATCGGAAGCAGCCCAGTCTTTTGCGGCACGGGCCTGGGCCCTTTTTTCCACCAGGGTTTCAATCTCCTCTGTGTTCACATCAGTTGAGGCCGCGGCCATCTGATCAAAAAAAACAGCGGGATTTTCCTGGAACAGCCCCAAAATCTCCCCGGCTCTAAGAAGCTGCGATCGATCATTTTCTAAGCGGCTCAGGGTGTCTTCAGAAATGGCGCTGCCAGCGTCAGGGTCCATGAGCCGGTTCATTTCGCGAATCTTTTCAAAAACCAGGCCCAGAGCGCCGGCGGTGTTCAGGTCGTCGTCCATCATTTCGCAGAATTTTTCAAAAAATTCCCCTGAACGATTTGAAATACTCTCGGATCCAACTTTTTCGCCATCATCCAGTGCCAAAAGATCATCCAATCGCTGAAGGGTTCGGTAAATGCGCACCAGCCCGGACTGAAGTGCTTCAACATCCTTTTTCGAGAAATCCAAGGGGCTTCGGTAGTGTTTGGACAAAAGGAAAAGCCTCAGGACCTCGGGGTGATACTGTTTGAGGGCGTCCCGTATGGTCAGGAAATTCCCCAGGGACTTGGACATTTTTTCCGATTCAACGGTGACGAAGCCATTGTGGACCCAGTAACGGGCAAAGCCCCCGTCATTGGCACACATGGACTGGGCCCGTTCATTTTCGTGGTGGGGGAACAGCAAGTCCCTCCCTCCGCCGTGAATGTCAAAAGTAGCGCCCAGGTGCCGGTTGCTCATGACCGAACATTCCAGGTGCCAGCCCGGTCGACCCGGTCCCCAGGGACTGGGCCACCGCGGTTCACCCGGTTTGGCGCTTTTCCAGAGCACAAAGTCCATTGGGTGTCGCTTCCGGTCGTCNACGGCAACGCGGCTGCCCGCCCGCATGTCTTCCAGGTTCCGCCCGGACAGGCTTCCGTACCCTTTGTAGGAATCCACTGAAAAATAGACATCTTCACCCTCCGAGTAAGCGTAGCCCCGGTCTATGAGGGTTTGGGTCATCTCGATCATATCGTCAATATAATCCGTGGCCAGGGGCTCCACGTCCGCATTTAAAACACCCAATTTTCCCATGTCCTCATAAAAGGCATCAATGAATTCATGGGCCAGGGCACCGGGTTCTTTTTCCAGCAGGTTGGCCCTTTGAATAATTTTGTCGTCAATGTCCGTGAAATTTCTGACATAGGTCACGTCATACCCTTTGGCGCGAAAATACCGGGCCAGCACATCGAAAACGATGGTGGATCTGGCGTGCCCGATGTGGCACAGGTCATATACGGTGACGCCGCACACGTAAAGCCCGACCTTTCCATCTTTCAAGGGTTTAAAAACTTCTTTTTTTCGGGTTTCTGAGTTATATAGTTTAAGCGACACTTTTACTTTCTCCGTTTTTGATGAGGCTCACTACGGCAAAGGCCTCCATGCCTTCCCGTTTGCCGCAGAACCCCAAACCTTCACTGGTCGTGGCTTTGATATTGATTCGGCTCAGGTCCGTTTTCAGTGCTTGTGACAGATTATCTTTCATGTCAGGCAGAAAAGGCGCGATTTTGGGTTCTTGGGCTACCAGGGTGCAGTCCAGGTTGTTCAGGGCATAGCCCGCTTTTTCCGCCAGACCCACTACGGTTTGCAGCATGGACAGGCTCGATATGTTTTTGTATTGCGGATCCGTGTCAGGAAAATGCTGACCGATATCCCCCAATCCAAGGGCCCCCAAAAGGCCGTCCATGATGGCGTGAATCAGCACATCCGCATCGGAATGGCCCTTCAAGCCATTCAAATGGGGAATTTCCACGCCGCCCAGGATAAGTTTCCGGCCCTCGACCAACGCATGCACGTCATAACCAAACCCGATTCTGAACACGATTTTCTCCAAAAAGGCGCTAGTGTTCCGTCATATCAATAATGTCGCAAAGATGTCGTCATTCCGGGCTTGACCCGGAATCCAGGCTCTCCGAATTATGCACAAATACTGGATTCCGGCTTTCGCCGGAATGACGTGGGTGATGCTTCATTTTCTTTCATCCCGGACACTCGATATATGACACGACACTAGTGACAAGTGCTGCAGTTGGTGCTGCTGCATCCCGCACAGCCGGATGACCCTCCTGAAGGCGCGCTGTAGCCGCTTCCGCCATCAGAGCCGCCGCCGGATTTAAAGGCGCAGGCGGACATCAACCGTTTGATATGGTCCCCTTTGCAACCGGGGCAGGGGACTGTTTCATCGCTTTTAAAGACCAGGGCTTCAAATTCCTCGTCGCAGTCTTCACATTTAAATTCGTAAATCGGCATTTTTTATCCTTTTTGATTTTGTTCTTCTATTCCTTCAATCACCGCCGCCGCCAGAAGGGGAAACATGATTTCATGATGTCCCACCAGGCTGAACCCCTTTCCGCCGTCCAGAGTGGGCCGGTGAACCACATTGGTCATGGGGCGGTACTGGCGCACAAAATCCATGTTGACGGTGGTGATGTCTTTAACCTGGTGCCCCAGGTTGCGGGCCACACTGAGTGCCTTTAGAAATACTTCCGGCAGAATGACGGCCGAGCCCAGGTTAATGAGTACCCCTTCTTCGAGTTCTGAAACCAGGCGGCAGAAAATGCGAAAATCCAGATGGGAAGTGCTGCCGATGTCAGCGCCGTTTGCCATTGGGTGGAAATGGATGATATCCGTGCCCACGGCCACATGAACGGTCGCGGGGATATCCAGTTCGTGGGCGCGTGCCAGTAGACTGTTATGATTGAAGGGGAACGCTTCGTTAACCAGCATTTTACCTACCGATTCCCCAAGACCCGATCCCGATTGAGCCCCTTCTGAGATGGCCATATTCAGGTAGCGACCCGTTTCTTCGGCCATGCCGAAGGACCCCTTGCCAATCTCGGCAGCCACGTCTTCGGAAGTTTTCCCGGCCATGGCCAGTTCAGCATCATGAATGATACAGGCGCCGTTCATGGCCAGACCGCTAATAACCCCACGTTCCAACAGGTCAATGATGATGGGGTTGAGTCCCACTTTAATGGGGTGTGCCCCCATGGTCAAAATGATCTTCTTTTGACCCAAAAAAGCTTTCAGTATGCGGTCCCGAATGGCCAGTAGATCACTTGCCGCCAGAATTTTGGGCAGGCGTTTAAGCCACGCGTCGAAAGATTCACCGGGAGTCCATGCACCGGCAAAATCACCAGTCCCCACCTTGCTGTTTCTGTCTTTTAGGGGGTAGGACCGGATAGGGTCAAATGAAAGGGGTGTGGTTTTAGACATGGTTCATCACGGTTTTTGTGAGGCCCTTATTCCTCAAGATGTTTTTGAAACAGGATATAGTCTACCATGTGGCAGATTACATGTATTGCCAGAATATGCGCTTCCTGGGTACGGGCCGTAACATGACAGGCAACGACCAGGGGCATATCCACCATTTTGCTTAATTCTCCCCCGTCTTTTCCCAGAAGTGCGGCGGTATAAAGCCCTTGTTTTCGAGCCGCTTTGACAGCGGAAACCACGTTTGGCGAATTACCGCTGGTGCTGATGGTAAGCAGTATGTCACCTTCAATCCCCAGGGCCTTCACCTGTTTGGAAAAAATTTCTTCAAAGGAATAATCGTTTCCGATACTGGTAATCACTGAGGTGTCCGTTGTCAAAGCCATCGCGGGAAGGGGAGGGCGTTCCAGTTGAAAGCGGTTTATAAACTCCGCGGCCATATGCTGGGCATCCGCTGCGCTTCCCCCATTACCGCAGATCAGCAGCTTCTGATCACTTAAGAAGGCCGCTGCAATTTTCTCGGAAAAGGTGACCAGACGAGCGGCATGGGTTGTGATAAAGGCTTGCGTGACGGATTGGGAGTCTTTAAGAATTTTCTGAACGATTTCTTCCATTGATCACGGTTTCCTTTCGGCGTTGACGTCTGTGGGGTTAAACTCGGCAAGGTTTTTGATGGCTCGGGCCACTGTTCGAAATTCTTTTTCCTGGATGGTCCGGACATCCAGCATGAGCCTGTCTTTTTCAACCCTGGCGATAATGGGGGGATCGTTATGCCGCAGGTATGCTTCCATTTTCTGTGCGGAAAGCTCTGTGGGAACGAGACTCACAAGGCGGGTTTTTAATTTCTGCAAGGGCAGGGCGCCGCCGCCCACTTTTGAGTCGCCGTCAATCTGTTCAATGGTAAAGTTTTTCGTGTCGATGTTCCGGATCAGNGCATGCAGTTGTTCCGCGCCTTCCGAAAGCGACTCATAAGAAGAACAGATCATGCGCAGCGTGGGGATGTCTCTCACCGCTATNCTAGGGTCCCGGTACATTCGAAGGGTTTCTTCCAGAGCCAGCANTGTCAGTTTATCGATCCTGAGCGCGCGGGTCAGCTGNTTTTCACGAATGGCCTTCACCAGTTCATTCTTGCCCAGAATAATTCCCGCCTGAGGCCCACCCAGAAGTTTGTCACCTGAGAAAGTGACCACGCCGACCCCTTGCTCCAGAGCATCCTGAACTGTGGGTTCCTGAATCATGCCATAATTGGAAAAGTCGAGCAGGCAGCCACTGCCCAGGTCGTCCATGACGGGAATGCCGTGTTTTTGGCCCAGCTTCACCAAATCCGAAAGGGGGACTTCTTCCGTAAACCCCACAATCTGAAAATTGCTGGTGTGCACCTTTAAAAGCAGTGCGGTGTTCGGGCCGATGGCCGCCTCATAATCTCTCAAATGGGTTTTGTTGGTGGTGCCCACTTCCACCATTGTCGCCCCACTTTTCCGCATGACGTCCGGAATGCGAAAGGCACCGCCGATTTCCACCAGTTGACCGCGGGACACCACCACCTCTTTGTCTTTGGCAAAGGTTTCCAGTGAAAGCAGAACAGCGGCTGCATTGTTGTTGACCACCATGCCGGCTTCGGCCCCTGTCAGTTCCTTTAAAAGATATTCCACGTGGGTGTAACGGCTTCCGCGACGGCCCTGGTCCAGGGAATATTCCAGGTTGCTGTAACCACCGGCGAGGGAATTGAACTTTGCCAGCACCTGATCGGCCAGCAGGGATCGCCCCAGATTGGTGTGCACCACCACCCCTGTGGCATTGATAACGTTTCGAAGACTGGGCATGGACAAATAGTTGATCCGCGCCATTACATTTTGAACAATGGTGTTCATTTCGAGTTCAGGGTCTGAAATAGCCGCATTCATCTGAATGGTCTTGCGGAGCCCCTCCAGAATCTCATGGATGGCCCTGACAACCAGTCCCCTGGGTTGAGTGGAGAGTATTTTTTCTATTTGGGGATCGCCCAGGAGAACATCCACAGAGGGTATCTTCCTAAACAGTGTCTGCCGATGGTCTGTCATGGCTTGTGTGACTCCTTATTCGACGTTCGATGTTGAGTAATCGACGTTCATCTCTGAATCATCGCGGGCCTAAATATAGGAAAGTTTTTGGAGAGCGTCAAACACTTCTTTTGGACGGCGTTTTTTCATCGCTTCCGTTGCAGATGAAAATTTGTGGATAAATTTCCTTGCAAAACAAAAAGACCCCTGTTATATTCCCACACTTATTATGGTGGATGTAGCTCAGCTGGTAGAGCACTGGGTTGTGGCCTCAGTGGTCGTGGGTTCAAGTCCCATCATCCACCCCAGAAAATCAAGGACTTAGGTCAATTGGCCTAGGTCTTTTTTTGTTTTGGTCAACACTTTGGTCAACATTTGAGAGAAACCTCTCTAAACTTTCAACAGCCTTCCTGCCAAATTCTCAGGAGAGAAAGTCCATCTGCTTTGTTTCCATTGATATGTGGCCTCCATACAAGACAGGGTGAGCATCGATGCTGTTTTTCCTGGCAAGCCAATGCCGCAGTGTTGGCCGTGGGACATCCGTTGTTTTTGCAAAATCACGCTGGCTAATGGTTTGATCCAGCGTTTCATAATCAGAGACCAGCTTCGCCGCATCGGCTCGCTCCCATTTGCCTTTTCCGTTTGCTACGTCAGATGATTCGGTATATGATGTTTTCAAGGCTTTGTTTGGTTTTCTTGTTGAAAATAAATCAGTTGGCAATTATTTATTTTCTCCTGCCAAATCGAGCTTAAAATGTTCCGTGCTTTATAAAACTGATCGTAATTGATTTCAAACTGGTCAGGTGTAATCATTAAGAGTCCTTTCATGGTTCAAAAAAATCGATCTAAGTCTTTTCACTCTTTGAGCATACGCTCCAGATTGCTGTCATGCCAATCCTTCAAAATTTCATACTGGCTTTTTTCCTGACCGTCCTGGCATGTCTTGAAAATACTGATGACGAAGAAAATCATTACGATAAAAATGCAGTAATAGCCGTATTTCAAAATATGATAAACGGTTAAAGACTTCCCTTGGGCCTGACGCAGCTGAGCATAGCCTTCCAATTCGCTCCTGAACCGCCAATTCATGAAGAAGGCCGTTGGAGCAATCCCATTGGATTTCAGGAAAGGTACAACAGTCAAAAAGTAGAGAACCCAGATCGAGACAATCAAAACGGCTAAAATCAAAAAAACCACTATGGAGATTCCCCGGCTAAAAAAGCGAGATGGCTTTTTCAACTCCCTGCTGGCACCGTTCTCCAAAAGCAATTTGGCAATTTCCCGGTGTCCGTATCGTAATGCCCAGTGGTAGGCGTTTTTTTTGAACCTGGCATCTCTGATATTGGGATCAGCCCCTTCTGCCAGCAACAATTCCACGGCCTCCAGACGTCCTTCACGGGCTGCCGTCATCAAGGGGGTCCATTGGTCAACCCCGAGTCTGACATTGATATTAGCCTCTTGGTCCAACAAGGCCCTTATCTTTTCAAGGTTACCTTTCTGGGCGGCATTGAAAAGTTTTACATCCTGATCAGTGTAGGCATTTCCATATCCCGGCAAGAAAAGGATTAAGATGATGATGGAAAGGAGGGTTTTCGGACCAACGGCAACTTTTGACACACCGGCTTCCAGGCAAATACTCAATATCAAAGCCCCCTATTATGGGGGCCTGATAATGAAGGGTGACACTACATTCAAAAGTAAATTTAAGGTTTTTTGACGGCTGGGGTCTTGTGTCTGTTGGCCCTACTTTTGATACTTGAAGGAGACATTTACCCTGGCCCTGTAACTCTTTACCTTCCCATCCTCTACCGTCATATCCAGTTTGACAACCTCTGCAACCCTCAAGTCTTTTAGGGATTCCCCGGCAGTTTCAACAGCCAACTTCGCTGCTTCTTCCCAAGATTTGTCACTCGTTCCGACCAGTTCAACGATAGTGTATGTACTCCCTTTTGCCATATCGTTCCTCCTTCAAATTTGGGTTTTGAGCCAACATCGCCCATGCAGAATGCCTTCTTCGTAACGGTAAACCAGATGCATTTGTTTAGCAAGCCTTTTTCCGGCCGACAGTATGCTTAACTGATTGATATCATGCGCCCTGACACCTAATACACAAGAACTGGTGAAAAGCAGATGGGCAGGAAGGCAATACATTTATTGGGAAGACAACAAAGGATGGTGCATGGGCAAAAAAGGGCACTGAAAAGATAAAAGGTCAATTAAATAAGGGTGGGATTTTTACCCGGACAGGACTAGATTTTTTAATCTTTTTATCTGAGACTATTTTCAAAAAATATGGTATTGTTCTCGCAAGTGCCACCGTTCGGCTTTAACACCTCGAAATAAACCACGTGAGGGATAAAAACCCACAAAGGTTAAAATTTAAAAATGAAAGTTGGGATGGCACTTACCTCGATGGCTTCTCGGGTGCCCGTGCATCTTTTCTTGTAGGGAAATAACGGCATTCCAGGAAGCCAATAAATAATTGTCCTTACGGCATATTTAAAACAAAGCAAATTTCCTTTCATATTTCGTCCTCCTTAGAAAAGGCAGGGTCTCTTTTTGGGATTCTGCTTTTTCTTTTTTGGCAATTGACCTTCAGGCCCCAATTCAATTATGTTCGAGATTGCTTTCATCTTCAGGCACTCTCATGAATCGAATAGGCTGGTACTATAACGGAGATTTTTATGCCGCCTAAATAAACGCAAGCAAGTGCCAGCAAATCTGCCTGTGCATGGGATGGAATTTCGATATAACAACGTCAACCTCTCAAGAAAGTGCGAATATGTCCAAAAAAAAGAAGCGAAAGAAAAATAAAAAATTGCCCTCTAAACAGAAACCAAGGCCAACGCCACCGGGTGAATTGAAGATTTCTGAAGCTATTTTAAGGGTGAATGAACCGCTAATGGCTCGGTATCAAGAACCTCATAGGATTGAAACCATAATATTCTTAACAATAATGGCATGGAATATTTCTCTTTTTAAGGGAGAAAAACGAATCGAATTACAGGAGCAGATGATAGAAAAACTTCCACCGGACTTAGACGGGGAGGGTGTGGGGTTTTTTTTGGATAGTCTTGAAATGCTTATTGAGCGTAAAGAGAAAATGTTTCCAGATGTTCAGGAATACATTCTTGATCATAAGGTTTCATTTTCAGGAACAATTTTTACTTTGAATGTGACTGCGGTGCCGATAACGGAAAGAGAGAAAAAAGTCTGATTACCCTTTATCTTAAAAAGCCTGTTTGCTGGCAGACCAGATGAAAGAAATTTTTCTTCAACCGAGCTTAGATTTTCAACGGAATTTCCTGCAAACAGAAAGCGCAATCTATGTTATTCTTCGATACCAATCCTCGCAGGATTAAAGTCAGGCCACAATCCGTGCACTGTCCAGTGAGCATTTCCATAAGCATCCGGATTGTCTTTGAAGTATTCACATGCAGCGGCATCGTCCGCGGAAATGTCGCAACAAAAGCGGTTAGCCCAGATCATTGCGAACTGATATTGTTCAAAATCTCCTGGTGCAGCACCAGAGAGCCCCTTATATTTATTACCCAGATCGGAAGTAGAACCGCCTGTGTGGTCACATTCTCCAGTAGTCACAATATTTACTTTTTGACAATTGTTGAGTTGACAGCCATTATCATATCCAGAGTTAAGGACCTCATTACCACATGCTTCTCTCTCCCCGGCTGTTCCATCCGGAGCTACACTGTAGCAAGTACTTATAGTCACCAGATTACATTCTTTGTCACAGCCTAGGCTTACCATTGAAGCACCACCATATACGTCCTGGAGAACCGATAGGTCGATCGATCCCCCAATATTATTATATATCAAATGGGAACCTTCCAGGCTGTCCACATACTCAGCCAGCCTCAGTATTTCTGCAAAAAATGTTTCCTGTGTAAGATTGGTACAGGACCCGTGCTTGGGCCACTCATGGGAAGCAAGCCCCCCGTCTTGTCCAACACAGTATGCAGCGGCATATTTACACATTCCTTCAGGATACAGGTCGGTGTTCACAGGTGCTACTTCCTTGCAAAACTCGGGATATCCGTATCTTATCACAGTGACTTGCTTTTGTTGATCATCTCCACTGCAAGCTGCGACTAGATTTATGAGTAAAATAATAAAGACCGCCCAAATAAGATGAACTCTCAATTTCATTACAATTCTCCCTTTCTAGGTGATTCGGATCATGTTACTGAGCCCAGTTTTTTCATCCCCGAACTTAATTATCTTCTCTGTACAACGGATACGGCTTCCCCACAACAGCCTCATAAACTCCCAAAGCTGTTTCATCAAACAATCTCCAATACTCAGGGCCGGTACGGTTCTCCAGCGGAACCTTCACCCCATCGACATTGTCCACTGCTTTCCTAAAAATAGCTTCTACTGATTCTTCTATTGATTTCATCCGTTTGAGTATGGCAATATGGATGAGGTACAGAAGACCCTATTTAATGTAATCAAATTTTTTCTTAGATTTGATCAATTTTCCATATTCTCGAATCCAGTCCAATTCTTCAAGAGTTAAAGCCCCTTGTTGTATCGCTCGAAAATTCCTCATTAACTGCTCTCTGTTTTTCGGACCAGTCAGAACCAGGTGAACGTGGGGATTCGATAAAACAAATCTATAACAGAGTTCAGGTGTCAGGGGAGGTATCATTGCCTCTTCCTTGTTACCCGGCCAGGGAGGCATTTGAAGATCTTTAATAGGTTTGATCAACTGCTGCCAAGCCAACGCTGTATAACTGATAACAGAAGGATTCCGTTTTTTTAAATGGGGGAAAATATCCTCTTCCGCTCCGGTGTGTTTGGCATTATAACGGATCATTAGCAGATCGAGTTCCGAATCCAAGGCCAGTTTTCCCGCCCGTTTCCTGTCATGGATACTGGTTCCAATGGCCCTGATTTTACCTTCCTGTTTAAGTTTCAACAATGAATCGATGACGCCCTCGCTGTAAGTCGATGTCCACCCCAGCCATCCAAGTTTGAAGACATCCAAGTAATCAGTATGCCCCATACCCAGTAATTGGCTCCATGTTCCGCAGCCCATTTGACATCAGAAGATTCTATTCCATAATTGCCAGCAACACCCATCCTGAAGACCTGTTTATCAATTACAGGCAATACCCTAAATGAAAAATCACTTTGAATAATGTTGGGTTCTGACATCATCTGTGCTCCT
>JGI11705J14877_10001093_pt1 | contig 15795 bp, 13 predicted proteins | sample Etolaghawater15m_FD_14877 | JGI IMG/M metagenome (IMG submission 14877) | reverse complement strand
AAAGCCCCGCCTGGCGCCACAGCCCTGTCCGCCGTCAAAGCCCCGCCTGGCGCCACAGCCCTGTCCTCCGTCAAAATCATACCTGGCGCCACAACCAATTCCGGCTTCATAATCCCGCCTGACGCCACAGCCAATTCCGGCACTATAACCATATCCGGCGCATTTGCATGTGCCTCCTCAGCAAGCGAGAGTAAGCAACCAAAAAAGCAGATCAGCAGGAGTCCGGCGATCCGTTCAAATCGATTCATTCTTCGGTCATTTCAATCGTAAGTCTGCGCGTCTCTTTGAACGTTGAGAGAACAATATTCGAGCGAGTTTTTTTCACACCATTCCACGACTGAATCAACGAAAGGAATTTTTCAAGGGTCTCGGTATTTCTGGAACGCACCTTTAAGACATGTGAACCATCTCCTGTAATTGAATGACATTCAAGTACTTCTGGATGTATTAAAATGTTTTTTACAAAATTCGGATAGAGTTCAGAGTTATCCACCTCCACAAAAATAAATGCAGTGATATCGTAATTAAACTCTTTGTGGTTTAATATCGCACAGTATTCCGATATCAAACCTTTCTCTTCCAGCTTCCTCATTCGCTCGGACACGGAGGGAACGGATAGTTGTACAATCTCCGCAATCTTGTTGCGCTGTGCACGCCCGTCTTTTTGTAGATGGTTGATGATTTGAATGTCAATTTCATCAATGTTATGCTTCATATCGAACCTATGCCTTATAATTATAATTGAAAATGAAAATAACCTAACATTATAAGGAATGCAATGGATATCTAGGGCCATTACCTGATTTTTTTATCCACCTCCAGAAAAAACGCATATTCAAAACCTGTATCTCATACTTTATTCCGTAGCGCAAGGATGGTATCTTTGGCCGGTCAATTCGACATCAACCCGAACCATTTTATAAATTCGAATCTCTCAGGAAAGTATCATGTTAGACATCACGTACATCAGAGAAAACACCGACGCAGTTAAACAAGGCATGATACATAAAGGTGAGAAGGATACGTCGCTTGTGGATCAAGCACTGGTACTGGATGCAAAATGGCGTGAGGGAGTGACCCNGTTAGATCGAAGCCGGTCCGAGCTTAATCANNTTTCAGGACAAGTTGGCGCGATGATGAAATCCGGACGAAAAGAGGAGGCANAAACGCTGATTCAGCAAACTCAGACGTTAAAGGAGGAGATCAAGGAGCTCGATAAAAGCGTTCCGGAACTACGAAACGAACTGGACCAGGTGCTATATCAGATCCCCAATGTCCCCGATCCATCTGTGCCCGTGGGCAGTACCCCCGACGACAACGTCATTCATTCGGAATGGGGATCGCCGCGTCATGAAGACCACCTGAAACCACATTGGGAACTGGCAGAGCAGAATCACTGGCTCGATTTTCAGCGCGGAGTGAAGGTGGCAGGCGCCGGTTTCCCGTTTTACGTGGGGGAGATGGCACGCTTGCAACGCTCCCTTATCAGTTTTTTCCTGGACTCTGCTGTCGATGCCGGATATACAGAATTACAGGCACCGCTATTTGTGAATGAGGATTCGGCACGTGGTACCGGCCAAATTCCCGATAAGGAGGATATGATGTATGTCATCCCAAAGGATGGTTTTTTTGCCATTCCAACGGCGGAAGTTCCAGTCACCAATTTTCATCGCGATGAAATTCTTGAGATCGATCAGTTGCCGGTTTTTTATGCGGCACACACCCCTTGCTGGCGGCGGGAGGCTGGCAGTTACGGCAAAGATGTGAAGGGCCTCAACCGCCTGCATCAGTTCGATAAGGTAGAGCTCGTGAAAATGGTGCACCCAGACCAGTCCGACGAGGAGCTGGAATCACTTCGCGAACATGCAGAATCCCTACTCAAAGCACTGAAAATTCCCTTCCGAACCCTGCTTATGTGCACCGGTGATATGGGATTCACGCAAACCAAGAAATACGATCTTGAAGTTTGGAGCCCTGGTCAGAAACGATGGCTGGAAGTCAGTTCCTGCTCTAACTTTGGTTCCTTCCAGGCCCGGAGAATGAAACTTCGCTATCGAACTGAGTCTGGTAAAACCGAAATGCTTCATACGTTGAACGGCTCCGGTCTGGCATTGCCGCGAGTTATGGCAGCTCTACTCGAGCAATATCAAAGACCAGATGGAAGAGTAGATGTGCCGGAAGTACTGAAAAGCCGAATGGGTACCGATATAATTGGTTCGGTTTGATGGGAAACTGCGCGACAGGACACGCTCACCGCTGAAAAATCCCACCCCACACCATCCGACTGCCCTCGTCACCCCCCCTAATTTCACACCCAGGTGCAAATTCCGAGCTCACACCCCGAGTTCACTTCTAGGGTCGAACCCCAAGCGCACTCCCATCAGAGTACTGTAAGAAATGGATCTGCTTAGCAGCTTAGCAGGTAGGGGCAAATTCCGATTCTTCGCGGAAATTCAGCAATTTCTCCAGAATAGGGTCCATCTCTTTCTCATCCATGATGGTTGCGCGGAGCTTTTTACCGTTGCGAATACCCTTGAAGTATTTGCCATAATGTTTTTTCATGATGATCACCCCGTATTTTTCACCGTGATGAGCCACGGATAGCCGCAACTGATCCGCACATAAAGCCAGCCGCTCCTCCACAGACGGTTCGGGCAGAAGTTCACCGGTTTCCAGGTAATGACGGGACTGTTCAAAAATCCAGGGGTTTCCGATCGCCCCACGCCCGATCATCACCCCATCTACTCCGGTTTCGTCGAACATCTTTTTGGCCAGCTGCGGTGTGGTCACGTCTCCATTTCCGAACACGGGGATTTCGAGTCCCGGTGTATTTTTGAGCTGCTTCAGGTATTCCCAACGGGCATCACCGTTGTACTTTTGGCTTCGTGTTCGAGCATGAACTGTGATCGCTTTCACGCCAACACGTTGCAACATCAAGGCGACCTCGCTAATACGAATGGAGTGATCGTCCCACCCCAGACGGGTTTTTACCGTCACGGGCAGATCTCCAGCCGCATCTACAACGGTTCCGGCCATGCGTTCCATCAACCCAATATCCCTGAGGCAAGCCGAGCCGGCGCCTTTTTTTACAATTTTGTAGACAGGGCAACCAAAGTTGATATCGATTAGATCCGGATGATTGGCAGCTGCTACTTTTGTAGCGCCTTCCATGGCTTCTTCCCGTCCACCAAAAATCTGTATCCCGAATGGTCGTTCGGCTTCCTCATACGACATCTTATGTTTGGAGATATCCGAGTCCCGAATAATAGCTTCCGAGCTGATGAATTCCGTGTACACAATGTCTGCTCCTTTAAGCCGGCAAATTTGACGAAAAGGGGAATCCGAGACATCCTCCATTGGAGCCAGCAACAAGGGTTGTTTTGAAAGCTGTATTTGATCAATATTCATGGTACAAAAATAGCGTTTTCCTGCCCTGATAAAAAGGGAGGGAAAAATTAAAAGCGCTTTCAGTTTCTGTCTTCCATTCTGTTTTGTGGTCTTTCTCTTAGGTAATCCTTATCTTGGAAATCTGTGAAGTACCCGTAAGCAGTAACTTTGAAGGCTACAAATTGCATAAATGGCTACAAATTGCATAGAGAGCTTCAAGTTGCATAGGCAGCTATAGATCGCATGTATACTAGTAAATTGCGTTTGAAAGTCACTGTACGCGTAAGAACTTAACCAAGAATAAATCAACGATTATGTCACTTTCCATTTCAAAAATTGAAGAGTTGCTGGGGGATGAAAGCGAGTCCCTTTTGAGCCACACATCCAAAACCATTTCAAAAGATCGACTTCACAAACCATCTCCTAGTTATGTGGATGATGTGTGGTATCACTCCGATCGAAACATCCGTGTGTTGGGGAATCTGCAGCGAGTTTTGGATTCCGGGCGTTTGGGAGGAACCGGTTACGTATCAATCCTGCCGGTAGACCAGGGGATTGAGCACAGTGCCGGAGCATCTTTTGCAAAAAATCCAGATTATTTCGACCCCGAAAAAATTGTCGAATTGGCGATCGAAGGCGGTTGTAATGCAGTTGCGTCCACCTTCGGAGTGCTGGGAGCCGTGGCCCGCAAGTATGCACACAAAATCCCTTTCCTGGTCAAGTTCAACCACAATGAGCTTATGACCTACCCGAATACTTACGATCAAATCTTTTTTGGCACGATCCAGAAAGCGTATGACATGGGTGCTGCCGCAGTGGGCGCTACCGTGTATTTTGGTTCTGAGGAATCGGACCGGCAGATTGTAGAAGTTGCAGAAGCGTTCGAATATGCCCACGAACTTGGCATGGCCACAGTTCTGTGGTGTTACACCAGAAACAACGCATTCAAGGTGGATGGAGTGGATTATCACTCTTCTGCAGATCTCACTGGTCAGGCGAATCACCTTGGCGTTACGATCGGAGCCGATATTGTAAAGCAGAAGTTGCCTGTCAACAATGGTGGTTACAAAGCATTGAATGCAGGTGATTCAAGCTACGGAAAACTCGACCCACGAATCTACACCGAACTAACTTCAGACCACCCGATCGATTTGGCACGGTATCAGGTTGCAAACGGATATATGGGAAGAGCTGGTTTGATTAATTCCGGTGGTGCATCCGGAAGCGATGATTTTGCTGATGCTGTGAAAACAGCCGTGATTAACAAACGTGCCGGCGGTATGGGGCTGATCAGTGGCCGAAAAGCATTCCAGCGTCCGATGGAGGAGGGGGTTAAGCTTCTGAATTACATTCAGGATGTATATCTGAATGATGAAGTAACTCTCGCCTGATCTGAAAACCTCTTATAAACAGGCAAGTTTCATCTGCCGTTTCCGAAATTACACCCCTGGTGAAAATCTCGTTTGCCAGGGGTGTTTTTATCTTTATTTCTTACTATCTTTCAAAGCTAATAAGATTTTATCCTGCGGGCTGAAAATCGAAATTGCTAAAATTATATATCACCTTCCATTTAACTCTATTTATTCTATGATCGGAGTCAACGTAAAAGACAACGAAAGCATCGACCGCGCAATCAACCGCTTTAAGAAGATGGTCACCAGAGCTCGTGTACTAAACGAATACCGGGACCGACAGCAATTCACCAAACCTTCGGAAGAGAAGCGTGAAGCGCTTAAAAAGAGTGTTCGGGAAGAGCGTCGACGTCAAAGAGAGAACTACTGACTTTACCATAAGCTTCAGTATTGCTTCAGTGGTTTAAAATAAACCGACTGGGCAGTGTTTCATTCAGTGCGCCGAGTGCAAAAAGCGCATAATCGTAACGTACAGGATCGGCCGAATCCATCTCCTTGAGGCGACCTGTTAGTTCCTGCACGGCCTTCATATCGTTGCTCCTCCTTGATAACAGCCCGTACCTTCTCGATATACGGGCAACATGTACATCAAAAGGCACCATCAACTCTGCCGGTTTTAAAAACGTCCAGATACCGGGATCCACCGGACTGTTCTGCCGGCAGCACCATCGAAGATACATATAGAGCCTTTTACAGGTACTTCCCGTCCCGGCATTGGCAATATGTTTCCGGGTTCGTCTTTGAAACTCCTCGTGTTTGCCTGTGAACTGTTCATAGAACTCTTGCATCATACCTTTGCCAGAAAAAGCTCCTTTATCTCGGCAATCTGCCCAAAACCCTTCAAAATCAGGGTATTCCAGATAGATCGATTGAAGGGTGAGTATGAGCCCATGCAGATCTACTGGTTTCAGCGTCCGATGCCGGAACCCTTCAAATGCATAACGATCTCCTGCTCTGTAGTTCATCACAAACTCGAACGGATGAAACTCCATTCTCTCCATCAGGTCCATTCCTTTGGAGATCACAATATCCCGCCGTCCCCACGCCATGAGTGCACCAAGAAACCCGGCAATCTCCGCATCCTGCTTACGTTGAAACAGATGCATGAACTGTACAGGATCCAGTTGAATGTACTCTGGGATTTCAACCCGGTCGTTGATTTCATCCAGCAAAATCTTTAGTTCACCCAACCGCTCTTTCCTCCAAACCCGCAACCTAGTCATCGCTCACTCCCGTACACCAGAATTTCTGATCTCCCTTGTCTCACTAGTCTCCTCATTAACCTCGGCCACCTTTTTCTCCCCGGCCTCCCCAATCTCCTCGGCCTCCTTTATCACTCCAATTAGGACTTTGTTTGCTTTTGGAAAGGAGTACGAATCCATTTCGGCCGCCGTCACCCATCGTAACTCGTCATGATGCCGTTTCTCAGGCATTCCACTTTGGATTTTACACAAATATGCATGCATCGTGATGGTAAAATGGGAGTAGGCATGATCGATTTCTGCCAGTTTTTTATGAGTTGTAACGTGCGTTCCCAGCTCCTCACGTAGCTCCCGAACCACACAATCCTGAATCGTTTCTCCAGGTTCTTTTTTCCCTCCCGGAAACTCCCAAAGCCCACCCAGCATGCCATCCAATGGTCGTTTTGCAATCAGGTATGTCCCCTCATCACTCCGAATAACCCCAACACCAATCACATGGTGTGGACTTTTTTTCGCGGGTGATTTATAGGGGATGGTGTCGGTTTTTGTTTGATGAAACGCGATGCAATCACCAGAGAGGGGGCAGGAGTTGCAGGAGGGAGAGGATGGGGTACAGACTTCAGATCCAAGATCCATAAGGGCTTGATTGAAAGCTCCAGGATCGGTTTTTGAGAGTGCTTCCTGAGCAAGCTGGTGGATTTGGCGCTGCGTTTCCGTTTTGCGAAGATCGGATTCCAGTCCATAGAAACGTGCCATAACTCGATAAACATTGCCATCCACGGCTGCAACCGGCTCCCCATACGCGATACTGGCTATAGCAGCCGATGTGTAGGTACCGATCCCTGCGAGTATCTGCAAACCTGCTGCCGTTTCGGGAAACTTTCCGCCCATCTCGTGGCAAACGGTGTTGGCGGCCTTATGCATATGGACCGCTCTGCGATAATACCCAAGGCCCTCCCAAAGTTTCATCAGATCATCGAGACTTGCATTAGCAAGATCACAGACGGTTGGAAAGCGGGCCAGAAATCGTTGATAATAGGGAATAACCGTCACCACCCTTGTCTGCTGTAACATAATTTCAGATACCCAGATGGCATAGGGATTGCGTGTCTCTCGCCAGGGCAATTCACGACGGTGGATGTAATACCAGTCCAAAAGATCGTCGGCCGGAAATGTTTGTTCCATGAAACTTGGATTCTTGCTTCGTACTACCTGTAGCTACTTATTCGGGTCCGGATTGTTGGGGTTCTGTGAATCGGACTCGGGCGGATCAAAACGATATTCATCACTATCGTCNATCTCAACGACCTGAATACTCATGGATGTTTCTGCCGCTGCACCATATTGATCGGTTGCAATGATCCGGAATGCATGGCTGCCAGTCTGGCGAAGGGTCGGAGTCCATGTAAATCGTCCCGTTTTCTCATCTAATAGTGCACCATCAGGTAGATCCATTCCCAGGTAACGCACTAGTTCACGATCGCTGCCGTCCGGATCAAAGGCAGAAAAATAGGTTTCAAAGAAGGTGTCGGCTCCAAGGGTAAGCGGCCGAAGTGGGACGAATTGAGGCGGTCTGTTGAACGGCCGAACGGTAATCTCAAACTGGGTGGACCTGCGAATCCCATCGGGTGCTGTGATCCTGATTTGAAACAGATGAGTACCCGTCTGAGATGCAGACGGCAACCACATAAAAGATCCTTCGCGAATGACCGCGCCTTTGGTAGAACTCTCAATTTCAAAGGATAGATCATCAATTCGATAACCTCTTGCTTCCAGTGGAACCGGGAGTAGAACTGGCGTCGCAAATGGAACGGTGATCGGATCTATTTTGCTCACAAGAAGTGATTTAGTTCCTGAATCCAGAGATACTTGGTTTTCCAACGATTCCTTGTTTTCCAGGGATTCCTGGTTGCCAAATTCTCCCGAATCGGTTTCTGAANNCTCTACGGAGTTACTTTCTTTAGTGGACGGGCTGATAAGTGGAGTCAGCTCTTGATTCTGATAAATCCACAAACGGTTTTCAAGGATGCTGAGGAAATGATCCCCATTCCCACCTGTATTGAATTGCCATTGCAGGGTTCCAATATTGTGATTCTCGTCTGAACCCGTACCTGCTCCATGAACAGGCACGTCAGCTATATCAGAAAAAAGGTAAAGATCACCCGACTCTGTAAAGATCAATTTGTCATTTTGCCAATCGCGTATTTGACGAACAGCAGCAGAAACAGAGCCGATAGGATTCAAATACCCACCGGAAGCAACCTGATAAACACGCCCATCGGTACCTGTTGCAAACAACTCACTCCCAGTTAAAAAAAGACGATGGACCGGCTCACTCAACAGAAAATCTCCAGCTTTCTCAAGGACTCGTTCTGGAGTACCCGAAGCAGGCAATGTCTCGGAGGATTGTTTATCCCGAAGCTGAAACCATTGCAAACGTGTGGGCCCGGATAGTACAAACAGCCGGGATCGATGATCCGAAACAATATCGAGAATGGAGCTTTCCTCACCACCTAGCTCCAGGTATTCTGGTTTCTCATCTACCGATTCGGGGGTTGTTAAGTCAATTACAACGACACCACTATCTCGGGTTGCCGTATACAGTTTGTCGGCAATGCGTGTCACCGCAACGGGATAGGAGGGGAGAAGGGTTGATGAATAGACACCCAGAACAGAGGTAGGCTCCAGAACAGTTAAGCGCTTCGTATCCCCAAATAGGTAAGCAAAGCGGATATCTGCCTCAAGACGATTTCCACGGGCCTGCATCCCGGACGATGTGTAAAGCCATTGCAGTGAATCGGATTGTATCCGAAAAACCACAAGACCTTCCGATTCAGAGAGCAGATAGTGATGGGCTTCCGAAGAAGCCATGGCGATACCATCAGGAATTGACATACTATTTCGAAAATCAAACCCCCATACATTTTTTTCTTCACGACTGTCCGTCATTCCCTGAGCATGGAGTTCCGCAAAAGGATGAAAAATCATCCATAAAACAACAATCCAAAATGTCTGTTGATTTCTATTCATTTAAAGCCACCCATGATTTCGGTACCATTGAATTGTATCCCGAATCCCCTCATCAAGTTCCATTTTCGGGGAAAAACCAAGCTCTTTCCGGGCTTTTTCAGCAGAACACCGCCACTCCTGAATCATCTCTCTGGATTTTTCGCGGTTAAATACCGGATGGAAACCAAACAGCTTACCCGCGGTTTCCGAAACCGATCCCAGAGCAAGCACTGTGCCACTGGAAATTTTCAAGCCAAGGATTCGTTTACCAAATACCGTCTCTGCACTTCGCTTTACCATATTCCAGGAGACGTCCGAAGGCCCGCTCAGAAAATAGGTGCGTACGCCCGGGTTGGAAGGCTCCTCATTCTGTAACGCTTGCATCATCCCCTGTACCACATCGCTTACATGCATCAGGGACAACATCGGATACTCTCCNTTACCAGCCATAGGCATCACTCTTGCCTTCATCATTTTAAAAAGAGTGAAAATTTGATCTTCTCTTGGTCCGTAAACAGCTGGAGGGCGAAGAATGATCATGTCCATGGTCCCATTCGAAAGAGCCGCCACTTCCTGTTCCATTCTCCATTTGGAGCGTCCATACATCGTGATCGGGCCAGGTTTGTTCTCCTCTGTGAGTGGCTGGCCAAACCCGGGGCCGGCTGCTGCCAGTGATGATAGAATGATCATTTTTTTTACACCGGCTTCCTGCGCCCACTGAACGATCTTTTTTGCTCCCTCCACATTCACTTTGGTAAATGTAGACTCGTGCCTGGCTGAAACAATGGCAGCACAGTGAAATACTGCGTCCATTCCTTCTAGTGCACTTCGGATCACTTTTTCTGAGAAAAGGTCTCCCTGCACCTTATCCACGGTTTGTCCTCGCAACCAACGTTCATCTTTTCGCACCAAACACCGAACCTGGCCTGTACCTGGTACCTGCCGGAGTCGTTCTGTGAGATGGCTCCCAATAAAACCTGTACCTCCGGTGACAAACAGATTCATATTATTCCTATCTTTTGACATGGATTATTCTCGCTATGAGGCTTCAAAATACACTAGTTTTGTATCACATGAAGCCCTAATCATGAACGGCAAGAAAATGGTGCCTTGAAAAAAATGGCACCCCGAAACACGATTCAAAGATACAAAAGTGACTCTTTGATAGGAAACTACGGAAGGACATGAAAATTGCTCTGTTCACAGGAAATTATCATCACATTCGGGATGGCGTTTCGATTACGCTAAACCGCTGGGTTAAATATGCGATGGACCATGGGGTTAATATCCAAATTTTTGCTCCAACTATAGCTGAGCCGCAGGTTGAGCATCAGGGAACGATGATTCCGGTTCCGTCTGCTCCGGCTCCCGGCCGTCCCGAGTATCGAATTAGTTTGTTTTTGCCGGCAAAGGAGAGAGAACAACTGGAATCGTTTGATCCGGATATCGTTCACATTGCAACGCCGGATGTTTTGGGTTTTACTGCACTTCACTGGGCAAAAAAACATCAAAAAAAAGTGGTTGCCACGTTTCACACGAATTTTGTGTCCTATCTGAAATACTATGGTCTCGGTGCAGCCGAATCTGTGGGCTGGCGTCTGCTTGTGTGGTTTTACAATCAGTGTGATCGAACTTTTGCACCAACAGAGTCGATGAGGGAAGAGTTGATGCAGCGCGGGGTGAGCAGTCCTTTATCCATCTGGGCCAGGGGAGTTGATACCCAACGGTTCAATCCCGCCCGAAGATCGGAACAGTGGCGTAGAAACCATGGTATCTCCCAAAATGATATCGTTATCAGTTTCATTTCAAGGCTGGTTTGGGAGAAGAACATCAAACTTTATGCAGATGTTATTCGGCAACTTAGCGCTATCCATCCGAATGTGAAGGCACTGGTAGCCGGAGATGGGCCTGCCGGTGAAGATCTTCGGAAGATGCTTCCTAACGCTATTTTCACTGGATTTTTGCAAGGGGATCAACTGGCCGATGCCTATGCGAACTCCGATCTGTTTCTTTTCCCTTCCGACACAGAAACCTTTGGAAATGTTACACTTGAAGCTATGGCGTCCGGTGTGCCCTGTATCGTTGCTGATGCACCCGGCAGCGGATCACTAGTGAATGACGGTGAAAATGGGTATCTACTTCGGGTTTCTGATTCAGACCGATTCTTTAAAAGGGCGGAGGAGTTACTATTGAATAAAGTTCTCAGAGAATCGATGGGTGCAAGGTCTGCAGAACTAGCGCAAGAGTACCGTCTCTCACGGATCCAGCAGGGATTTTTGGAAGAATTAAGCGATATGCTGCAGTACGAGAAGCTACAGAATTAGAGGCATTCGGTCTCCCGCATGAAATCTAATCAAACAGTAAAAAAAATTTAGTATATTCTGTGCTATTTCGTTTCACAACAATATTTATACTTCGTAACAGTTTCTTTACATTGGTTTGACGGAAACGATTTAGTGGCTATATTTCCTTCGATAACAATCAAAACAAGCATCTCTTATGCCTGGCTCTGAAGCGGAAATTTTGAGAAAAAAAATCTTTGATAAGGCGTACAACTTCACAAAGGCCGACGAAGTCAAAGAGATGGGTTTGTATCCTTATTTTAAGCCTCTACAGGCAACCGATGGTAATGTAGTCCGGATTGACGGAAGAGATGTAATTATGGCCGGATCCAACAACTACCTGGGACTAACCAACGATCCCCGCACTGTGGAAGCTGCCAAAAGTGTACTTTCACTATATGGGACGGGGTGTACGGGATCACGGTATTTGAACGGAACATTAGATCTGCATCTGGAGCTCGAGCAAAAGCTAGCTCAGTTTATGGGCAAAGAAGCCTGTGTACTGTTCAGTACAGGTTATCAAACCAATGAAGGCTCTATTCAAACCATTGCGGGACGAAATGATCTTATCTTTTCCGATCGGGATAATCACGCCTGCATCGTGGTCGGAACCCAGCTCTCCAATGCCAAAACAGTTCGGTACCGGCACAATGATATGGAGCACCTTGAGTCGCTTCTGGAAAAAGCAGACCCACAGGCCGGAAAAGTGATTGTCACCGATGGTGTGTTTTCCATGTCCGGAGTGCTGGCAAAAATTCCGGAGTTGATTGCTCTTGCCCGTAAATATGAAGCCGGTTTGTATGTGGATGATGCGCANGCAATTGGTGTGGTTGGGGAGGGTGGACGAGGCTCAGCTTCAACATTCGGGCTACTGGATGAGGTTGATTTGGTGAGTGGAACCTTCTCAAAGTCCTTTGCATCTCTTGGAGGGTTTTTGGTGGGCAATAGTGAGATTATTGAATTTGTCCGACACCACTCTCCTGCGCACATCTTTAGTGCCAGCATGCCACCTGCCAATGTAGCCACGGTTCTTAAAGCACTTGAAATCCTTCAGGAGGAGCCGTGGAGGCTAGATCGACTGAAAGAGATCTCCGATTACATGAGGAGAGAACTCAAAAATATGGGTTTCAATGTCTGGTCCAGTCAGACGCCGATCATTCCCGTTGTTATCGGAGAGATGTTCGACTGTTTCACATTTTGGAAGGACCTTTTTGAAGCAGGGGTGTATTGCAACGCTGTGGTTCCTCCGGCGGTCCCTCAGGGGCAGTCTCTGATTCGAACCAGCTACATGGCAACCCACACGGATGACCAGCTAAACCAAATTCTCGAAGCGTTTCGGAAAGTAGGAATCAAGCATGGCATCATTGACACGAACGGCCATTCTCTCGCCGCAGAACCAAGCTGAATGTGAGCTCCAGCACAACTCGTCATACGCTCAAGCTTGTCTCCGATCCAAAACAGATCAAAGAGTTCCTCGCGTTTCCCTACCGGCATTATAAAGAGGACAAATACTGGGTAGCTCCCCTGCGGATCGAGCAGAAAAAGCTCATCGACAAGCGTAAAAATGCATTTTTTCAGCAGGCCGAAATGGAGATGTTCCTGATCTGGAAAGATGATCAGATTGCAGGTCGAATAGCAGCGGTGATTGACCATCGCTATAATGAACATCACGGTACAAAAACCGGATTTTTCGGATTCTTTGAGTCGGATAATCACCCGGAAACAGCACGACTCCTGTTTAAGATGGCAGAAGACCATCTACGGCGAAAAGGGATGACAAACATCATTGGACCTGCCAATCCGGGGATTATGGATACACTTGGATTTTTGGTGGATGGATTCGATAAATATCCGTCGATTTTAATGCCCTACACCAAACCGTACTACCCCGAACTTGCCGAAGCCTGCGGATACAAAAAAGAGATGGACCTGATCACCTTCGAAGTAAATCAGGATAATGTGGACCGGGATCGCGTGAACAGGGCGATGAATATTGTACAACAGCGATTGCCTGGCATAAAAATTCGAAAGATTCGCAAAAAAAAGCTGGCTGAAGAACTGGTGATTGTCCGTGAGATCTTTAACAAGGCGTGGAGTAAAAACTGGGGATTTGTTCCTTTAACGGAGGCCGAGTTCGAACAACTCGGAAAAGACCTTAAGCCGGTTATCAATGAGAATTTTGCCCACATTGCAGAGATCGACGGTCAGCCAGTCGGCTTTTCTGTGGGGATCCCAGACTACAATCAGATCCTTCGGGATATGGATGGCAGACTCCTTCCGTTTGGAATTTTCCATTTGCTGTTCAAACGAAATCGCATCAATCAGATCCGAACTGCGCTCATGGGAGTGATTCCGGAATATCAAGGAAAGGGAATTGACGCATTGTTGCACAGAGAGACGATCGAATATGGCAAGGAAAACGGATATTATGCTTCGGAAGTAGGATGGATACTGGAGAGTAACGTGCAGATGTTGCGAGTGGCAGAGCGACTTGGAGGTGTGAAGGATAAGGTCTATCGCGTGTACGGAAAATCGCTCGACTGAGGTGAAATCCTTTCCATAAATGCCTGAATTTTTGTAGTTTCATGGGTGTTGTACGGGAACTGGTTGTGACTCATATCAACCCAAAAAAAGACAAATTCATGGAGCAAACGCGAGTTGTAAAAGATTCAATGGGGGAGATTGAAGTGCCTGCTGATGCACTGTACGGAGCTCAGACGCAGCGGGCCAAAAATAATTTTCCAATCAGCAATCTTACCTTTGGCCGGGGGTTTATCCAGGCACTCGGATTGATTAAGCACTCTGCAGCCAAAGTGAATAAGGAGATGGGTAAGCTCGCCCCGGATGTGGCAGATGCTATCATGAAGGCAGCTATGGAGGTTGCCGAGGGGAAGCATGATCGACATTTTGTACTGGATATTTTTCAGACGGGGTCGGGCACATCAACCAACATGAACGCCAATGAAGTGATCGCTTCCCGGGCTAATCAGATTCTGGGGGATGCGGATAATCCCATTCACCCGAATGATCATGTTAATTTTGGGCAGAGCTCCAATGATACCATTCCAACAGCGATTCGGGTTTCTGCTGTAAATGCGGTACGGGAGCATCTGATACCGGCGCTGGATCATCTACGGAGCGTTCTGAATGAGAAGGGAAAAGAGTATGAAGATGTGGTAAAAACCGGTCGAACGCACTTGATGGATGCGATGCCTATCACGTTTGGTCAGCAGTTTGGGGGATATAGTCGTCAGGTTGAGCTCGGTATCGAGCGGTTGGAAGCGGCCCTGCATAGAATGGTGGAGCTGCCCCAGGGAGGAACGGCCGTTGGTACCGGGATTAATACCGATCCGGAGTTTGGGAATCGCATTGCAGGTACACTGGCAGAGCTTACGGGTCTGCCGTTTCGGGAAGCCGAAAATCATTTTGAGGCGCAGTCTACCGTGGATGCTCCGGTAGAGCTGAGCGGGCAGTTAAAAACGATTGCCGTAGGATTGTTTAAAATTGCCAACGATTTTCGTTGGATGAACTCGGGACCCAATGCGGGGTTGGGGGAGGTTGAACTTCCCGCTTTGCAGCCTGGTTCCTCTATCATGCCCGGTAAAGTGAATGCTGTCATTGAGGAGTCTTTAACGATGATCTGTGCTCAGGTGATCGGAAATGATGCTACAATCACGGTAGGAGGGCAGTCTGGCAATTTTGAGTTGAATGTGATGCTTCCTGTTGTGGTTCACAATCTTCTCGAGTCGATTCAGCTGCTTGCCAACGGAGCGCGGAATTTTGCCGACCGATCCGTATCCGGCCTTCGAGTCCGCGAGGATGAGATAGCGAAAACTGTAGGGCGGAACCCGATTCTGGTAACCTCTCTGAATCCATTGATTGGGTATGATGCGGCGGCAAAAATCGCCAAAAAAGCGTTTCAGGAGCAGCGGGCTGTCTACGATGTTGCCAAAGAGATGACGGACCTTTCTGAGCAGGAGTTGAAAAAGGCACTGGATCCACTCACCATGACACGAGGCGGATTTACCGACGTGTAGAACGCAAGGGTGCAAGGTCATAGGGCACTATGGCGTAGTTCATTATGGCGTTGGGAGCAGGGTTTAGAGTAGGTAACAGGAAGCAGTAGAAGCAGTATAAGGAATAGAAGGGTTCTGATTTACGCAATTGGAGCGCGTAACCTTTCCTTGAACCGAGTATTGTACCGGAGAGGATCCTGAATCAAAGGGTGTAGGTACCCGTACCAGTGTTAGTGTTGGTACTCGTACTGGCACAGATACTCGTGCCGACGCTGGTATTGGTACCGGTGTCGACACAGGTATTGGTACCGGTGCTAATGCCGGTGCTGGTGCTGGTGCTGAGGTGTTTCAGGTTCCGGTAGTTAACTGCATGACTCTTATGATTGATGCAGGATTCTATGGTTTACTGCAGTATGTTATGGTGTAC
>JGI11705J14877_10001092_pt1 | contig 15797 bp, 10 predicted proteins | sample Etolaghawater15m_FD_14877 | JGI IMG/M metagenome (IMG submission 14877) | reverse complement strand
TATGAAACAAAAATAAGAGGTGAAATGGCACATAACTTTTCTACTCTTGGTGGTGGGATAAGTGAAGGCTTAATAGTCATTCAACATGATATTAGTAAAAGTTCTGATGATTCCACGAGCATCGTTAAAGTATCGCAAAAAACGGCTGATGAATCTTCAAAAAGCTTAAAAGGTGTCGTTGAAATTGGAGCTATGCTTAACAATTTAGTTGCACTAATCGAATCATCTCACGAAGGAATAGTCTCATTAGAACAGCGTTCAAGTGAAATATCTGATGTTGTAGGGCTTATTAAAGATATTGCAGACCAGACAAACTTACTTGCACTCAATGCTGCTATTGAAGCAGCTCGAGCTGGTGAACATGGACGCGGTTTTGCTGTCGTTGCTGATGAAGTGAGAAAGTTGGCTGAACGTACACAAAAAGCTACCTCTGAGATTGAGATAAATATCTCTACACTCCAACAAGAGTCCAACGACATGAGAAGTAACTCTGATAAAATTTCAGATATTGCTCAAAACTCTAACAATGTTATTAGTGAATTTGAAACTACTTTCACTGAACTTAATTCTCTTGCTGCAGATTCCTACGCATCAGCAATTAAAGTACAAAATAGGCTTTTTACCACACTGGTAAAAGTTGACCATATTATCTTTAAATCACGTGCATATGCAACTGTTTTAGAGTCAAACGATAAGGCTGAGTTTGCTGATCATAATCATTGCCGTATGGGTAAATGGTACTTAGGACTTGGGCAAGAGAGATTTGGTCATACAAAATCTTTTGCAGCTATGGATGCACCGCATCAAGTTGTTCACAACAGTGTATTTAAAAACCTAGAGTACGTTAAAGGTCATTCCACATTAAAATATGACAATCCAAAAAGCATAGAAAAAAACTTTGCTGTAATGGAAAAAGCATCGCAGGAGCTTTTTGTAAAACTCGATGGCATGTTGGATGAGTTTGATTCAAGTAACGCATAAGTGAAGATAACACTAACAACACTTAACTCTAGATATACTCATAGTTCTATTGGACTGCGATATATCTATGCTAACCTCCAAGAGTTACAACCTTGTACAAAAATTTTAGAATTTAGTATTAACGATGCTATACAAACAGTCGCGGAAAAGCTACTAACTAACAAGCCTGAGATTATAGGAATTGGTGTTTATATTTGGAATGTGAGTGAAACTGCTGAACTTATTCACATTGTAAAAAAAATATCTCCCCAAACTATCATTATTTTAGGTGGTCCGGAAGTGAGTTATCTCCCCTTTAGAGTAAATCTTGATAAGGCTGATTATATTGTCCAAGGTGAAGGTGAAGTAAGTTTTTACGAGCTATGTAAAAGTATAACTCATGCTACACCACCGCAAGAAAAAATCATTAAAATGACAACACCGAATCTAAAAGAGTTGACACTACCCTATCAATTTTATACAGATGAAGATATACAAAACCGTTATATCTATGTGGAAATCTCACGCGGTTGCCCTTTTGAATGTGAGTTTTGTCTCTCATCCATGGATGAAAAAGTGCGTGCCTTTAATCTTGATGATGTTTTAGATGCATTTGCTAAACTTTGGGAGAGAGGTGCAAGAAACTTCAAGTTTGTAGATAGAACTTTTAACCTTAACATAAAAAGTGCCAAACGAATCTTAGATTTTTTCTTGGAAAAACAAGAGCCTTACTTTGCACATTTTGAAGTAATTCCTGATCACTTTCCGGATTCTTTAAAAGAGAAAATAAAACTCTTTCCTCCCGGAGCACTACAACTTGAAATCGGTATACAAACACTCAATCTTGAAGTTGCGAAGAATATCTCAAGACAACTCAAACTTGATAAGATTGAGCAAAATATATCCTTTTTAGAAAACCAAACACACGCACATATTCACCTGGATTTAATTGTTGGTCTTCCTGGTGAAACATTAGAGAGTTTTGGAGAAAACTTAGATGCATTGGTGAAGTTAAGTTCTTGTGAGATCCAAATAGGTATCTTAAAAAAACTCTCTGGGACCTATATTGATAGGCACGATAAAGAGTATGGGATGATTTATAGCGATATTCCACCTTATGACATACTCAAAAACAATGCACTTTCATTTGATGACATTCAGATTATGAAGCGTTTTGCAAGGTTCTGGGATCTCACATATAACAGCGGAAACTTCAAAAGCAGTGTGAAACTTCTTTGGGAAAATGAAAGTGTCTATGAAAATTTTTCTCGCTTTAGTGCGTGGATTTATACACAAACAGATTCTACTTGGAAGATTTCTCTACAGCGACTCGGCCAGTTATTATTTACCTACCTTTGTGAAGAAAAATTTCTACAAGCCTCTTTAGTGGCCAATTCTATGCTTGAAGATATGATGAAGCTTAAAGGCCGTGCAATTCCTAGCTACTTAAAACCTTACTCTGAAAACTTTACGCAAAACGCCAAGCAAGGCTCATCTGGCTTTAACAAAAGACAAAACTAACAACAAACACAGTATAATATTTTCATGAATATATTACGGTTTTTTCTTTTGTTCATCATCATAACTCAAGCTCATACTGCTCAGCCTTATGTAGAAAAACCTCTCCTAAAGAAGATAGAAAAAAAGTATAAAGTTTTTGCAAAAAAAAGATTCTATTATCAACAACAATCTCTCGATTCTGTACGAGATAAAACAGACTTAGAAAAACTAGATAAAGTAAACACTTTTTACAATGGCGTTCGATATATGTCTGATTTAAAAGTTTATAAAAAGAAAGATTATTGGGCTACACCTTGGGAGTTTCTTGGCAAAGACAAAGGTGATTGTGAGGACTATGTCATCAGCAAATACTTTGCTCTTATATATTTAGGCGTAGCAACTGAAAAACTTTTTTTTACCTATGTCCGTTCAACTCAATTTAAAGCTGCCCATATGGTTTTAACATACTTTGAGACTCCAAGAAGTGAACCTTTAATTTTAGATAATAACAATCACAAAGTACTTAAAGCTTCTATCAGAAAAGATCTTACACCTATTTATAACTTTAATGGGACCTCTCTTTATAAAGCGGCTAAAAAAGGTAATGGTAAGCAAGTAAACTCTAAAAAAGCCCATAAAAAATGGGATATTCTTATGAAAAATATGCAAAACAAAAAAATATAAAATACAAGGAATAAAAAATCAAAGATTTTAAAAGACTTTATGAATCTACAAAAGATTTAAAACTTCTTTATGTTGAAGACAATCTATTTGTTCAAGCAAGCGCAAAAGATATGTTTGAAAACTTTTTTTTGCATGTAAGTGTTGCACAAGATGGAAAAGAAGCCTTAGAGATATTTAAACAAGAACATTTTGATTTGTTGATTACAGATTTATCTATGCCCAGAATGAATGGTTTTGATCTCATAGAAAATATAAAAGCTATAACTCCTTCATTGCCTATCATTGTTTTTTCTGCTTGGGATGATCCATCATATATAAATGAGTGTATTAAATTAAATGTTGATGCATACATGAACAAACCTCTTAAAGCAGATAATCTTATGGATGCTGTATATAAGGTTTCTTTACAAATTAATGACATAAGAAAGATGTTTAAAAACTCTTTTGATATAGATGCGCTTACTATGCTCAAAAGTCATAACCTTTTCCAAGAAGAGATAAAAACAGTGCAACATAATGATATTCCTGTGATGATTTTAATCAATATAGATGATTTTTACATCTACAATGAGCTCTATGGATTAGAAAATGGAGATAAAATTCTCTCTGCTTTTGCCAATAATTTAAAGATATTTACTCAAGACTTAGACTATCAAGTTTTTCGAATGAATGGAAATGAATTTGCTTTTTATGAAAAAGTAACAGCACTTGATTCTGATAAGTATACTCAAGATATTGAAAGTTTATTTGATTTTATTGAACAAAACCCTATACAGCTAGATGGAATTAAAGAACTAATCACACTAAGCATTACCATAGGTATATCTTTTAGTAATGACAATCTTTATGGCAAAGCAGATATGGCTTTACATGAAGCTCGCAAACGTGGAAGAAGATATCTTGGTTTTTCTGCCGATACAGATAGAAGAAAAGAACTTAAAAATAACCTCTACTGGCGTGAAGCAATCGCTCAAGCCCTCTTAAATAATCAAATACATACATACTATCAACCGATCGTAGATGCCCACAAAAAAACACTACGATACGAAGCACTAATGAGAATGAGGCAAGTACAAGAAGATGGTGAAGTAGTTCTCATTTCACCTAGTAAGTTTATAGATTTCTCAAAAGTATCTAAACAGTACATTGAGCTAACAAAAATAGTTATAGAAGAGTCTTTTGCAAGTATGATTAAGTACAATGTTGATATATCTATTAACATCACTTTTCATGACATTGAGAACCGTGAAATAAATAAACTTCTTCACCACAAGATATCTAAGCATCATCTCGCTAGTAGAACAAAATTTGATATAAGCTCTCAAGTTATTTTCGAGTTGCTTGAGCATTCCAATAGTGAAGATTATGAACGTTTTGTAAGTTTTATAGATGAGTTTAAAACGCTTGGCGTACTTATAACTATTGATAATTTCGGAATGGGTTTTGCAAACATGTCAAAAATTGCAGCCATAGCACCCAATTATGTTAAGATAGATTCTACACTTATGAAAAATATTGACACAGATAAGCATGCCCTATCTCTTGTCAAAGCTATTGTCAAATTTACAAGTGAATTGGGGATCAAAACTATCGCTGAGCATGTAACAAGTAAAGAGATATTTGAGATAAGCAAAGAGATAGGAATCGATGAGTTTCAGGGTTTTTATTTGAGTGAACCTCTTGAAGATATTGACCAAGATACAAAGGACTAAAAAATGCTAGAAACTACTTTAATATATTCAGGGAGAACTTTATTATGACATTATTTAAACAGATTGCAATTATGCTCTCGATATTTCTCATTATAATCCTAGCAACCGTTCTAACACTTAATTTTCAAAGTGCGAATGCTTCTGTACAAGATCGCCTTTATGAAGATGCTAAAAATACAGCTACTTCGCTCAGCCTTTCTCTTGGAAGTGCAAATGGCGACGTCTCTATGATGTCAACAATGATAAATGCAAATTTTGACAGTGGTAATTATCTCATCATCTCACTCTTGGATGTAGATGATGAACTTCTCTATGAGAGAATAGCAGAAAGTGAAGTCTCAGATGTTCCTGCATGGTTTTTAAATAATATTACCATAGAGGCTCCTGTAGCATCTGCAAATGTATCAGCAGGATGGAATCAAGTTGGTATCTTAAATGTCCAAAGCGATGTAGTTTTTGCATATAAACAACTCTACACTATACTTATCAACCTTCTTATATCTTTTAGTCTTATAGCTATCTCAGCTTTGGTTATTTTATATATTATTTTAGCAGCTATTTTAAAGCCGCTAAAAGAAGTACAAAGGCAAGCAGAGGCTGTTGGTAGAAATGAGTTTATCCTTCAAGAAACTATCCCAAATACAAAAGAGTTTAAAGATGTTGTGCTTGGAATGAACAACATGGTCTCCAAAGTAAAAGCGATGTTTGACAAAGGAAACGAAGAACTTAAACGTCAAAAAGAACTTGAATATATAGATCCTACAACAAAACTAAGAAATAGAAAATACCTAATAGATAAACTTCCTGAATTTCTAAAAATCGATGCTACTTCTAAAGGTGGGGTTAATATTATGGTTTCTATCTCTGGTCTTATTGAAGCAAACGAGCAAATTGGACATAGAGATGTAGATCAATTGTTCATAGATATAGCAAGTATATTTAAAGAAAATACCTCTGGATATGAAGATGCGATTATTGCGAGAATGAATGGTACAGAATTTTCCATCTTCTTGCCCGATTGTTCTGCTCTTGATGGCTTACATATTTGCGAAGGCATCTCTAAAACAGTCCAAGAGGCTATAAAAAATTACGATCTTAATCCAGAAATAGTTTACATTGCCCTAGGCGCATACGAATACAATTACAAACAAAATATTGGTCAACTTCTTTCTAGTTCTGATAATGCGCTTGCTCAGGCAAAGTTTAAAGATTATAAAATTCACCTTGATAAAGCAAAAGAAGATGAAGATAGCATGGGAAAAGATGATTGGCGCGCAATTATAAACGAGGCTATAGCAAACAACAACTTTAAACTTGTCTCATGGACAGCTGTTGATTCTAAAGCGAAAAAAATTGCTCACCATGCACTTAGTCTTAACCTTCAAACTAATGACAAAACCTATTATTATGGTCAGTTTATGGCTCCTGCAAATCAAATTGGTCTTAGCTCTAAAATCTATCAAAATATTATGCAAATGATATTTAAACATCCAGATGCATCTTTGAACTCTCTGGTTTGCTCTATCCGTCTTTCTTTTGAATATATGGATATGAGAGAAACATATCTTGAGCTTACAGAACTTCTTAAACTCTACGCAAGTAAATTACCATTTAAACTCATTATTGAGATTCCAGACAAAATGTTCCGTCAAAACTCAACACAGATTAAAGAGTACAAGGCACTTTTCCAAAAATATAATATCGATATGGGTATATATGAATTTATTGGTGAAAGTAGTGACTATCAGTATCTTCAAGATTTAAGACCTGTGTATATTAAAGGTGAAACAAGTTACTTCTTAACACAAAGTGATCAAGCACTCTCAGCACTTAGACTTATTACAGATACTGTCGGGATCTCACTTATAGCTTCAGGAGTTATGAATATGGAAACCTTAGAGAAACTGCAAGCTAAAGATGTATATATTATACAAGGTCGTGCTACGGAGATGATAGAACTATCTTAATTTAAGAGCGTCCATTATATTCTTAGATATTAAAGATGCGTAGTTTGGATTTAGTTTTGATAAACTTTTTTCAAAACTAAGAATAATATCTTTGTTTGCATGTGGATGACTTGTGATTCTATAAATGATATCTACATACGCATCAAAATTATCAATAACACCGTAGTCTTTAAGCACCGCATTTACAGTGTTCTTTAATTCTTGTGTACTTAACTTTTTATCTTTTAGTCTCTTTATTAAAACCTCTAAAGGGAAAGATTTACCTTGTGTCTTAGTACTTTTGTTCGTCTTTTTTTTTACTGATGTAAAAAAGAAAAACATCAGCACAGCCAAAAGAAAAACAAGTAAAATAAAAAATATAATAAGAGTTGTAATATCCATGTTAAGCATTATAGCATTTTTACTATCTAAGCTAATCTTCGATTGACTATATTAAAGTTTATTAACTGTATACTAAAATTATAAGGTTTCAAACCCATGATGCTTTATAGTTTTATAGATGTACTTAAATACAAGCGATGCAAATTGATGTAAAAATGGTGGTTTCGGNGAGATTCGAACTCNCGGTGGATTGCTCCACACAACCTTTCCAAGGTTGCACCATCGGCCACTCGGACACGAAACCATAATTGAAGAATGAGATTGTATCCATAAGATGCTTAATAATTCGTAATATTAATATATTTTATTTTCATAAGCGGACTTATATATAAAAGTAAGTAAAATAAGAAAATACACACATAAAGGACTCTTATGTCAGAACAATATTCTGTACTAGCAGTAGATGATGAACCTTTCAACCTTGATCTTATTGAAGCTTCTTTTATAGAGTATGATAATGTTGCAATCACATATGCTGCAAACGGACGTGAAGCTTTAGAACACCTTGCTTCTATGATCTTTGATGTGGTTCTTTTAGATATTAGCATGCCTGTTATGGATGGTATAGAAGTTTTAAAACATATTAGAGAAGATGAGCGTTTAGTACAACTTCCAGTTTTAATGGTTACAGCTAACACTGAGAAAGAACAAGAATCAATTCAACTTGGAGCCACTGACTTTATTTCAAAACCTTATGATATAGAAATTCTTTGTGCTAGAACGCTTAACTATGCAAAAATGAACTCTTATTATAAACAGATAAATAATCAAAAACAAACACTTGAAATGCAAGTTGCTCAAAGAACAGCTGAGCTGCAAACAGCCTTAGACCTAGCCAAACAAACAGAGTATGAAATCTCTATACGTCTTGGTCGTGCAAGTGAGTTTAGAGACTTGGAGACCGGTGGTCACATTAAAAGAATGAGTCATTACTCAAAACTCTTAGCAAAACTTTGCGGCTTAAGCGATGAAGAGTGTGAACTTGTTTTATACGCAGCTCCTTTGCACGATATAGGTAAAGTCGGTATTCCAGATAGTATACTTTTAAAACCTGGAAGGTTTGAAGGTAATGAATTTGAGATCATGAAACAACATGCTGCCTTAGGTGCGAAAATGCTCGAAGGTGCAGAACAGTTTCCGGTGCTTAAAGCTGGGCATGTAATCGCCTTAGAGCATCATGAAAAATGGGATGGCAGCGGATATCCAAATGCGATTAAAGGTAAAGACATCCATCTTTATGCAAGAATTATTGCTATAGCGGATGTATTTGATGCACTTAGTTCTAAAAGAGTTTACAAAGAACCTATGGATCTTGAAAAAGTTCTTAGTATTATGAAAGCGGATGCTGGAACCCACTTTGATCCAAACCTGATTGAGCTTTTCTTGAACAACTTAGAGCAATTTTTAGAGATTAAAGAAGCTTATAAAGATGATGATAACGCACATACTATCATGGATATTATTAATGGAATTTCAAAATGAAAATATTATTTGTAGATGACAACGAACTCAATCGTATGGTAATGCTAGATATGCTCGAAATACTTTTTGAGGATCTTATTGTGGAAACTTATGAAACAGCCCAAGAAGTACTTGAGCTTAATATCCAAGAATATGATTTTATACTTAGCGATATAGATATGCCTAAAATTAGTGGCTATGATTTATACAACAAATTAAGAGATGAATTAGACTACAAAAAGCCCATTATAGCTGTGACAGCTTTAGCTGTTAGTGGAGATAAAGAAAAAATGTTAATGCATGGTTTTGATGATTATATGTCTAAACCCATAGATATTAATGAACTTGAAACTTTAATACAAAAATATATCTCATAGTCCAATGAAACAAGATGAAATAAACACACTCCTCAACAGCTTCTTTATATCTAAAAACGAATTAGACAAACGAAGTGCTTTTGATGAATTTGCCCACTCTGTCTCATCTATTATCGTAGATGAATTTGCAAAAAACTACCTAATGAACAATCCTTACTTATCTATATATTTAGCTCATACTGATGGAAGTATGTTGGTAAAAAAAATAAAATCATTTGTAGCTTTTATATTAACTGCTCCTGTCGATGAAGAGTATATAAAACGAATTCACTCTATAGGTTTTCTTCACCACACAATCAAACTCGAACCAGCAAAAGTTAGTTATGGCTTTTGGGCTATTGGTGAAGTACTCAATAAATTAGCACAGACAAATCCTCTTGTAAAAGAGCATAAGTCCTTTATAACTAAACTACTCAAATTTGTAGAACATCTTATGAATGATGGTTATTATATTAAAAAGAATGCCCTTCTTCATGATTCCATAGGTGAACTTTCAAGTTTTAATGCTCAGAATGAACTTTATGTTGGATTTAATATTCATAAGTTAAATGCAAAAAAAGTACAATTAGCTTTAGCAGACTCTGCAAATATTGAATTATTGGATGAAATACAAGAAGATCATTTAAACTGTTCTTTTGGAAAAATTTTACAAAAAATCAGCGATGATAAACAGTACGAATATATTTTAGGAACCTCATCAAGTACCATACATGATTTACATCAAAAATGGCACCTTGAATTTCAATCTATTAAAAAAGCTCTTAGCAACAAGGATAAAGATAAAGCTCAAGNACACAACAAAAATATTGCAACACTAACACAAGAGCTACTATCTATACTTGATGTTAACCTAGAAAGAAATCTTCAAGATGGACAGGTATCTCTTATTTCAAGTATAACATCGATGAAAAAAATGACAAAACTTTTTTATAACAAAAACTATAAAGAACTTGAACAAAACTCCGAAGAAGAAGCTATCAACAAAGCCATTAATGAAACTATACTCTCTGAATTTTCTTGGGCAATTGATAATATAAAACTAAGCTATACTGAACCTATAACTAACGATACAAAACTAGTTAGTAAAACAATTCGATATAAAGCAAGAAATATTTATATAAATATTAAACTTAAGAAAACGCAAAGTACTGATTATGTCTACGAGATGATACAGCTACTTCTAGAAGTACTTGAACTACATTTCTTTGTTCAAGAGAGGGAATTATCTCTTATAAACTTTGCTGATGAAGCTGAGAATGCCAACAAATCAAAAGATATGTTTTTAGCAAATATGTCTCATGAACTTCGAACACCTATTAATGCTATTACAGGATTCTCTCAAATTTTAATAATGAAAAAAGATACACCCGAGAGCACAAAAAAATATGTAGAAAAAATAAATATAGCTGGAAACAACTTACTAAATCTTGTAAATACCATTCTAGATTTTGCAAAGCTTGAATCTGGAAAAATGCAATTTAATCCATCACTTAGTAATATTGCCGCCATTCTTAATGAAGTGAGAATATTAGTTACTCCTCTTGCAAATAAAAAAAACATCACTCTCACTATGCCAAATATTGTCTCCTTAAATCTTTATATAGATAACACTTTATTTAAACAGGTGCTCATAAACCTCTTAAGTAATGCTATAAAGTTTACACATCAAGATGGCTTAGTAGAACTTCATATATCTTACAATGAAGATAATCATACATATACCTTTGAAGTCAAAGACAATGGAATCGGTCTTTTAGCTGAGGATATAAAAAAACTTTTTACTCCTTTTTCTCAAGTTGAAAATAGCTACCAAAAAGAGCATAAAGGGTCAGGTCTTGGACTGATGATTTCTAAAAGTATCGTAGAAGATTTACATAAAGGAAAACTTTGGGTTGAGAGTACAAAAGATAAAGGAAGCAGTTTCTTTATTCAAATGCCTACACCTATGATAGAATCACAAACTTACTCAGTAAATAATGCACCTAAAAATGCCGCACATATTCTAATAGTCGAGGACTCTCCTGAATATCAAAAGATTCTTATTGACAGTCTTCAAGATACCCACACTATGACTATAACAGACACTATAAATAAAGCCAAAGAGTTGATTTCCAAAAATAATTATGACTTTTTAATTTTGGATTTTTTCCTCACAGACGGCATTAGCTCTGAAATTCTTCAATTCATGGAAGAAGAAAATATTTTCGCTCCTGCTATTGTAATTTCAGCAGAAGATGAGATACATATCTCTTCTTCGCTATCAGGAAGTAGTAATCTTGAGTGCATTGTAAACAAAAAAGATATTCATAAGATATGTGCCTCTATTCGTGGAGAAACAGTCTATGAATAAGTTTTTCAATAAATTTTTTAAAGAGAGCATGCTTGGAGTAGTGTTCCTTGTCACTTTTGTAATGATAATTGGTTTAAGCTATCTTATTCCTCACTTTATTAAAGAACAAGCCATCAAAGATGCATATAACGAATCTGATAGACTCACTAACTATATCAGAATGTTTCGTGCATACTATGCGAGCGATATTCTTAAAAAAGTAAAAGAGCATACAGATTTACAAGCTAATTTTGACCATAAAACACAAGAAAAAGTGATCCCTCTTCCTGCAACGCTCGTTCATGATTTAGGTGAACGTTTTACACAAGAAACTGATATATCAATTGAAATGTATAGTAATTATCCTTTTCCAAACAGAGAGTCAAGAAAATTAGATATATACCAAAGAGATGCACTTGCATATATTCTTAAAAATCCTGGAGAAACTTTTTCTAAAGAAGACACCGTTGATGGACAACTGACTTATAGAACAGCTTTTGGAGATTACCTTTTTGACGCTTCATGCGTAACTTGCCACAACACAAGACCTGACACACCTAAAAATGACTGGAAACTCGGAGATATGCGTGGTGTTATAGAAGTTAGCATCCCCATCCATGTAGAGAAAATTTCAAGTCTAGGTCTTACAAGTAAGGTTTTATTATTTATTCTTGTAAACTTTTTATTTTTACTGCTTTACTATTTTTTACAAATAAAAATGAAAAATGAAAAACTCCAAAGCGCTGTAACCAATAAAGATAAAATTCTCTCAGAATATAAACGTGCTGTTGATGCAGGAGCTATTGTATCAAAAACAAACAACAAAGGTGTTATCACTTATGTGAATGATGCTTTTGTAAAAATCTCCGGTTACAGCAGAAAAGAACTTTTAGGAAAACCTCAAAGCATCATACGCCACCCTCAGACTCTTCCAGAGGTCTTTAAAAATATGTGGGAAAACCTGCTAAACAAAAAAGTTTGGCAAGGAGATCTTAAAAACAGAAAAAAAGATGGCACATCCTACTATGTTTATGGCACTATCGTTCCTATTTTAGATGAAAAAGATTCTATTGTTGAGTTTTTAGCCATTAGATACGATACAACAATCCTCCATGAAGCAATCACAAGAGCCACTCTTGCAGAAAAAGCTAAAGGGAGTTTTCTTGCCAATATGTCCCATGAACTACGTACTCCGCTCAATGCTATCATAGGCTTTTCTCAAATTTTAGAAAGACGCAATAAGCTTGAAGACAAAGACAAAGCATATGTTGCTAAAATTCAACTCTCAGGGGAAAACCTTCTTGCCTTAGTCAATTCTATTTTAGATTTTTCAAAAATAGAAGAAGGGAAAATGGAGTTCTATCCTACAGATATAAATATAGAAACTCTTTTTGATGAAATATGTATACTATTAGAGACACAAGCGCATGATAAAAAAATAAATATTATCCGTCACGGCTTCAACAACACCAATTCACTGCTTGCTGATAAACAGCTTCTTAAGCAAGCTTTTATAAATATTCTTTCAAATGCTATAAAATTCACACCTGAGAATGGTGAAATAAAGATCAACTATCAATACAAAGATTCACTTCACCATTTTAGCATTTGTGATAATGGGATAGGCATATCCCAAAAGGACTTAAAAGAGTTGTTTGATCCATTCAAACAAGGTGATGCAGCCAGAGAAACCTTAGCCAAGGGCACTGGATTGGGACTCGCTATTACAAAAAAAATTATTACCGAACTTCATAAAGGAAATATCAGCGTGGAAAGTGCGCTCGGTAAGGGAAGTTGCTTTAAAATTTCACTTTAATTTCAAGCAATCAAGGATACAATATACTTTATAAACATATAAAGGGTGTCCATGCTTAATTTAGCATCTTTTTTACAACTACTCAAAGAATCTTTTAGAGATTTATTACCTATTATCCTGGTTATCATGTTCTTTCAACTGGCAATTATTCAAACTGTGCCCGACAATTGGCTTAGCACAACCATAGGTCTAGCCATCGTCGGTGTCGGTCTCGCTGTGTTTTTACTTGGACTTGAAGTTGGAATATTCCCTGTTGGAGAAGGTCTTGCAGGAGACTTTGCACACAAAGGTTCCACTGGATGGATTATTCTTTTTGCTTTTATGATTGGCTTTGGCACCACCGTCGCTGAACCTGCTCTTTTAGTTATTGCAGATAAAGCAGCAGGCATCAGTTCAGGTAGAATCGATGCTTTTACCCTAAGAATGGTTGTCGCTTTTTCTGTTGGTTTTGCAATTGTAATCGGTGTATGGCGTATTATCAAAGGTACACCTATCCATTACTATATCATTACAGGGTATGTCCTTGTTGTGGCGGCAACTTTCTTTTCACCAAAAGAGATAGTCGGTCTTGCATTTGACCTTGGTGGTGTTACAACTTCCACTGTGACTGTTCCTCTTGTCGCAGCACTTGGTATTGGTCTTGCTTCTACAATCAAGGGAAGAAATCCTGTCTTAGATGGCTTTGGGCTTATCGCATTTGCATCTCTTACCCCTATGATTTTTGTACAGTTTTATGGTATTTATGTATATCAATTTATTGAAGCATCAGATATAGTTATGCCTCTTACAGAGCATATTGTTGAAACTGCCCCTGCCTTTGACTTTAAANTNNTNGCACTCTTAAAAGGACTTTTAGGCGTTGTAGGCGATGTTGTTCCTATTCTTGGTGTGATTCTGTTTTTTCAATATATTATTCTTAAAAAGCCTATTGAGAATTTAAAAGAAGTTCTTATTGGCTTTGCTCTTGTTATTATTGGTCTTGATGCTTTTATCATCGGTTTAGAGATGGGTCTATTTTCTCTTGGCGAAACAATGGCTTTACAACTCACTCAAAATGACAGTAACGTCATCATCTATTCTTTTGCCGGAGCGATTGGTTTTTCAACTACAATGGCTGAACCTTCACTTACCGCAATTGCAAGAAAAGCTAAAGAGATTAGTGATGGAAAAATCAACGACTTTGTTCTTCGTTTAGCTGTTGCCTTTGGTGTATCTATAGGTATCGCTTTAGGTGCATTTAGAATTGTAAACGGTGGAGATATTGTTTACTATATCATTGTCGGATACATGTTTGTTATCGCACTAACATTTATAGCACCAAAATATATTATCCCTATCGCTTACGATAGCGGCGGTGTTACAACTTCAACTGTGACTGTTCCACTTGTTGCAGCACTGGGGCTTGGTCTTGCCACCAACATTCCTGGGCGTGATCCTCTTATAGATGGTTTTGGTCTTATTGCTTTTGCTTCATTATTTCCTATGATAACAGTTATGGCCTATGGCGTTATAACAGAGCGAATGGGTGTCAAAGGAGAGCATGAAAAAGAAGAGATCCATCTTGATGAACTCCGTCATGCTTTAGCAGATGCTGAGAATATGGGACTCTCAACGGTTCATGTTCATGGAACAGATAAACGCCATTCTTACGAGATGCAATTCTCTGCAGTGCATATTATAGTCCCGCATGAAAAAGAAGAGGCAGCACTCCTTGCAGCAAAAGAAGCAGGTGCGAGAGGTGTGACCATTATGTCAGCGCATGGAATGGGTCTTGATGAGATGCATAACTTCTATAACAGACTCCATAGTGATTCAACTGACTCAAATCTTATGTTTATAACGCCTACGAAAAATGTGAACAGAATTATTAAAACGGTTATTAATAAACTTGACATTATCGGTGAAGGTGAAGGTATTGCTTATTCATATCCTATCACACACCTTAAGGGCTTAACACTTAAAAGTACAGACCTTTAAAACTCTTTATCCTGACGGGGTAAAGAGATGCAAAAAGTGGCACCATCTTCTTCGTTATAAACACTAAGAATTCCATTAAAATGCTCAGTTATCATTTTCTTACTCATAAATAAGCCAATTCCTGTCCCAATGCTTTCATGCTTTGTCGTAAAATATGGATCAAATATTTTTTCGATTATACTTTGAGGAACTCCACCGGCATTATCATGTATAGTAACATATACATTTTCATCATCTCTATTTAAATCGAGTCTTACCTGAGGATTTTGTACCTTTTTTTCTACCAATATGTCTTTTGCATTGTTTAATATATTTATAACAACTTGTAAAAGTTCTCTTTTGTATCCATAAAAATTACAAGTACATTTACCTTCTATATTTACAAGATATTCTATATTATTTTTCTTATATTCACTTTCTATAATCGGATACGCTTCTTGTAAAATATCTGTCAATAAAAAATCAGATTTTACTTTTTCATCACTAGCTATACTTCTAAAGTCATCAATAGTCTGACTCAAATGGGCTGTGTATTCTTTTACTTTTGTAGATACATCTAAAAATTTCTTAGATTCTATAAGCTCTAGGTCTTCTAGCTCTATCTCGAACTCTAAGTCATTTAAAGTGTTGTTG
>JGI11705J14877_10001090_pt1 | contig 15808 bp, 10 predicted proteins | sample Etolaghawater15m_FD_14877 | JGI IMG/M metagenome (IMG submission 14877) | reverse complement strand
TCCCAAATTCCAGGTGGACGGGACCACATACTGGTAATTTTTGATCTTCTTGTCTTCAATTTCTATCCAGTGACCCAGAGAACCCCTGGCCACATCATTCAAGCCACACCCTTTGCCTTTGTCGGGCATGGTCCATTTGGCACAGGTGGCGGTATCACCGCTTTTCAGGTTCCCCACCAGTTCCATGATCCAGCCTTCCATGGCATTTCCGATCACCAGGGTTTCAAGGCCTCGGGCAGCGGTTCTGCCCAGGGTGGAAAACAGCGCCGTAACGGGAATATTGAGCTTCTTCAAGGTGCTGTCCACCACGGATTTAAAATCTTCCTTGCCGTAGGCATAGGCCACCAGGACTCTCGCCAGGGGACCCACCTCGCAGGCCTCACCCTCGTAACGGGGTGCTTTGGCCCAGGAATATTGACCATTGGTATCATATTTGGGATCGGCCTTGATAGGCTTGGTCTCCCCGTCGTAGGGATGGAGCGCCTTGCCCTTCTCATACCAGGAGCGATCGATATGTTCGGTCACTTTGGAAGGATCAGCCATCTTGACGCCCTTGAGATCCCGTTTCATAATGACCCCGCGAGGCAGAAAGAGGCTTTCAGGCTCTTTTTCGCTCATGGGCAGATCGCCCCAGGCCAGGAAATTGGAGGTCCCGCCGATGGCACCCCAGTCCTTATAAAACGATGCAATGGTCACCAGATCGGGGATGTAGACATTGCGCACAAACTCCTGGGCCTCTTTCCAGATATAAAGGAACTCCGCGATCCGGTCAGGGGTCAGGTCTTTCACGCTGGTGACACCCCCCACGGCCAGTGCCTGAAGGTGGGGATTTTTGGCGCCGAAAATGGCATGCATGCGAACCAATTTCGCTTGAATGCGAAGGGCTTCGATATAGTGCGCTGTCGCCATCAGGTTGGCCTCAGGCGGCAGACGGTATGCGGGGCTTCCCCAATAACCGTTGGAAAAAAGACCCAGCTGACCGCTGTCCACAAAGGTCTTGATTCTTTGCTGCACTTCTTTGAAGTAGGCGGTGCCGCCATGGGAATCGTTGCTCACATTGTCGGAAAGGGCGGCGGTTTTTTGGGGATCCGCTTTGAGGGCATCCACCACGTCCACAAAGTCAAGGGCATGCAACTGATAGAAATGGGTAATGTGGTCCTGCTGGAATTGGGCACCGTGAAGAAGGTTTCGGATAATGCGGGCATTTTTGGGGATGGTGACACCCACCGCATCTTCCACGGCCCTCATGGATGACAGGTAATGGGTATAAGTACAGACCCCGCACGAACGCTGTACGAAGAGGGGTGCATCCCGGGGATCTCTTCCTTGCAGTATGATTTCAATGCCCCGGAACATCTGCGCCGAGCTCCAGGCATTGACCACTTTTCCACCTGAAACTTCGGCCTCTATTTTTAAATGGCCTTCTATTCGAGTAATCGGATCGACGATAATTCTTTTGCTCATTTTTTCTCCTCTCTTTTCTTAAGAGTATGTTTTATTCAGAACTCGATGGTCGTTCCGGTTAGCTTTTTTCTTTAAAGAACGGGGTCATGGTGTCCCAGAAATTGGGTTCGCTACAACCGATGCAGGGGTGCCCCGCTTCAATAGGCCAGCTGGTCCCGTCATTGTATTTGGCGGTGGCACAGTTGTTGTAGGTATCAGGCCCTTTGCACCCCATTTCAAAAAGGCAGTATCCCATTTCGGCTTCTTTGGAGCCGAATTCCTTGACGAAATTAGAGTTTTCATAATGGGATCTTCTGGGGCACGTATCGTGTATGGTCTGTCCATAAGCAAAAAGCGGTCTTCCCAGATCGTCCAGATCAGGCAGTTTTCCGAGCAGCAGAAAGTTTACAATGGTGCCCACCAGGTTAATGGGATTGGGCGGACAACCGGGGATATTGAGGGTCTTGATGCCCAACGCATCACCAACACTTTTGTATCCGCCCGGGTTGGGTTTGGCCGCCTGGATCCCCCCGAAAGAGGAACAGCTGCCGATGCAGACCGTAGCGGCCGCATTGGGAACAATTTCCTTGGCGATATCCAGGAAAGTTCGACCGGCGATTTTTCCGTAACCGCCATTGTATTTGGTAGCGATCGCCCCTTCCACCACGCAGATATATTTCCCTTTGTATTTCTTGGCGGCCGCATGAAGCGCATCTTCCGCCTGATGACCCGCTGCAGCCATGATGGTTTCATGGTAGGCGATATCCAGAATTTCCAGAACCAGCTCGTCAATCCATGGGTACATGGACCGGATGGTTGCCTCGGAACAGCCGGTGCATTCCGCGAAATGAAGCCATATGACCGGTTGCCGCTGTTTGGGGGCTGCGAAAACTTCCGCAACCTTGGGAATAAAGGAAGAAGAGAGGCCCATGGTGGCAGTGACCACACCACAGTACTTCATGAAATCCCTTCGTGAGATTCCTTTCCTTTCCAATCTTTCGTAGAACTCCTTTTCCTCTTTCATTCGGCGCCTCCTCATGTGAGTTAATGGAAATGTTCCTAAGGTAACCTTCCTGTTTTACCTTATAGCAGCGTATTATGTTTAAATGCTAAAATATTTGTCAAGGATTTTTTAAAAAAACCAAAGCCCTGAAGCACCGGATAGTTTGAGGTTGTTTCGCCTGGCGATGACGCCACAAAAAAAGAGGCCCTATTTCTAGAGCCCCTTTCAAATGATGGTGTCTTTAAAGAACTAGACTTTTTTTATGCGTCCAGCTTGCTCATCAACTCCGCGGATACGTCGGGCAAGGCATTTTTCCCGTCCAGATCAACGATTTTGGGCACACCGTTATTTTTGGCAGAGACTTCCTTATAAAACAGCAGTCCCGCCGTGGTGCCCGTTTCCGTGTCATAATAGATATTGTGCCGTTGATCGATGGCGTCCGCATCCTGGTCGTCACCGCGGGTCTTCAAATCACCACCGCAAACCCGACATTTGTCACCTTTGGGCTTGATGGCATCGATGAAGATATTATTGGGATGGTTATTGTCGTTGACGCAAAGCCTGCGGCCCATGATGCGGTCCTTGGCAATCTGGCGGTCCAGTTTCATATCGATGACGATATCCAGGGTAATTCCGGCTTCCTTAAGCGCTTTGTCCAGCTCCTGAGCCTGGGTAAGGTTTCTGGGAAACCCGTCCAGCAGCCAGCCGTCTTTACAGTCATCCTGTTTTAAGCGGTCCAGGATCATGGGGATGGTGATGCTGTCGGGAACCAGTTCGCCCCGATCAATGTATCCCTTGGCCTCTTTGCCCAGTTCGGTTCCCTGGGAAATGTTTTCTCTGAAAATAACACCCGTTTCAATATGAGGGATACCATACTTGTCTTTGACGATGGCTCCCTGGGTACCTTTGCCGCTTCCATTGGGTCCGAAAAACAGTATTTTCATGCTTTTTCTCCTTCGTTCTGAATTTTTACCGAAAATAGGTCAAAACCATTGCGTCTGTCAAGGGATTCGGGGGAAATCATTGAGACTGTCCTAAAAATGCGGGCAGCAGTTCATGCCCCTTCTGATAATGAAGCCCCGATTCCTTGGCAAAGTCTTCTGTAAACCGACGTCCGACTTTTCCCATGGCCAGTTCCCGCTTTTCAGCCCATGCAAACAAGGTCGGGTCACTGGAATGGGTTTTAATGGAAATGGGCGTAAAGTGATCCGCAGCCACCAGGATTCGGTAATCCTCGAATTTTTCAAGGCCCTCAAGGACCCTTCCCACCACTTTTTCATCAAAGGCCTCGATGGCTTTAATTTTTTTGGAAATACTCCCTTCGTGACTCGCCTCATCAGGGGCTTCGACGTGAACAAACATAAAATCCAGCTCATTTAAAGCAGCTAAAGCCTCGTTTGCTTTTCCCAAATAGTTGGTGTCCAGATAGCCGGTGGCGCCTTCCACGTGGATGACGTTAAGCCCCGCGTAAACGCCGATGCCCTTGAGCAGATCTACCGCCGAAATGACCCCGCCGCTGAGACCATAGATTTCCTTGAAAAGGGGAACGTTCAACGCTTTGCCCTGCCCCCACAACCAAATGGAGTTGGCCGGAAGAAGGCCCCTTTTTTCTCGATTCAGATTGACCGGGTGGCCTTCTAAAAACGGCCACGAGCGCCGGGTGAGTTCCACGATACCGTCCTCACCCTGCGTCAGATAGCCCGCCATGTTCTGGTCCTGAACGTCATGGGGCGGAATCGTATGGGCATTTTCAGGACCCCCGTCCCACACCAAAAGGTGACGGTAGGCAACACCGGGATAAAGTTGGACCCCCGAAACGACCATTCTTTTCTTGAGGTCTTCTACCAGAATTTTTGCTTCTTCGGTGGTAATCCCTCCGGCGCTGTTGCTCAGCATGATGATTTCATGGTCGGATTTTCGATCCAGGGTCACCAGGTTCATTCGAAAGGCAACCTCGTCTTCACCCAGATGAATCCCCATGCTGGCCGCTTCAAAGGGGCCTCTGCCCGTGTGATAGATGGCGGGATCGTAACCCATAAGGGAAAGGTTGGCCGTATCACTACCCGGTTCAAGACCTTCTGGAATGGTGCTGGCGAGTCCGATTCGACAGGCGGCAATGCGGTCCATATTTGGCGTGCGGGCCGCTTCCAGAGGGGTTTTGCCGTCCAGTTCAGGGAGCGGATAATCCCCCATACCATCCCCGACCAGAAGAACATATTTGGTTTGCGCCTCATTTTTCATAAATCGTTTCCTTCCACGCGAATGACCACCGTCTTATCCGTCACCACATCAAGATCATCAATCAGTTGGATCGCCTTTTGCGCCTGACTTTCAAGGGCTTCATGGGTCAGCATGACAATTGGAACGGAACCCTTTTGGTCCCGACCTTTCTGAATAACCGAGTATATGCTGATGCCGTTTTGCGCCAGGATTCCCGATATGGTCGACAAAACGCCGGGGGTATCCAGCGCCGAGACCCTGAAATAGTAAGGCGTAACCAACTCATCCATGGGCTGAATGGAAACGGCATTTTCCGGCGCCCGCACATGGCCCAGCGGGGGAACCATGCCCCTCTTTTCCATGACCATATCCCTTGCCAGGCTAATGATGTCCGAAACCACAGCGCTCCCGGTGGGTCTTCTGCCGGCACCAAGGCCGTAATAGAGCGTGGGCCCCACAAAATCCCCTTCAAGGAAAATGGCATTAAAAGCCTCGTGAACATTGGCCAGAATATGGGTTTTGGGAATCATGACCGGATGCACGCGGGCCTCGATTTGAGCTCCCAGATCCTTGGCGATGGCCAGAAGCTTGATATGGTATCCGAATTCTCGAGCAAAGCTGATGTCATCCGGTGTGATGGCAACAATGCCTTCTCGAAATACGTGATCAAAATCAATGGCACTGCCAAAGGCAATTGACATCATAATGGCCAGCTTGTGGGCCGCGTCCGTTCCGTCCACATCCAGGGTGGGGGGATCTTCCGCAAAGCCGAGAGCAACGGCATCGGCCACAGCACTATCAAAAGAGAGGTTTTCCCGGGCCATTTTGGTGAGGATATAGTTCGAAGTCCCATTGAGAATGCCCATGCAGGTCTGAATCCGATTGCCGGAAAGCCCGGTTTTCAAAGCGCCGATAATGGGGATTCCGCCTCCGACGCTGGCCTCAAAGGCCAGGCTGACCCCGTATCGTTCCGCGGCGCCATAGATTTCCCATCCAAACTCCGCCAGCAGGGCCTTGTTGGCCGTGACCACGTGCTTGCCGTTTTCCATGGCCTTCAAAATGAATTCCCTGGCTTTTTCAAGACCCCCCATCACTTCAACCACCACATGGATTTCAGGGTCAAGAATGATGTCCATGGCATCGGTGGTAAAAGTACCCGGTTCCGGTTTTTCCGGAACTCCCCGATCTGTCTCAATATCGAGATCCGCGATTTTTCGTACCGACACTTTCGCCCCAACCCGGTTTGTGATAATCTCCCGATTTGTGGTCAGCACCTCAAAAGTTCCCGCACCCACGGTTCCGAAACCAATGATCCCAACGTTAATCTGCTTCATATGATCCCCACTTACAAAAACAAACTTGGCTTGAACACGTCCCTTTAAATTGCCTACTCTACAGGAAATGGAAAGAAAAAATCAAAATGAAAATTTTCCATCTGCATCCTTGAAGATATTTTTAAAAAATGATCTTTTCAGCCTTTACATCATATACTCCCCGGTAAGTGAGCCTTACTTTCAAGACTGAGGTAAACGTCAGAAATCCGAGAGTCCAGAGAGGATAGGTCAAATTGCACCCTGAATCGGCCAGAAATTTGTGCAGAATTGTGATTTCCCGGGCCAGGTCCGTTACTTTTTTCCGGGAACAGACGCCTCCCACAGGAAGGGGAAGCCGAGCCTGCACAACACCCTCATGAACGATTGAAATCCCACCGCCCATTTCCAGAACATCTCGAGCCGCCCGAACCATATCCCTCGACCGTTGGCCCATCACCAGAAGTCCATGGGTTTCGTGGGAAACCGTGGAAGCCAGCCCTGACAATCCCGAACAGAACCCCCGCACAAAACCCTGGCCCCTCAACGCCCCGTCCCGACTGATCAAAGTGGCCGCGAGGACGTCCCCTTCCGTCTGGTAAAAGCCATTTCGTTCTTTCAAGTGCATTTCTTCCAGGGCCGTGACGGTCTGGTTGACAATCTTGATCACCGGAACTTTTTCAAGAGATTCCCGCCAGGGTACCTGAAATTTTTCCGCACTGAGAGGACCTATATTAAACGGTCGATTCCCCATGGTTGCTTCAGGAAAAGGAAATGGCGCAGCACAAAGAGCGCCATCCTCGGCCACAATGGCCCCACGGGATAAAACCTTTCTGGGCGTTGGTTTTTCAAGGGAATCCACCACCAGAAGATGCGCCAGCCGCCCCGGCGCAATACCCCCCAGGAGATGATCCAAGCGAAAATAGCGGGCCGGGTTGAGGGTGGACATCTGTATGGCCCGAACGGGATCTATCCCCTCATCCACGGCCTGGGCCACAACCCAGTCCATATTACCCCAGGACATCAAATGGTCTGGAAAAATGCCATCGGTCACCAGCATGATTCTGCTGGTATCAAACGTTTTTGAACGATGAACCGCCTCCGCCAGATAGGGCAGGTCCTGCCGGATGGAACCATGGCGAAGCATCACATAATATCCCAGTCGCAATCTTTCCATGGCGTCTTCCGCTTTGAGGGATTCATGGCAGGAGGTTACGCCTGCCATGGCCAAAAGATTCAGCTTGTCCCAATTTGCGCCGGTGGTGTGGCCTTCAACCAGCCGCCCTTTCTCTTGCGCCCTTAGAATCCGCTTTCTCAGGACAGGGTCCCCATTGATTAACCTAAGGTATGGCGTAATTTCACTGAGGGAAAGCACGTTGTCATAGGCATAGGCTTTTTCAAAGTCTTCGTCCGACCAGAGTTCGCCGCCTTCAACATCCGGGTAGGGCGGTGCCGTCGCCGGAATACCGGCGTAAGCGCTGACAAAGCCATTTGACAGTTGTTGCATGGTTTCCAGGTAAGCCGTCGCACCAATGGCGTTGGCAAGGTCATGGCCGTCATTGAAAAAAGAGGTGGTCCCTCTGGCAACCACCTGGTTCGCATAAGAGAACGGATGGTAGAAAAGATCCGCGTGGGCGTGCGCATCAAAAAAACCGGGAAGGATAAAAGATCCCTTAACATCAATGATGCGTGTTTGGGAGCCTATCAGATTTTTCGATGGTCCCACATAACAAATCTTCTCCCCGGAAACTGCCACGTTCTGGGGCAAAATTTCTCCCGAATATACATTGACCACCTGGCCGTTGATGAAAAAGATATCGGATTTCATGAATTTCTCAATTGATTTTCAAGCAGGCGCTTAGATGAAACAGCTTTTCAGACCGGTAAACCGGAGCCCCTAAGGGATTGCTTTTTGGCGGGAAACTATAGGGCAATTCCCATAGCGTGTCAATGGCAAGATAACCACAAAGACCTTCACCCCGGCAATACATCAACCGGTCTTCTGGTTCCTTTTTTGATTAACAAAAAGATCACGTCTCGCTGTTTCCGTAATCGCCGTGACCGCCGGGTGTTTGACAATCCGTTCATAGGAAATGGCGTAGAAACGTTCACGGACGGCATCAGTTCGCCCCACAATCCCAACACCATATTGGCGTTGCACCTCCTTTTCGATAACAGAGGGGACTGCGAAAATCCCGTAGCCCTTTTGGCCAAATTCCTTTGTTAGGGCACTGTCTTCGAACTCGGCTGCGATCAACGGTTTTAAACCAAGAGAATCAAACCACCTTTCCAACCCTTCCCTGAGTGTTGTCATATTCAAGGGAAGCAGCATCGGGGCTGCGTCGAGTGATTTCGGGAACCCTTTTTGAAACTGCCCGGACAGCTCACTTTCGGCAAAGAATGTAATTCCACATTCTCCCAGCAAATGGTTGTATACCTTGATGCTCAATCCTTTTCGCACCGGAGAATCACTCAGAACAAGGTCAAGATTGTGTATGGCCAGTTCGGCCAACAGCCTCGTTTCTTTGTCCTCATGACAAATCAGATGAACTTTCTCCGGCAGACGCAGTGCCGGCTCCAGCAACTTGCAAGCGATCAGCTTCGGCAAGACATTTACAATACCGACCTTTAGTGGCAAAGGTCCCTTTCTAGCACGCCCTTGTACCGTGTCCATCATCTCACGGCCAAGGGAAAAAATATCATCAGCATAACGGAATATCAGACGTCCCAGGTCAGTGGGCTCCAAGTCTCTTCCAACTCTTCGAAAGAGTTTGCCGCCCAGGATCTCTTCGAGCTTACCGACCTGGGTACTGATAGTAGACGGTGAAAGTCGAAGCTTTTTGGAAGCGGCCGTCACGCTTCCTTTGTGCATAACCGTCCAGAAGTAGAGCAAGTGATGATAGTTCAGCCATTCCACTATTGTTGCCTCCCCGATTTGAATTTTTAGAAATATTGTACCAGAATTTTCTAATTGTACGAAGTGTTATTTTTCTTTATCCTGCCCCGGCATATGGCTGGTTCAATTGCGGCGCTGGGGCCGCAGCAAAATACACAGCCCTGAATCAGATTAACTATTTTTGAGGAGGATAATAAAAATGGAAATACCGTGGCCCAAATGGATGGAGTTTATCGTACTGGGTATATCGATTGTCCTTGGTGTAATTTCCTATTTTGTAATTGATCGTTTCCAGAACCCGAAAGAGGATTGAAAGGTTCGGCAAACTCGGTGAAAAATCATATGATTTAGGGTCAATTACAGTACCATATATTTTCGTCGATCATTAAAAAATAAAAACGTGAGCTATTTTTTGGTCAAGGTTTCCACTCCGGTCCAGTCCTCCGGAACGCCTTTCACCATATAAAGTGCACTCCGTTCCAGGTAAATGCGGGCAGCCTTGTCTTCTGGATTCTTTTGCAGCACCTGGCTGAATTGAACGCTGGCCTCGGAAAATTTTTTGTCATAGTAAAGCTTAAGACCCGCTTCGAAGCAATCTTTTGTTTCCCCCTTTAGCACCGCCACTTCTTTGGGGTCCCCGTCATAAACCTCGTATACGGACACGGGTTTTTTCTTGCCCTTGACGGAAACCTTGTCCACAAAACGGTGCATATACCGGTTGGGATCTTTCAATTGGGAAAAGGTTAATTCACTCAGGGTCACTGAAGATCCATAAATCCGGGTCAACCCCTCCAGTCGGGCCGCCAGATTAACATCATCGGACACAACAGCGCCCTGCATGCGGTCTTCACTGCCGATAATACCGAGCATCAGGTCGCCCAGATGAAGACCCACGCCGATGCCCATGGGCAGAAGGCCATGGGATTGTCGCTCCTCATTGTATTCATCCACAACACGGTGCAGCGAAATGGCCGCCATTACCGCATCATCGGGGCTGCCGGGGAACAGGGCCATAACACCGTCACCGTAATACTGGTCAATGAATCCATGATGCTTTTCGATGACCGGGCTGACGCGCTTCAAATATCCATTGATAAAATTAAAGTTGTCCTGTGGCGACATGGTCTCTGATAGGGTTGTCCAGCCGCGAACATCGGCAAACATGACCGTCATCTGCTGTTTGATCTGGTCTCCCAGTCGAATTTCGCGAATGCTTTCTTTCTTCAGCAGGCTGATGAATTCCCCCGGCACAAACCGTTCATAAATTCGGTTGAGTTCCGCCAGCTCCTGTGTCCGCGCTTGAACACGTTCTTCCAAAAGATCGTTTACAGACTTCAGTTCCCGGTTTTTTTCCGCTAGGGACTTTCTCAATCCGTTTATGGTCAGATGGGTGTTTACCCGGGCGATCACCTCCTCCGGCTGAAACGGTTTGGATACGTAATCCACCGCCCCCAATTCAAACCCTTTGACTTTGTCTTTGGTGTCATCGAGTGCCGTCAAAAATATAACCGGGATGTTATCTGTTTCAGGTTCAGCTTTCAATCGGCGGCAAACTTCAAACCCGTCAATCCCCGGCATCATGATATCCAGCAGAATCAGAGATGGTTTTGCCTTCCGCGCAATGGTCAGGGCACTTTCGCCGTTCTTGGCAATGAGAAATTTGTGGCCGGTTCCCGCCAGGGTTTCGTGCAAAACCTGCAGGTTTGTGGTGTTATCGTCCACCAGCAGGATGTGTTCGGGCTTTTCAGGGGTGGTAGATTCCATGGGTTCGCTGGTCATTTATTTCTCCTCAGGACCCGGCAACCGTTGCCAGGCTATCCGCTATTTCCAGAAGTCCGTCAAAATCAAACGCTTCAGCCAGATGGCTGATTTTTTCACCGTATTGGCCTAATCCATCCGTACGAGCTGTCAGTTCAGCCCCCACATTGGATAATTCCATCACATCGCCCATTTCAGCCGCCTCTTTGATGCGACACGCCATTTTCTCAGCCACTTGGCGGTCAAACCCAGTCGGCGTTTCGGTGGCCGCTGCCGAAGGGGCATCATCCCCTTTAAGGGCCTTCAAGGCATTCATGACACGGCTGAGCTCATTTTCAAACTGAACCAACAGAGCCTCCGGCAAATGCCCGCCCCCGTCTTTAAGCGCCTTCTCCACGGCTGCCGCGGCCCCCTGGAGCGCCTCTGTCCCCACATTGCCACCGGCGCCTTTAATGGAGTGGGCCAGAATCTCAGCTTCCTCGTATTTCTTGCCATTCACGAGGTCTTTAATGCGCTCTGCAGCATTTTCGAAATCCTCATGAAACCTCAAGAGAATACGCCGATAGGTTGCTTTGTTGCCCATCAGCCGTTTGAGACCCACGGCCACCTGGATGCCGTCAAGTTCGGGTAAATCCGGTTCATGGGAAGGACCATGCGGTATTGCCATATCCGATTCCGTCGGCTCTTTTACATTGTAGGATACATTCACCCATTTCAGAAGGGTTCCAAAGAGCAGCTCCGGATCGATGGGCTTTGAGACGTGGTCGTTCATGCCCGCTTCGAGAGATTTTTCCCGGTCACCGGCCAGAGCATGTGCGGTCATGGCAATGATGGGAATTGGATTGCGGATTGGGGATTGCGGGTTGCGAAGTTGGTCTTCCCACATACGGATGTTTCCGGTGGCTGTGTAGCCGTCCATGACCGGCATTTGAACATCCATCAAAACCGCATCAAAATCACCATTTTTAACGGCATCAACCGCCTCCTGACCGTTGTTGGCCAGGGAGACATGGAGACCCGCCGCCTCGAGGATCTCACTGGCTACCTGCTGGTTAATTTCATTGTCTTCCACCAGCAGGATTTTTGCACCCCGAATCCGGTTAAGCCCCTCCATTTCCGCGTCATTATCCTGAACCCTGCCCGATGATAGGCCCCCTTCTCTGCCCATGGCCTGCATGATCGCGTCAAACAACACAGAAGGATTCACGGGCTTTAAAAGGTATCCGTCCAGCCCGGCTTCATCGGCCTCCTGCATGACCGTTTCACTGCCATAGTTGGTCACCATGACAACAGCCGGGATCCGGCTCAAATGCGCATCCCCCTTGATCCTGCGGGCGGTTTCGATACCGTTCATCCCCGGCATTCGGTAGTCCATGATCACCAGTTCATAGGGATCATCGGCCTCAGCAAGGAGTTTCAGCCCTTCCTCCCCGGAAGCCGCCAGGGTGGGCCTGAAGGAAAAAGAGGAGAGTATTCCCTCCAGGATTTCTCTGGATGTGGCATTGTCGTCGACCACCAGAACCCTCGTACCCCGAAGGTCCGGTGATGGTTGGAACCGGCTTCGATCTTTTCCTAGCCCAAGGCCGAATACCGCTGTGAAAATAAAGGTACTCCCTTCTCCCGGCTCGCTTTCGACCCGGATTTCGCCCTGCATCATGTTCACCAGGCGTTTGCAGATGGTCAGTCCCAGTCCCGTGCCGCCGAATTTTCGAGTGGTGGAGGTATCCGCCTGGGTAAATGCCTGAAAGAGCCTGCCGATCTGTTCCCGGGTAAGTCCCAGACCGGTATCACGCACTCTGAACTCCAGCGTCACCCGGTCTTCGTCCTGTGCCATCAAATGGGTTGAAATCACGATTTCCCCTGATTCCGTGAACTTGACGGCATTGTTGGCCAGGTTGATCAACACCTGCCCGAGACGCAGGGGGTCACCCACCAGGTGCCTGGGCGCTGCCGGATCGATATCAAACAGCACCTCCAGGTCCTTCTTTTCCTGGGCTCTAACCGTGATCAGGTTGGTCATGTTTTCAAGGACATCATCCAGGTTGAAGTCCACAGACTCCATGTCCAGCTTACCGGCCTCGATTTTGGAGAAATCCAGAATATCGTTAATGATCCCCAGAAGGGAATGGGCGGATGACTGAATTTTGCTGAGATAATCCTGTTGCTTGGGGGTCAGGTCCGTCTTCAGGGCCAGATGGGTCATACCGATGACAGCATTCATGGGGGTTCGCAACTCATGGCTCATATTGGCCAAAAAACTGCTCTTGGCTTCGTTGGCCTGATCCGCCGCTTTCTTGGCCTGCTGAGCCTCCCGGGTCGCTTTCGCCAGTTCCGCCGTGCGTTCCTCCACCAGTTCCTTCAAATGTTCCTGGTACTCTTTTAACGCGGCTTCCGCCCGTTTTTGTTCGGTGATGTCCCTGATAATTCCCTGGTACACCAGAATGCGGCCGTTTTTAGCCCGCCGGCACGTGGCCGTAACCAGGCAGACCATTTCCGTCCCATCTTTTTTGTGAAGGCTCACCTCGAAATCTCTAACGGATCCCGTATCGTCCATGGCCGCTACAAACCGGGTCACGTCTTCCGGATTCCCACTGGTATCCCACACATTCATTTCCATCATTTCGCGTCGCGGGTAACCAAAAAGATCCAGCATGGTCTGATTTGCATCCATCATCTTGCCGATGTGATCGCAGATGAAAATGGCATCCCTCGAATCTTCAAACAGCGTCCGGTACTTCTCCTCGTTTTCCCGCAACGCCTGATAGAACATTATATTATTGATGGCAGCCGATGTATGGCTCACCATTGTGGTAAGCCTCACGTCAGCATCGCCTTCCGCCTCAACCTTCGCCTGAAAAGAGCGCATTTCAGCTGTGTTTCCTGCCGCCAGTAGACCCAGTGGATCGTCTGGTTCTCCCCCCAGGGGCAGCAGAATGTAATCCTCCATGTCCAGTTTGCGGCCCAGCGCCTTTAGCGGTTCTTCATCACAGGCTTCGGGGCAGATGATCCGATGGGGCGCATCCTGCAACTGCACCAGCAGAGGATCATCTTCCGGCAGATTCAGAGCCTCTATGCCCGGACGTTTGTCTTCATCGTAGTATCCATCAATGGCCTGGACTTGAAACATTTTCTCCTTTGTTTCATGCATCAGGATGAGGCAGCGCTCAAAATTGAGGTCGTAAAGGACGAATTGCAGGGTGATCTGAAGGATTTCGGAGAGCTCCGTGGTGGTCGTGAACTGCTTGCCCACCTCATAGAGCCGTTGATAAAACTGCATCTGAGCATCCAGTTGACCCTGAATGCCGTAAAGTTCAACCTCGGTTTTGCTCAGGCGTTTTACCTGACTGCTCAGCAGCCGGTTTTCCTTTTGAAGGGTTTCAATCAGCGCTTCGGCCTGCTCATACTTTGAACGAAGCGCCTTCAAGCTTTCTTGGGGGTCCGTTGCTGTCATGGCAGAAAACCTCTTTGATATTCTGCAGTTGGGGAATCAATAAACCGCGGCAATAACGGCGCTGTAATTGTGAAAGCAATTGAACTTCCCTACGGGACCGATTTCGCCCAGGGTATAAAAACCCACCCAGGGCACATCCGGTATCTGCTGCTGAAGCCGATCCATGAGCGCTGTCATCTGATGCTCACGTAAAAACACTTTTCCCCGGCCGCAACAGTCAAACTGAAATACCATAATGGCGGTATTTTCCCCCAACTGTTCGTTGATCTGAACCGCCAGGCGGTCAACCCCTTCGCTCACTTTTTCATAATCCCTGCGCGTCATCCAGATACGGGTGCCTTTAACCACTTCCGTGGGAATGGTAAAGGAACCTTGTGCGTCATTCTTGGTGGGCACGAATCGAATCATGTAATCATCATAGCCTTGCATATGGCCCGGCGTTTCAAACCCGAGGGTCAGGTGAATCACCGCCTTGGCCCAATCAACGATTTCATCGTCCGTAAGATACTCTTTGAGAACCTCAAGGGCCGGACGTCCATCAATTTCATAGATGGTGTTCTCTTCACAGCGGGTGATTTTATGCGCCGCACCGGTGGCCACACAGCCATGATTGACGGCCCAGGCCATCCGGGCATCACCGGACAGCAATGCCCAGGAAACGCCATCGGAAAACACCTTGTCGTCACAGTATTGATAGGTCCGCGCCAGCTGCCAGTTGTCTCCGGCAGCACCGCCGATCACCGGCAGAAGGCCCTCCACGTTAAGAGCGGTTTCGAGACCGTTTAAAAACCGATCGAAGTTAAAGGTCAGGCCGTCCGCAAACAGAAAAAGTGCCAGCGGGTTGGAAACCATTCCATCTGCCATGGCTGCGGCCGCATTCCGTCCCACCTCACCGGAATCGGCTTTTAGACCCATACCCATCCCGTTGATAAATTTCAGCTGATCTGAAGCAATCGTCATGACCACCACGGAAAAATTGGATTCATCCACGGCGCCCCGCATAAGGGTGCCTTCTCCCGAGCATCCGCAAAGGGGCGCGCCGCCACTGGCTTCCCGTACAGCTTTGAGCAGAGCCTGCTGGTTGTAGCCCACGGTGGCAAACATGAAAACAAAGTCCGGTTTTTCAATGCCACCACTTTTGAGCGCCCCATCCACGGCTTCTCGGCCCGCCATCATCGGATTGCGATGATGGCTCATTCCCACACCGGCTTTTGTACCCATCGCCTTCTATCCTCCCCCTGGAAAATTCTATTGAAAGCACCATAACAAAACCCTGAAAAGATGTTAACAAAATAAACTTTATTCGAAAACCTCCAAGCAGGGGTGGAGACTTTTAAATACATTAGAGCATCAATGGAGTAATTTACTTTTGACCGCTGACCATTCCGAATGTTATTTATGGGCCACTTAAGTGAATTATTTTGCCTGTCAGCTTACAACCGGGCCACTTAAGTGAACCATGGATTGTCACATTGAAATATACCTTGAAGGCCACTGGGCTTATGGAAACCCGGCCGCGGACGTGGGGATAGGAGAACCCGGATAAAACGATAGACACGTGCTGAAACGGCCCGAATTCGAGAACGGTTCAGGCAACCCACCCTGGCAACCCTTGAAAAAATCGCCTCGCCATTCGGTTTCACGGTAACATTTCTGCCGCCGGAGTCCTGGCGGATAAAGCCATCGGGTGAACCACAAAGGCACTGAGCCGCTGTACGGCGGACAAC
>JGI11705J14877_10001089_pt1 | contig 15813 bp, 23 predicted proteins | sample Etolaghawater15m_FD_14877 | JGI IMG/M metagenome (IMG submission 14877) | reverse complement strand
ATTGGGATCAAACTTGAGCCGGTAATCGATCTAGGACAAAGAGGAACAGACGACTTTGAAAAAAATGTCGTTGACGCGCTAGGGCAACGCCAAATCCCGATTGGTGTAACCGCCGCTGCCGGGTCTATAGAGGACATGAAAAGCGCCTTGGATTTGGCTATGGATGGATACACGGTCAATGTCAAGATCGTGCCGGACCTCTCTGCGATCCCCTCTGAAATCCGCGTCCCGGTCAAGCCAGCAGGCGCAGGACTTGACCGCGAGCTTATGAAAACCGGAGGCCGCTGATGCCGCATCAACTCATCATCAATGGCATCACCTACGGCAATCTGGAAACCCTTAATGCCACGCAAAGCTATGGGCGAGTAGCGGGCGGGCGCAGCAGTCAGCGCATGGCTGATGGTTCTCTGGTATCCCAATGCTTCTGGTCGAAGATCAGCACTACCTTGACTGGCACAGGGGCCATCCCCCCAGGGCTGGATGCGCTGGATGAGGGCATCAACTACAGCATCAAGTGCCTGGGGCCGCGCACCATCTCCAGCGCCACACCCAGCATCACCCTACCGACCCGGCGCACGGATGTTGCTGTCGAATACAGCGCCTGGGTTGGCGGCGATCTGGTCGATTGGGACGGGCTATCGGTGGTCGCAGGCGCTCAGGCCTACCGGGCTACCTACGTCCCAGAAATCAGCGCACGACTGGTGGCGAAGTCAGTCAATGGCGATATCTATTCGGCCCGCTGGGCCTGGTCTCTTACCTTTGAGGAAATCTGATGGCAACCTACACCGGCAGCGCCGCACTCTACACAAAGTTCAAGCAAGGCCTCGGCACCGGGGTTTACGATTTCTCTGCCGATACGCTCAAGGTGGCACTGACCACCAGCAGTTACACGCCAGGGACGGATACGCACGACTTTATGGACGATATCACCAACGAGGTCAGCGGCAACGGCTATGCCCGCCAGACCGTAACGGCCACATGGTCGGCTACCGGCAGCACCGTCACACTGTCCCTGACTGACCCCGTATTTACCGCATCTGGTGGCAGTATCGTTGCACGCTACTGGGTGCTGTTCGTTGATGCCGGCGTGGGTGACTCCACCAATCCGCTGATCGCCTACGGGTTGATTGATAGCACGCCGGGGGATGTCACTACCTCGGACGGCAACACCCTGACAGTTGATTTCAGCGCATCCGGCCTATTCTCGTTCTGATCGATGGCCGACCTCCTTTATATTCACTCTGACGCAGGCGAAGGCTCAGTCGAGTTCGTTGACCTGAGCGGCAATGATATTGCCCTGACTGCCAATGGTGATGTCAAGCACTCGACTACGCAGAAGAAGTTTGGTGCGACTAGCATAGCGTTTGATGGGACTGGGGATTACATTACTGCGCCGAATCAGGCGTCATTGCGATTCGGTAGTTCTGACTTTACGGTAGATATGTGGGTGCGTGTTGCCAATATAACCCAATTTCATCCACTGATAAGCCAAGCGGATGATACGGTTAATGGATGGTTGATTGATGTAAATAGTACCGGCTATCCAAGGTTAGTCTCAGACATAACTGGGTCGTGGGGAGTTTCGCTGCAATCTTCAACGGCGCTAACCGCCGGAGTATGGGCGCACATTGCCGTTGTTAGAAACGGAACCGATTTGAGGCTATACCTCAATGGTGTGTCAGTTGCTAACCTGACAACATCAGCAAGTTTTACTGATAACACTACTGACAACCTACTTGTAGGCTACTACCAAACATCTGCACCATCTGATAGGTATCTAAACGGCTACATAGCCGAGTTACGCATCACCAACACCGCAGAATGGACAACCGCCTTCACCCCTCCCCGCACTGCCTACCTCAGCAAAGACAGCTATTACAACCTCGTGATGGCAAACAGTCCCTGCAACTACTGGCGGCTTGGTGAGGCAAGCGGTAACGCACTAGACGAGCGTGGTGAGCACAACCTGACCTGGGCAGGTACGCCTGTCTACGAGGCAACAGGTGCGCTGGTGAATGATACCGATACAGCCATGACGCTGGATGGTAGTACGGAGTATGTAAGTAAGACGGTATCAGATTATAGAGGGAGTGACACAGCAGGTAGTATCGAGTGCTGGGTTAAGACTTCTTCTTTGCTCTGGGGTATTGTTTTTGGGGGTTTTGAAGGAACAGACGCGTCGGATAGAGTTAGTCTTGGGATTAGTCCTGATGGAGAAGTTAGTCTTTATACCGATACAAATGGTACTGGTAATGGTGTAAAAACAACGGAGACTGGTTTTAATGACGGGGCTTATCATTTTATAGTCGTTGTGTCTAATGGTTCAGCATGGTCTATTTATGTCGATGGTGTGTCTAAATCATTAACACTTACAGCAGGGACTAATAATGGCAATTGGTTTGGAGATATAGCCGGAACCTTGTCAGTTCTTTTATTGGGGGCGCAAGACTTAGGCGCGTCATTAAGCGCTTTTTTCAACGGGTCCATAGACGAAGTAGCCGTCTACGACTACCCACTCAGCCCCCAACAAATCTGGCGACATTACATCGAAGGCAGTCACCTCAAGGAGACCGGGACACGCTACGAGCATCGCATCCTGATGAGCAAGCCGGTGAACTATTGGCGGTTGGATGAAGCCAGCGGCAATGCTGTTGATGAGATGGGCGAACACGACCTGACCTGGGCCTAAACGATGCCGACATACAACATCACATCACCGATTGTTGATGATCCCAGTGGGGCCATGCAGCTTAATGGCACGACTGACTACGCCAGCAAGGCAGTCACCACCTACGGCAGCACCCACACCGCAGGTTCTGTGGCAGGATGGGTAAAGACCACGGCGTCTAGTGGCGATCTGGTGATATTTGCGGTAGCCGATACGGCAACTGCGAATGAGGCGTTCTTCTTCCAAGTTGACAGCACCAACGGCAAGCTGGCAGTCGGCACGATTATCGGCGGCACTGCCAACGAGGTGCGCGGCTCCACCACGATCAACGATGACGAGTGGTACTACGTCACTGCAACCACTGATGGCACGGCGTGGAGCCTCTATGTTGACGGTGTGCCTGAGACGCTGACTGTCACTACCGGCAGCAATGATGGCTCATGGTGGTTCGACCTGACCGGCGCTGATAACGTCACGCTGGGTGCGCTGGTTCAGAATACAACCAGTGGCTACTACACCTCTGGGCTGGATGAGGTTGCGATCTGGGACTACCAGATCAGTGGTGATGAGGTCTACGACCACTACAGCGAAGGCCTAAGCAGTTACGCTACCGACAACACCACAACAATCCCTGCACTGTCGGCCACAGTGACGACCTACGCCCCGTCATCCGAGTCAACGGAGCATCACTTCAGTGGCCTGCCGGCGATCATACTAGCGGCAGCTACAACGCCGCCAGGCGCCGAGACAACAACCAACCCGCGCAGCAGCATCGCCACCATCAATGCGGTCCCGACCAATTACGCACCGGAGTCGGCGACCACCGGGACGGTCTCCAGTGCGATAGCGTCTACTGCTTCGACATTGACTGTGCGCGCCCCACTGGCGTACACCGACACGCCGGGGGGCTGTTTGGCCGTGACCATCGCCATCGGCGGCACGGATGTGACGAGTAGCGTGGCGGGTGCGATCAGAGTGGAAGAGGAAGAGCGTAGCAGCAGCATCGCCGAGTTCAACTGCCTGCTCGGCACAACCATTGCGGCGCGGGCCAGCGTGGTTATCGATATCTATGACGGCACCAGTACGCGGCGACTGTTTACCGGCATCGTCGCGGAGCGGGTGCCGCAGGTAGATCAGGGCATCATCAGCGTGCTGGCGACAACCGATCTTCAGGGCAAGGTGCGGGCGCTGACCCGGCCGCAGATCAAATCATTGATCGGCGGTTACTGGCACCCGGCAATAAGTGACGAGCGCGGCGACGAGTGGGAATTCTGCCAGGAGGTGCTGGATACGGTGCCGCGTGATCTGCATGTAAACCGCAATGGAACCCTGACTATGTGCGATTGGACTGTAGCCGATACCGTGACCATCACCGATGCAGACCGGGTGGCGGGATCGATGCGTGGTTCCATTGCGCAGACCAGCAATATCGTCAACCGCAACGTGGTAACGGTGCAGCACAGATATACCCGGCGCAAACTGCGCAAGGCAACGATTGTCTGGAGCCAAAGCACCGCTCCGACCGGGCATCAGGGGGAAGGTAACACAACGCCGGGATGGCCCTTGCCCGACGAGGATATGGCCAGGTCTTTCGTGGAAGGTCTGGGCTGGTCATCTTTCAATGTGTCTTTCGACCGACCCTGGGATGACGTGGATATTTCTGATGAGCATTATTTTCCCATTGCGGGAAAGCCTGGCTATCATCGAGTGGTGGATAACGACCCGATCCACCTGTCGCCGCTTGTGACGGATTATCATGAGACCCTTATCACGGGATTCAGCGCCCAAGTGTACCAGACCTGGGATCAGACCATCCTGAACAATTACAGCATCGATGTGAAATCCAGCAGCAGCATTGCGGCGATTGGAGAATTTGCCGTTACCGAGGAATGGACCGCCGAAGAGCCTGAGCCGGATGAGATCGCCGATGCGCCGGTCAGTGCTACTGCCGGCCAGCCTGTTCTGGGTGTCGGCACGGTAAATCTGTTTGGTGGTGCGACCCTGCCAAACGGGGATCAATACATAGACTTCACCGGAGATGCCGACATGGACGGTCTGATGCAGGCTGCAGTGGCTAGGGCAAGCACGGAGATTCTGTCCAGTCATCGCCAGCATACCGAGGAGTTTACCTGTCCCTACGCGCACGATTACCGACTGGACAGGCGCGGATCAGTAACCGGGATGATCACCTGTGCGGGCAAGATCAAGGCGATCCGCACCCTGATTGATCCGCAAGCCGGGCTGGCAACCCAGGATATCAGTCTGGCGATATCAGGCATGGATGCGCAAGGCGTGGACGCAGAGCAACCCTATCAGGTGCCTGAGACCCCGGCCAATGATCCGGAGACCAGCATCAGTTACAACCTGGACCTGTCTACCCAGATCGGTGGCTTTGAAACTTCCCCACAGAAACCGGAACTGGCCGAGGGACAGGCCGCTTATTTCACGGATTATTTCTGGCAACGCGAGGCACCGGAACTCTATCTGGTGGAATCTTACGGCCGCAGCTTTGAAGGGGCTATGCTGTCCATCGCAGATGCTGATGTGGATGATCGGGAGCAGACTATCCCGCTGACCGTCATTGTCGATGTGCCGGTTGATCCCTACGAAATCAACGCCACGGGAGATTGCCCATGATCGATGGACGCAAGCGCAGTAACGGCGATATCGCATCGGCCAATGCCGGCAAGCCCGTACCCGGCAAACGATCTGTGGCGACAGGCATCGTGCCGGCCGAGTCGCCAGGCGTGGCGTCATCCGGATCGCTACCCAGCGAGATTTATGAAAAGACGCGCTATGTCGTTCAGCAGGATGGATGCTATGTGGCCAGGTATTCCGATATGGTAGATGCAGAGGGTGCAACCCTGTTTCGGCTTTATTGGGCCGACCCTGATACGGGGATTAAGGAGATCACCTAAATGGCAATCTACCACTCTCATCCTGATGTCAGGTGCTGTTGTGGACGCTTCCTGGATACCGGAATTTACCGCTTCGATACCCAGCTTGGGACGGAAATCTACCACCCAGTCAGGCTATATCTGGACGAAGGCGAAACGCAGCATGTGGCCACTGGTAGTGACTTTGCGCAAGCGAGTAACGTAGTGTTCTTCCCAGGGCACCAGACACCGAACACTACGGCTCTACTGGACAAATATTGGCTGAAGTCGGCTATCGGCGGCATAGAAATAGACGGCAGTTCACGGTACGAAGCGGCTACTCTGCAGGCGAATTTGGAGACAGAGACACCATCACCCTTGTTGAATCTTACTACTGCGGCAAAACTTTCCGGCATGTGGACGTTCCGATGGACAGGGTATGGGCGTTTGCTGGCACAAGCGTTGGCTGGCAATGGAGCCAGGAGTGTAAGTTCTCTTGCGTCTACTAACACAGCGACCTACGGAGAGTCTCCAGATTACGAGGGCATAGTATTCAGCGAGGACTATACTCGGTATGCTTTTGTTCAGATAGAATCTACTATTAACCGGATTTCGGTAATCCCTCTTGTAGTTCCGCAGGCGTTGGCCCCGCTTATTGTAGAGTTACAGGCAGGGGCATCTGGCGCGGATAAAAATAGGCTATTGGCGCATGTATTCGCTGCGTTGAAGCGAAACGACCCAGAGTTAGAAGCACCGTACTACATCCTTGACGCCTTTGGCGAGTTTGACTCCCTGCAAGACGAATACGGATCACCGATCAGCTACGGATTCCATTGGAGCTATACCGACCACAAGGCGTCAGTCGTGCTGTTGAAATGGAACTCTTCTGGCTGGTTTGACTCGACGCTAATCACAGCCACTTTCACCCTGCCTAATGCTGGCGGGCGACTGACTATGAGCTTGTCCATTACCGACGAGGGAGATGTTTGTATTTACAATGAGGCGGTAGTTTGGAATTTCGTTGACGATTTCATTCGTGGGCCTATTCTGTATAGTGATGGCAAGCCTTATGTAGCGCACAGTTACGCTAGGGGAAATAACACCAGTATCTATTGCCACTACGACAGCGATGGAACATTACAGAAAGTAGGCTATACGGTAGAGCATTTTTCAAGACCTTCTAGCGATACAACAACGGACTCAGGCCCGACCTCATTTTGTGGTGAAGACGCATGTGGTGCGACACTTACGCGTATTAGAAAAATCCTTAGTTCCACTACGATCACTTCTGCCAGGTTTGAATATCGGGGCGGTTCGTTTGGGCGCACCGCTGAGGAACAGTCTGCTACCGTAGATTCGCAGATAACAACCGAAAATTACACAGCGGGGACTTGTATAGATGTAGCAACGGGTGCCTCAGTCGGAAGCCCCAACACTACTAGTCTATGTTTTTCTGATCCTTCGCCGCTACCTGGAGACCCATGCTGGATCAGAGAGGACATACGACTGCAAGGAGGGACGACCACTAGAGATAGATCTGTTTATGGGGCTAGTGGGTGCGTGCCTGCTTTGGTATTGCACCAATTCAACCCCGATGCTGTATCATTCTTTGTAACTGAAAAGACTTATTGGACAAGTAAGACATATATCCCATCTTTGACTATAGGAACATTAGCGACTTCTGTGCGTATAAAATATGAGAGTCAGTACCGTCCTGGGACTTACTTCCACGCGCACTATACTAGGTCTCCATTCTCACTCACTTACCTGGATTTTGATAATACAGAAACCACCTATGATATTACAGAACACGACCACACAATAAATACGCATACTGTGTTCTGTGAGGATGGCACCAGCAAGACTATCAATGAAGGGGCTACGAGTACGGAACCGTGGACGCAGCCGCCAGTCATCGGCGAAGATAATACTAGAACGCCAATCTGGTACACCGAAGAGTCATACGGAGGTAAGTGGGGAACCACAAAATATCCGTTTGAGTACGACTACTCCGACGAGGCTCTGTGGGCTAGAATGAGCTACATGGCGCGGAATAAGCTGTTTTTGGGTTGGTCTTGACGCACATAATCCGCAAATAAAGATCGTATCTACCTGATTTCAAAAGCAACGCGACCCCCGGTGGCCGCACCACCAAAAACCCGCATAATCCATTGATTTCAAAAGCCTAGGCCTGAATCGTCCTGATTTGCGGGCATTTTTGCTTTCCTTCTATTTCCTTGATTTTCCAGCATCATCCATGAAAGACTCAGCGCATTTGCACCAAGAGTGCAAACGTCAGCGCAAACGGGGGGCTTATGGGGATCAGGAAATTACCATCGGGGAAGTGGATCAAGCAGGTGCAGGTGGATGGTGCCAGGCTGTCCAAGACATTCACCACCAAGAAGGAGGCAGAGCAATGGGAACCTGTCAGGAAGGACACCCGCACCGTTGCTGATCTGCTCACACGATACGACAAGGAGATTATCCCGCTCAAGAAATCCCCGAAACGGGAGCATTTGGCGGTGGGTAGGATTCTGCGTGATGCCGAGTTTGCATCGGTGCGGCTGTCTGAACTGGGGCCGCGTCATGTCGCTGCCTGGCGGGACAAGCGCGGTGAGACGGTATCAGGCAGTAGCGTCTATCGGGAACTCAACATCATATCGCATGCCTTCGGGATCGCTAGGCGCGAGTGGCAGTGGCTTGATCGGGAGATCACCAGGGATGTGGGCAGGCCTAAGATATCACCGCCGAGAAGCAGAGTGCCTACGGAGCAGGAGATTGAGCTGCTGGTGCATTGTTTGGGCGCGGGTGTCGGTGGCCGGGTTGCTGATGCCTTCCTGTTCGCTTTGGAGACCGGCATGCGGGCGAAGGAAATCTGCGGCATCCGGCCAGAGCATGTGAGCGGTCGGGTGGTGGATGTGGTGGATAGCAAAACAGCGGCGGGAGTGCGGCGTGTGCCTTTGACACCAATTGCGCAAGAAATCTTGCTCAAGCGCAATTATTGTTTCGATTTGAAACCCAGCCAGATCGATGCGAATTTCAGAAAAGCGAAGAAGAAGGCCGGGATCGAAGATTTGCACTTCCATGACTCACGCCGAGCGGCATTGTCTAGGATGGCGAAGGTGCTTGACCCACTGGCGCTGGCGAAAGTCGCTGGCCACACTAATGTTAATTTGCTTCTGCGCGTGTACTACAAGGTTGATGAGGACGATCTGGCCGACAAACTAGCCACTATTGAGTGATTTGGCGAAGTCCAGTAGTGCCTTGCGCTTTTCTGCTGGGATGGTGACGCAGACTTTTACCAGTCCTTTGGCCTTGTCGCGCTGGTACTTGCGCCGCATCCGTGCGGCGGCCTGAGCGTTTTGTTTGGCTTTGTCAGTCATTGGCCGAGGAATTCCAGTATCAAACCAAGATCGTGGTTGACCTTATTCAGGCTGCCCACATTATCCCATCCGATAGCGTCCGGGTTTGTGTCGAAATGATCATCTGCAATAGACTGAAGCAGGGCGAGTTTTTCCAAGATTTCCGCATGTGCAACTAAGAATGCGTCAGTAGAAGTAGTCATTTAATCTCTCCGGGTAATGCGCCATCCTTGGCGCGGGTGGTTAGTTGGCCAAAGTTTCTTGAGCCAGGCTGATCATGTTGCGCATGGATGCAGACTTATAAGCGGCCTTGGCATCTTCCCAGCTCGTGAACACCTTTCCCATGCCGCGCCATGCCTTGTGGCTTGCGTTCTCACAGGTTACGTTGATGTAGCTGGGGCCTTGGTAGATGGTGGCCTGCTGCTTGCCGCAGATCATTTTAATGATGTTTTCGCTCTGGCTGATAATCATGGTGTCCATTGTTTCTCTCCGCTGTTGTTGTCTGTCTATGGTTTAATTATAGCGTAAGATTCTTACGAGTCAAGCAATCAGACAAAATTATTTTCGCGCTCTATCCACGCTGCCGCTGTAGCCATTTGTCAAACTCGCTTTTCTCATACTTGTTCGGCCTGCCGCGCCAGACGGGTTTGGGAAAGTCGCGCCGGGTGATTATCACGTTCTGAACGTGCTTGCGGCTCATTTGTAGGATGGCAGCAATGTGTTCGGTGGTTATGAGTTGCATGTCGTTTCCTTGATCGGCCAATGATAGAGGCACAACAAGCAGAGCCAGTGGTCGCCTTCTTTTATGATGTCTGCATCGCCGCAGATTGGGCATATCTTGGGGCGCTTCATTCTTCAATCTCCTCTGGGAACCGCATTGGATACGCCTGTCTCGCCAGCTTATCCATAGTCTTGTAGTAGTCGATGATGGGTTTGACATCCTCATACCGCACCCACGCGCCATTTTTACTTTTCCGCATGAGTGATACCTGCGGGAAGCCTGCTACCAGTTCAGGGTTGTATCGCTTCATCATCGCCTCAAATTAGGTCAACCCGCCCAGGTGTTCATGCCCGAATTTTGCGCACTGTGTCGGCAGTGTTCAGTGCGCGGACCCTGGGTGGGTTGATGTTCGTAATTAGTTGAGCAGTTTATTAGGACTCATGCTCAGGAGCGGCAGAATCGTCCGGATCGACCTGCCAGCCTGGTGCGCTGCAATTGCAAGCGTGGCTACCTCGCTATTAGTGCCGACTTACCCTCACGACAGTCGGCTTGCCGTTCAACATTTTGCGCGTAGGACAACCACGAACTAGGCGCACGGAGCGAAGGCTACCCCGGTTAGTGCCTACCCCACTCGCAGAATCCTCCTGAGAATCTTTGAGACAGCAGGGATAGGGCTTTTTTAGAGTCGCTCGTCCGTGATGAAGTCTGAAAGTTCCAGCCCACGGGCGCGACACCAGCGTTGCAGTTTCAGAAGTGCCTTAACCTCCGTGGCGCGGATCGCTTCTTTGGTCACGCCGAAATACCTGGCCACCTCCACGCGATCCATGCGTGGTTCGATCCCTTCTGGCAGGACAAATCTGGGAGTATCTGCGCCCATCAGAACCACCGCTCCCAGAGAATATGTGTCGGGCCTTTGTCGGGGACGTATCCCCACTGATGCTCCATTTCGACTTCCCTGTGTATCGCCACTGGCCTGGCCGTTTGGCACTCGCATTTGAGCCTGCACCCATCCTTGTGGCGCTTGGCGATGGCGTATTGGGTGATATCTCGCTCGTCACCGCACCCGGTACATCGGCAGAGGTAGTGCCAGACGGTTTTACCTTGATCTCCTTGCGGTTTGCGGCCCAGTAATTCGATGATCTCGACTCCTGCAACCACCTGGCCGGGTTCGAACTGTGGCGGGTGGGGCTGGTTGCCTTTGTGCCGGCCTTTGGCTCTGTAGAGCGCAAAATCAGTCATACCATCACCTGCAAAAATAGCCAGACGAATGCCAGGGTGCTGGCGACCATGAGGAGCATGACGATGTATTCAAATTTATCTTCGGTTTTCATGACGTTCTCCATTTGCGGTGCAGGTACATGGCTGCGGTGCTGCCGATGGCACCACCGATGCCGATCCAGGGGACGGCGGCCCAGGTGCCGGCGTCTACGATCCAGAGGATCAGTGCTACCTCGCCGGCGGCGATGGCGAAGGGCGTTATCGACGCGGCCCAGTAGTGGCCGTGGATGACGTTCTGCTGCTGGATTGCTCGAGCGAATACGAGCAGCAGGGTGGCGGCGGTTAGGTGGATCATGCGGCCACCAGCCATGCGGGGATGATGATTGGCTGGTCTGCCAGGTAGTCGGTTTTTTCTGTCTGGGCGCCGAAGATTTCAGCCCGCATGTAGTCGCCCATGTGGCGCATCATGGCGGCGCTGAGTTCTTTGTGCTGCTGATCCTTGCGCCGGATGTTTTCTACCACCGCGCCCTCGGAATCTGCGCTGATGATGTGGCAGTGGACGGTGCGATCTTGGCCGAATCGCCACTGGCGGCGAATGGCCTGGTAGTAAGATTCCCATGAGTCGGACAGTCCAACAAAAACGCAGTGCCTGGATGATTGCCAGTTCATGCCGAACCCTGCGATCTTGGGCTTGGTGACAAGTGCCTTGATGCTGCCATCGGCAAAGTCGAGCATGGATTTGGCCTTGTGGTCTGGATGGTCGGCACCTTTGACTTCGATGGCGCCATCGATGAGTTGAGTCAGGAGCGCGGATTCGTCGTTGAGGTGGCACCAGATGACTGCCGGCTCGTCCAGTGCGTTGACGATTTCTGCGGCCTTTTGGCAGCGTGCCTCTACGGTGCTGCGTCTGGCCTGGTTGCGCTCTTGCAGGGATTGGGCCGGCTCGACAAAGAGGCTTCCGTCTGGCTCGGTTTCGATCTGGTAGCCGTGGTATTCCACCGGCGGCAGATCGTATCCGCTGGCGTCGAATCCGAGATCAGCGGGGGTTTGCAGGAACATGGCCCAGGTGGAGAGCCATTCCCAGAACCGGGTTTTGCCGTGGTTTTTCAGGCGCCATTTGCTGGTGTCGCTGCCATCGTGGATGAAGAACATGGCCAGCATTTCCACCTGGGACATGATGCCGAGGAATTCAGCCTGGGTGCCGAGTTCCATGTAGTCGTTTGGCGCTGGCGTGGCGGTGCAACTGAGCTTGTAGCGGGTGGCGCTGAATGCGTCTGTGATCTGCTTGCGCATTTTGCCGTCCATCGCCTTGAGGATGCTGGATTCGTCCAGCACCACGCCGGTGAATTGATCGGTGCTGAAGTGGTGCAGCTTTTCGTAGTTGGTGACGTAAACCCCTGGGCCGATGATGTCGGCGTCTGACTCTGCCAGGCTGGCGCTCAGTCCGAATTTTTCGGCCTCGCGCACCGTCTGTCGACTGACCGCCAAGGGTGCCAGCAGCAGCACCGGGCCGCCGGTATGGGTTACGACCTGATCTGCCCAGGTGAGTTGGTCGATGGTTTTGCCCAGGCCAGTGTCGTGGGCGAGGAGTGCGCGGCCGCGCTTGCAGGCCCATGTTACCGATGCGCGTTGGTGCGGCATCATGGCTTTTGGGTAGGCGCTCTCGCAGGGATCAAAGCCAACGGACTCGGCCCTGAGCGATTTTTCCTGGATGAAGTCAAGGTAACTCATGCGGCGTCTCCGAACAGATCAAGCTGCTGGGTATTGGCGGCATCGTGCAAATTGCGCTTGGCCAGTGCGTAGTAGCTGGCCTTGAGTTCGGCACCGACAAAGCGGCGTCCGGCCTTGAGCGCCATGTAGCCTTCCGAGCCTATGCCCATGAAGGGCGACCAGACGATATCGCCGGGTTGGTCCAGAGTTGGATGCTGCGCTCGATCACGTCCAGTTGCAGCGGGCAGATGTGGCGCTCATCGTCGCTGTCTCTTGCGGTGCGGTATTGCAGGGTGTCGGTCTGGTTGATGTCCATCCAGATGGGGCTGGCGTAGCGTTGCCAGATATCGATGGGCGTGCCTTGGCCGGCTACCCGGTAAGCGCGGCGGCCATCGTCGTATTCGACGGGCTTGAATCCCGCCGGGACATCCTCGCCGACGAAGTAATCCAGTGCGCCGCTGATCGGCTCGGGATTGGCGCCGGGCTTGCGCATGACTACCAGATAATCGGGGATGCCCTGGCGCGACATGGCGCTGTCTTTGATGATGGTCTTGTGCAGCAGGCCCAGTGCCTTGGTGCGCTGCATGGCGACTACGGGGTCTTTCCAGATGCAGACTTCTGAGTGGTAGATGAATCCTGCGGCCTGGTATTCGCGGATGATCTCGCCGCGAAAGTCGCGGATGCCGATGAATCCATCGTTCTGCTTGCTGGTCGGCAGGTTCATGCAGTGGATGGCAACCAGCCTGCCTGCCATCATGGCGCGGAATTGCTGCTCGATCAGGTAGCGGTAGTGGGTCCAGAATTCTGCCGAGCTTTTCGCGTTGCCCATGTCGCGGTCTGAGTTGCTGTAGGTGTAGAGCGTTTCAAACGGCGGCGAGAATACCGAGAAATGCACGCTGTCATCAGGCAGCGCTTTGGCCACTTCTACGGTGTCGGCGTGGTAGATGCTGTAGTCGTTGGTGATTGTTTGGTCGATGACATTCATGATCAAGTCCTCATCGGCATGAGTACATGCAGCGGCCAGCCTTCGCCGGTGGTGACGACTACGGGCTTTTCGTTGTCGGTGATGTGCATGTTGATGCTGTCGGCGTCCAGGTTGCTCAGTAGGTCACTGAGATAGCCTAGGTTGAGATCGATGGCGGCTTCTGTGTCGCTGTCGATTTCGAGCAGATCGTCGGCCTCGGCACCGTCCCGGTTGGCGAAGTTGATGGCAAGCTGACGATTGCCGAATTTGAAGCGGATGCCTTCTTTGTTGTCGCCGGTGCGGATGACGCTGACGCGGGACAGGGCGCTGGCGAGTGCTTTGCGGTCGATAGCGACCGTCTGTGCGGTTTCGATGTCTGGGATGACTCGGCGCCAGTCGGGGTAGCGGCCATCGATGGTCTTGGTGTATAGGCTGATGTCGCCACAAGTCCAGCTTATGCCGTTTTTGCAGGCCTGGATGATGAGGCTGTCGCCTGTCAGCCGGGCCAGTTCCTTGGTGGCGTTGTTGGGGATGATGTGGTCGATCATGGTGTCTGCGGGCAGGACGTTGCAGGCCAGTCGGTGGCCATCGGTGCCGACTACATGCAGGAGTTTGTCCTGCTGTTGCAGGTAGAGTCCGTTGAGGTAGTAGCGTGCATCTTGTTGCCCGGCGGCATAGGCAGAGCCTTTGATGGCGGCCGATAGTTGGGTGGCCGGTATCTGCACCGGGTCGCCGACCGGATCATCGCTGATGCGCGGGTAGTCGCGGCATGCAGTGTGGGCAGTTTCCATTTGCTGCGGCCGCTGGTGACTGTGACGGTTTCGCCGTTGCGATCCAGGGTGATGCTGGCATCCTGGGGCAGATTGCGGGCGGCTTCATGCAACTGGCGGGCGGGCAGGCAGTAGCTGTCCTGTTCGCCTTCTGCCTCACAGCCTGCGGAGATTTGAATCTCCATATCTGACCCGGTGACGCGCAGCCGNTCTCCGTCATGTTCGATCAGCGCCATGCTGAGGATGGGCAGGGTNTTGCTNAGTGTTACCCCGACGATGTGTTTTGTGGCCGATGCCAGTGCGNCGGCGGTGGTGGTGATTTTCATGGATGTTCCTTGATGAGATGGGCATGCACCTGGGCGAGCAGTTGGCAGTCAACCAGGGCGTTGTGGTTGATCTGGTCCCGGTCGCCACGGTCGATGCCGTAGTGGTCGCATAGGTTGTTGAGGCTGTGACGGATGCCGGGCAGACGCGATCTGGCCATAGCGCGGGTGCAGGTGATGCGCTCGGCGTGCTCGGCAAGCCCCGGCCAGTTTGGGTAGATGCGCCGGAATTCGGCATCGAGAAAGCCGACATCAAAGGGTGCGTTGTGGATCACCAGATGGGCGCCGTCGAGCATGGCGGCGAGGCTGTCGGCGATCTGGCCGAAGGTCGGCTCATGCCGCAGCATGGCCCAGCTTAGGCCGTTGATCTCTGCCGCGCCGGCATCCAGTTCGCGCTCAGGGTTGATGCGCTGCACCCAGTGCGTGAGCGCACGCCCCTGTTTCACCGGCAGCAGGGCGATCTCGCAGATGCGGTGGCCCTGCTCGGGAAATAGGCCGGTGGTTTCTGTGTCGAGGATGATGTGATTCATTAGTTAGTCTCGTTTTTTAGTAATCGCCCGTCTCGTGGGCTAGACGGCACTTGCCGAGGGAAAAACACTAAGCGGAGGAGAAACCCCCTCAAGTGCTGCCGGTGTTATTACACCCACCGCCGGCTGGGGTTCGGAATCAATCCTGCTGATGATTTGGTGCATGGATGCGCCGTCAGCGAGCTTCTGGTAGCAGTCCATCGCCAGGATCAGCCGATCTTCGTCAAACATCGGCCTGTCGAGAATGAGTCTGGCGATGAGCCGCTTGCGCTCGGCGAAGAGCGCCTCTGTGGTTTCGCTCATAGCAGCGACTCCGCGAGTAGCCATGCAATACCAACTGCGGTGGGCCACCAGAGTGCGATTTCGAGCTTTGCTTGTTCTCTGCGTGTCATGGCTTTTTGTATCCGTAGACAAAGTGATCCAGCCACTGGGTTGCCAGGGTCTCAGTATCGTCCGAGTAATCCTGCTCTTCGCAAAACACCTCAAGATGCTCATAGCAGTCCATCACCTGGGTGTCGTGGTCAGTGTCAGGATGCGGGTTGTTTTGGAAGAAAAACCAAGCCAGAGCCTTGGGGTCTTCCTCCATAAAGATCGCACCAGCCGTCATGCGGTTGCTGTTCATGCCGCCACCTCCATGCTGCCTTGGTTGCGCAGCAGGGCGAGGGCGCCGAGTA
>JGI11705J14877_10001088_pt1 | contig 15833 bp, 12 predicted proteins | sample Etolaghawater15m_FD_14877 | JGI IMG/M metagenome (IMG submission 14877) | reverse complement strand
TTACTCATTATTTATTTTTAGCAAATCTTTTTAAATCATATCATTATTAAATATTATGTAAATTATAATTTTTAATGATACTTTTATTTAAAATAGGTATAATCCATCTATTAAAGGTAACTATTTAAACATTCATTTTGAATTATATTTTACGCCTTGTCCCTATTAGTAAATATTTTTACGTTCATTAGCTTGGGTTACCTTTAATCAGTACTATCTTCTAAAACCTATTTAAACGTACTTTACGATAAAATACACTCAATTATAAATACTATAGGAAATAATTATGTCTAAAAAAATTGCATCTGCAAGAATCTCTGAAAAAAGTTCACAATTACTTCAAGATCTGAATAACTCGCTCCCTTTTGATAAAGTACTCTATGCGGAAGATATAGAAGGATCACGGGCACATGCATATATGCTCTGTGAGCAGGGTATCATCTCTAAAGTGGATTATGAGAAGATAGAAGGTGGTTTATATGATATATTGTGTGAAATAGAATCCGGTGCGTTCAAGCTGGATAGTGATGATGAAGATATTCATATGGCGATTGAGGGACGCTTAACTGAAAAAGTAGGTGACGCTGGTAAACGTTTGCACACAGCACGGAGTAGAAATGATCAGGTAGCACTTGATTTTAGACTGTATGTACAGAATAACACAAAAGTTATCGCTGACTTGCTTTTGAAGAACATCAGTACGCTTGTAAAAGTAGCGGAAAAAAATGCAGCAGTCATGCTTCCTGGCATGACTCACCTACAACATGCACAGCCTATAAACTTTGGTTATCATATGATGGCTTATGCAAGTATGTTTAAACGTGACTATGAACGTTTTATAAGCTCTTATGAACGCAATAACTATTCTCCTATAGGTTGTGCTGCCTTGGCTGGTACACCACATAACATTTCCCGTCAGATCACTTCAGACAAACTAGGCTTCAATGCACCAACTTTGAACTGTCTTGACACTGTAAGTGATAGAGACTTTGCTCTGGAGATACTTTTTAACATTTCTACAATGATGATGCACATGAGCCGTTTGAGTGAAGAACTCATCTATGGTCTGCAAGTGAGTTTAGATGGGTGACGCTTAGTGACCGTCATGCAACAGGTTCTTCTATCATGCCGCAAAAGAAAAATCCAGATATCCCTGAGCTTCTCAGAGGAAAAACGGGACGTGTAAACGGTAATTTGGTTGCACTTCTTACCGTAATGAAAGGTTTGCCACTTGCCTACAACAAAGATATGCAAGAGGACAAAGAAGGAGTATTTGACTCTGTAAGAACAGCAACACTTTCATTACAAGTACTTGAAGAGATGATAGCTTGCATGACAGTTAATATTGCACAGATGGAAGCAGCATGTATGATAGGCCATCTTTCTGCAACAGACCTTGCAGACTACCTTGTAAAAGAAGTTGGACTTCCTTTTCGTGATGCGTATCACATCACTGGTAATGCTGTCAACTTAGCAGAAGAGAAAGGATTAGACATTTCTGAACTTGCTTTAGAAGATTTACAAAGTATAGATACACGTATAGGTGAAGGTGTTGTAGCATTACTAGACAACCGTGCATCTATGAATGCCCGTCTGTCTGAAGGTGGTACTGCAACTGTGAGGACTTTGGAACAGGTAGAGAGTTTGAAGCGTTGGCTCAATCAAGAGAAATAATTTGATAATGATTTCTCTTAACGCGTAAAAAATAAAAACAATTTATATTCATCGTCATTACGATGAACAGGAGAGTCCAATATTTTTATACTCATCTGGTGTATCTCCTGCAAAATGTTCAAATTCTGGCAGTTCATCATACGGATGAGTGGCAATGTGCAATAGTGTTTCAACCATAGAGAAGTCCCCGCGTTCGGCAAGAATAATCGCTTCTTCAAGCATATAGTTTTTCAAAACATACTTTGGATTATTCTTTAACATTGCTTTTTGGCGTTCCTCTTGTGTACGTGTTTCGTGAGAGAGTCGATCATCATATAAAATAAGCCACTTGTCCAAGATCACAGGGTCCATAGCAATATCATAGATAGGTGCTCTGTTACCATCATACCGACTAAGTGTTCTAAAGAAGAGGGTGTGATCCACAAAGATATCTTGCAGTGTTCCCACAAGATCTTTGATCAGTTCTACATCATCATCCAGATTTACAGATAGTCCAAGTTTATTTCGCATAACATTAACATAGGCATTGGGATAGATAAAGTCACCGAAGTCATCAAGTTTTTGCTGCATCTTCTCTTTTGAAATAATAGGGGTAAGTGCCTTGGAAAGCATGGTAAGATTCCAATAAGATACATTGGGCTGATCTCCATAACTGTAACGACCAAGACGGTCCTTATTATTGCAAACATAACTATAATTAAAATCATCGAGCATAGCATAAGGACCGTAGTCGAGAGTGAGACCTTCTATTGACATGTTATCAGTATTCATAACACCGTGATTAAATCCTACCCCTTGCCACTTTGCAATCAATATTGCAGTACGCTCAACAATTTCACAAAACATTTTAAAAAATCGCTCCTTATCATTTTTCAAATGAGGGAACGATTCAGAAATGACGTACTCGGCAAGCATCTTTAGCTTAGTATATTCACCATTATAGTAAAAGTATTCGAAGGTACCAAAACGCACCCAGCTAGTTGACATACGCATGACAATAGCTGCATGCTCTATGCGATCGCGAATAACTTTTGTTTTTGATCCTATGATTCCTAGAGCTCGTGTTGTAGGGATACCCAGATGGTGCATTGCCTCACTCATTAAGTATTCACGTATGGATGATCGTACGACGGCTCTTCCGTCAGCTGAGCGTGAATAGAGTGTTTCACCGCTACCTTTAAGCTGAAGATTCCAACCAAGCACACTTCCTAGATTAGTAGCTCTTCCATCTCCTAGCCATGGGTTATAATGGCCAAATTGATGTCCTGCATAGCACATGGCGAAAGGACGAGAGTTTTTAGGGATAAAGGTACCGTTGAGAAGTGCTACAAAACGGGGGTCATTCTCACTTTTGTTATCAAGGTCAATCAATTTTGCTGCCGTGGGATTGAAGCTAATGAGATAGGGGTCATCAAGAGGTATAGGATCTGTTATATGATAAAATTCGCCATCTAGCGAAAGATATTTGGTTTGAAATATAAGGTTATCAAGTGTCATAAGGATGTTTTACATTTGTTATACTTAAGATCAGATAAGCTTTCACTTTTAAATGTTATTTTCTTGCGTAAATTCTGGTATATCTATGTAAAGTTTACATATTATTTATATACCTATTAAATATGGGTTTGGCAAAGATATTTCTTAGGGTTTAGAAGGTGACCTAATACACTTTTCGCTATAATTTTGCCAAAATGATTTAATAACATTGTTACATCATACAAATTAAAAAATTCCCTACATATGGACACATAAATGATACAACTGACAAACCTTTCTAAAAGTTTCGGGGGACAAACCCTTTTTAATGATGTCAATCTTAAACTCTCTCATGGACAGAAGATAGGTTTTGTAGGACGTAACGGATCTGGTAAATCTACCCTTTTTAAGATCATCCTTGGTGAAGAGAGTTATGACTCTGGAGATGTCAGTATTCCTAAAAACTACATGATAGGTACACTTCGTCAGCATTTGGAATTTACAGAGAAGACAGTACGTGAAGAGTGTGCATTGGTACTTCCTGAAGATGAACAGTGGAACTTTTATAAGATAGAAAAATTGCTTTTTGGACTTGGGTTTTCAGCGGATGATTTGGAGAAGGACCCTATGAGTTTTTCGGGAGGATATCAGATACGTATCAACCTTGTGAAGCTTTTGGCAACTGAGCCAAACATGTTACTCTTGGATGAACCTACAAACTATCTGGATATCATCTCTTTACGTTGGTTAAGAGGATTCATTAGAGAGTTTGAGGGTGAAGTGATACTCATTACGCATGATCGTGATTTTATGGACTCTGTGACGACGCATACGATGGGTGTACAACGTAAAGGATTACGTTTGGTGCAGGGTGACAGTTATAAGTATTACTCGACGCTTGAAATGGAAGATGAAACGTATGAAAAGACAAAGGCAAATCAAGATAAAAAGCGTAAAGATCTTGAAGAGTTTGTTGCACGTAATAAAGCCAGAGCATCAACAGCTGCACTTGCGCAGTCTAAGCAAAAAGAACTGGATAAAATGGATGAAATGGAAGACTTGCAGAGTGATGCTACTTTGTCATTTAATTTCAGATATAAGGAGACACCTGCAAAAGTTATTTTCCGTGCGGAAGATTTAGCATTTGGGTATAACCCTGAAAATCCACTTTTCCAAGGTATTACTTTTGCAATGGAAAAAGGTAAACGTTTGGCTATCATAGGTAAAAATGGTAAGGGTAAGTCAACACTACTGAATTACATTGCAGGAGAATTGCCACTCCAACAGGGAAAGCTTGATTTTCATCCTTCTACCACATTTGCTCACTTTGGACAAACAAACATCGAAAGACTGAATGTAAAATCAACGATCATTGATGAGATTGCTTCAGTAAGTAAAGATATGGGTATACCTGAGTCACGTAGTATAGCTGGGCGTATGATGTTTTCCGGTGACCTTGCCGACAAAAAGATAGAGGTACTTTCAGGGGGAGAGCGAAGCCGTGTTATGTTAGGAAAGATCATTGCAACTCCTGCAAATTTATTGTTCCTTGATGAGCCTACCAACCACCTTGATATGCAGTCTATCGATGCTCTTGCAGATGCGATAGATACATTTGAAGGTTCTCTTATCATGGTTACGCACTCAGAGATGCTTTTACGAAGGCTAGCTGATGCACTTATTATCTTTCACAAGGGTGGAGCTGAGTACTTTGATGGTAGCTATGATGAGTTCTTAGAAAAGATAGGTTGGGAAGAAGAAGAGGGTACGGCACCTAAAAAGAAAAAACCTAAGATTAACCATAAAGAACGTAAAAAACTACGTAAAGCAGTCACGCAGGAACGCAATGAAGTACGTAAACCATATATTAAAGAGATTAAGTTTTGTGAAGAGAGAATTGTAGAGGTTGAGGCACAGCTTGATATTAAAAATGTAGAGCTTGAAAAAGCATCAAGTTCTGGTGATAACGCTGCTATTATGGAACTTTCACGTGAAGTAGGTATTATCCAGCAAGAGGTTGATGCACTTTTTGAACGTTTAGAGATCGCTACGGGACAAGATGATGAGATCATGGATGAGTATGAACTCAAGCTTGAAGAAATTGATGCATAATTAATATATTAGGTATTTGATATTTTTAATTTAGGNAATTACCCTAGTAGCCTAACTATCGCGTTATGTCTCTCTTCATTTTTTTAAAAAAATGAAGCAAATAATCGTCATGGATCTCGAATGACTTCACTTACGAGAGTATTTGCCACGACATTGTTGATGTATGGAGTTTTTATAAACTTTTATGTGCATCTTCATGGGTATGATCCCATGCGAGTTTTGCTCCACCAAGCATATGAAAATGTAAGTGATTTATTTCTTGCCCACCATCTTCACCATTGTTGGTAACAAGTCTGTATCCTGACTCGTCNACACCGACTTTACTCGCTACTTCTTGAGCAAAAACAGTCAGTCCTGACATTATCTCAGGCGTAACATCTTGAAAGCAATCCACATGTGTTTTAGGGATTATCAAAATATGTATAGGTGCTTTTGGATAGAGATCATGAAATGCTAAAAAATGTTCACTTTCATGGACAGTATTATTTGGGATCTCTTTGTTTACGATTTTACAGAATATGCACATTTAGTGGTCCTTTAGTCAGTTAGTGTATTTTGTTATTTTGCTTATCATATCAACTTTGTATATCCATGTCAAGCATGAGTAAAATGTAGTGATTTTAAGCTTTCTATAGGTAAATTATAACATAGATAAGTAGTAATAAATCCCATTATTAGTAACTTTTGGATAAAATCACAACAATTATAATGAATATGATAACTGTTTATTTGAGTGTAGCCTTCGTTGTAATGTGACTCCTCATATGAGGCTACTACCGAAGTAAATTTAGTATATATTGCTTTGCTCTATATGCGTCTTATCAATGGAGAAAAATGGAAAATTTAGAAGAGAAGATCGTTGAAGCTGATTCGCTTGAGACATTAGAAAAAGTACGTGTTGAACTTTTTGGGAAGAAGGGAGTTTTAGCAGCAGAGTTCGCTAAGATGAAAGATGTACCTGGTCCGGAAAAAAAAGCATTTGCCGAAGGTTTAAATAAAAACAAAGCTGCATTAGCAAACAAGTTTTGATGCACGTTACGAAGTACTCAAATCAGATGAGATAGAAAAAATATTAAAAAGTGAATCCATAGATGTTTCACTCTACAGTACATTGGCGCAAAAAGGTGCACTGCATCCTGTGATGGAGACAATGGACAAGATCATTGACTATTTTGTAGCATTGAATTTTGCTGTTGAAAGCGGTCCTATGGTCGAAGATGATTTTCATAACTTTGAAGCCCTCAATCTGCCTAAATACCATCCCGCACGTGATATGCAGGACACTTTTTATTTTAAAGACGGCGGACTTTTACGTACACATACGTCTCCAGTTCAAATACGTACAATGTTAGAGACAAAACCTCCTATTCGAATGATCGCTCCGGGGAGCGTGTTTAGACGAGATTACGATATTACGCATACACCAATGTTTCATCAGGTAGAAGGTTTGGTAGTAGATGACAAAGGCAAAGTAAGTTTTGCAAACCTCAAATCTATATTGACAGATTTTTTACAATATATGTTTGGAGATGTTGAAGTGCGATTTAGACCAAGTTTTTTCCCGTTTACTGAACCTTCTGCTGAAGTAGATATCTCTTGTATCTTTTGTGGAGGTCAAGGATGTAGAGTTTGTTCACATACAGGTTGGCTAGAAGTACTTGGATGTGGAATCGTTGATCCGAATGTCTTTAAGGCAGTAGGATATGAAGATGTAAGTGGTTATGCCTTTGGTTTGGGTGTAGAGCGTTTCGCGATGCTTATGCACAAAATACCTGATTTGAGATCTCTATTTGAAGGTGATATTCGTTTGTTGGAGCAGTTTAGATGATAGTAACAAGAAGTTGGTTAAATGAATTTATAGATCTCAGTAAAGTCTCCAATAAAAAGCTTTATAAAACGTTTAATTCCATAGGACTGGAAGTTGACAGTCTTATACAAATAGAGATAGCAAAAAAAGTGGTGATAGGAAAGATAATTTCTTGTGAAAAACATCCTGATGCAGATAAACTGAATGTATGTAAGATAGATGTAGGAAGTGGCATAAGACAGATAGTCTGTGGTGCAGCCAACGTAGTCGATGCAGAGTATGTCGCAGTAGCAACTATAGGTGCAGTATTGCCTGGAAACTTTGTCATTAAGCATGCGAAACTTCGTGGTGTTGAGAGTGAAGGGATGGTTTGTGCTGCTTCTGAATTAGGACTGCCAGATATGGGTAAAGGTATCATGATACTTGATGAGAGTATCGGTGAACTTGAAGTAGGTAGAGAATTTGGTTCATATGAGAAAATAGAAGATACGATTATCGAACTTGAACTTACGGCCAACAGAGGTGATTGTCTTAGCATATATGGTGTGGCAAGAGATTTGAGTGCCGCACTTGACATCGATATGAAACCTTTTGAATACAAACAAGAAGATAAGATCAAACTCGGAATTGCCAGAGAGGCAGAGCTCCGTAATTCAGCCAAAATGGATGCGGACCTGCATTATAAACTCGCTACATTAGAGAGCATTTCTAAGAGTTTTCTTGTGCAGTTACGTTTAGCTATGGTGAATGTAGAGGCAGAAGGAAAGCTTGCAAGTATTTTGGCATATGCAACACATACAACAGGTGTGATATTGCGTGCTTATGACAGTAGAACATTCCGTAACGGTAGAAATAAAATTTCTGTAAATCCTGTAGCTAAAGCCAAAGGGATTATTGAAATTATAGGAAAAGAAAAAGTACTTTCTGTTGTGGGTGTGAATCAACAAGAAGAAGCTATGGCGAATGATGAAACAAAAAACCTTTTGATTGAAGCAAGTTACATTAATTCAGATACTTTAGTTGAAGCAGTCTCTACAACTTCTTTGAAAACAGATACACTTTACTACAAGACCTCTAGGGGTTCCAATCCAGATCTTGATTTTGGTCTTGCTTTTTTTGGATATATGATGAAAAATCAATCAGATGTGTCGTGCTATGAAGGCTCACTGAATGTAAATGTTGAAAGAGAAAATGAGACAGTTATCGTAGATGTAAACGAGATTTCATCTATTATTGGTATGGATGTGGAAATCGGTAAAATTGTCATGATACTTCAAAAACTTGGGTTTGAAATAAATTCGATGGGGCATGAAGTTATCGCTGCTATAGTACCACTCTTTAGACATGACATCAAACATATACAAGATATCGCGGAAGAGATAGTACGTATTATAGGGATCAACAACATACCGGCTAAACCATTGGCATTTGCAGAAAAACCTCGTCTAAATGATACTACAGAGAGATACCGAGCTAAAAAAGAGTTCAAGAACCGTGCGGTAGGTGTCTCTTTTTATGAAAATGTATCTTATGTATTTTCAGAAAGAGCACTTTTGGAAACATACGGTTTTAGTACTATAGATGAAACACTTGAATTGGCTAATCCCATTGCTGAAGAGCTCAATACGCTTAGATCGACAATTTTAGTCAACTTATTGAATGCAGTAAAGCGTAATGTGAGTTACAGTAAAAAATCTATTCCACTTTTTGAAATAGGCGCAGTCTTTGGAACTAAAAGAGAACAGAAAGAAGTGATCTCTTTTGTTTTTTCAGGACAAGTTGAAGGTGAGAATGTAAGAAACGCCGGAAAGCCACAGACGATAGACTTCACCTCTTTTACGCAAAAGATAGGTGCAGTTATAGGTGCTTTTGAATTGGTTCCATGTACCTATGACAATGGACTCATACACCCATATCAATCTGCAAATATCATTGTAGAGGGTAAAGTATGTGGATTTTTATCAAAACTTCATCCAACAGTACAGGAAAATTTGGGTATCCCCGAGACATTTATAGCAGAGCTTGATTTTGATAACCTATTGCCTAAGCATATCAATGCCACGCCGATTTCAAAATTCCAAGGTGTGTATAAAGACTTATCTATCGTGATAGATAAGTCTTTGAATTACTATGAAGTAGCCAAAGTACTCAATACAATGGAACTATCAATGCTTAAAGATGCCTATCCTGTAGATATTTATCAAGATGAAAAGTTAGGAGACAAGAAGAGTCTTACGATACGTTTCTTTATACAATCTATGAGCAAAACACTCGAAGACAGTGACATCGAAACAGTGATGGGCCAGATTATGAATCTACTTCAATCAGAATGTAATGCAGAATTGAGATAAAGATGAAAATACAATTAGCCTCTAGTTATGGATTCTGTTTTGGCGTAAAGAGAGCCATTGAAATAGCTGAAGAGCACAAAGGGTCTGTCACTTATGGTCCATTGATCCATAACAAAGATGAGATTGAAAGACTTAAAACAGGATTTAAAATTGGTCTTGCTGAGCGCATAGAAGATATAGATACAGATGATGCCGTAGTGATTCGTACACATGGTATACCTAAAGATGAATTGGCTGCATTAAAAAACCAAGAACATAAAGTAATAGATGCAACCTGTCCTTATGTTACAACCCCACAAAATATTGTGCAAAAAATGAGTGAAGAAGGCTACAGTATCGTGATCTTTGGAGATAAGAGTCATCCAGAAATCAAAGGTGTAGTGAGTTATGCGGAAGATCCTGATGATGCATTTATCGTGCTTGAACCTGAGGCATTGGAAGTACTTCCCCTTAAAGGGAAAGTCGCAGTAGTTTCTCAAACCACAAAAAAGCCTGAAGATTTTGCTAAAATCGTTACTGCATTAATGGCAACACGTAAAGAGATACGGGTATTTAACACGATCTGTAACGCAACATTTGAAAACCAGGATGCAGCCTCAGAACTTGCGAAAAAGGCTGATGTCATGATAGTCATCGGAGGGAAACACTCTTCCAATACAAAACAGTTACATAGTATTTGTGAACGTGACTGTAAACAGAGTTATCTTATAGAGAACGAGAAAGAGCTTGATGCGGATTGGTTTGAAAATAAACATCTTTGTGGTATCTCAGCTGGAGCCTCCACACCTGACTGGATCGTACAAAATGTAATCAATAAGATTCAAGAAATAAAGAAAGTTGATGAGGTTTTATGAACAGTATAAGACTCAAACCTATCTCTAAAATTAATGGAGAGGTAAATCTTCCTGGCTCTAAAAGTCTTTCAAATAGAGCTTTGTTAGTGGCAGCATTAGCCAAAGGAACGACTAAGATAACCAATCTTTTAGAGAGTGATGATACAAGACATATGCTCAATGCCCTTAAGCAACTTGGCATCCAATATACACTCTCCAAAAATCAAACAGAATGTACCGTCATAGGTAATGCAGGTGCTATACACAGAGAAAACCAGCAAGAACTCTTCTTAGGGAATGCTGGTACAGCTATGCGACCACTCTGTGCAGCACTCTGTTTGGGTACAGGTTCTTACGTGCTTACGGGGGAACCCCGAATGAAAGAAAGACCCATAGGACACTTGGTAGATGCTTTAAGAGAAGCAGGTGCAAAGATTAGTTATCAAGAAAATGAAGGGTATCCACCTCTTTTAATAGAAGCCAATGGATTATCTGGTGGTGAAGTGAAGATAGACGGTGCAATCTCAAGTCAGTTTTTAACGGCACTGCTACTTGCAGCACCTATGGCAAAAAAAGATATGACCATTACAATTATAGGAGAGCTTGTCTCTAAACCATACATAGATATTACTCTGCATATCATGAAAGAGTTTGGCATAGATGTGGTAAATGATGAGTATAGGACTTTTACCATTAAAGGGGGACAACACTATCAAGCTGTAGAGACTTTTATGGTAGAAGGAGATGCCTCTTCAGCTTCTTATTTTTTAGCTGCTGCGGCCATTAAAGGTGGCACAGTCAAAGTCACAGGCATTGGGAAAAAAAGTATCCAGGGGGATATCCTTTTTGTCGATGTACTTGAAAAAATGGGTGCTCTGGTAGAGTGGGGTGATACGTTTGTATCTGTGAGTAAAGGTGAACTTCATGCCATTGATATGGATTTCAATCATATACCTGATGCCGCAATGACGATAGCCACTACAGCGCTTTTTGCAGAAGGTACCACAACGCTTAGAAACATCTATAACTGGCGGGTAAAAGAAACAGATAGACTTTTTGCAATGGCCACAGAACTTCGAAAAGTTGGAGCTGAAGTAGAAGAGGGTGAAGATTATTTACAAATAACAGCACCAGAAACACTTAAGCACGCAGTGATAGATACCTATGATGACCACAGAATGGCTATGTGCTTTTCTCTTTTGGCACTAGATCCGGTTTCTGTGACTATCAATGAACCTGAATGCACTGCGAAAACATTTCCTACGTATTTTAAAGTCCTAGAGAGTATCTCTTCCTAAAAGTGCTACAAAAATATAATGATTAAAACTTAAAACCTATAAGAACTATCACTCTAGATATAAAATTTTTTTTTTTGGGCTGTGACCTAGTGTCAGCGAAGCTTGGAAGGCTGTGTGCTATAAGCCATATTTATGGTTAAAAGGGTATAATAACGCAAAATTAGGCACACATAAGGATAGGTATGAAGTTCGAAGATATCGAAATAGAAGAAGTAGATTTTGAAGCGATGCTTGAGGAATCGTTTAAAAAGTCAGAGTCAAAAAGTGATTTAGTAGCAGGTACAGTTGTTAAGATAGATGAAAAAGACAATATAGCAGTTATTGATATCGGTGGCGGTAGAGATGCAACACTTACACTCGATGAACTTAGAGATGAAGAGGGTAATCTTGCATTTAACGTGAGTGATACCATTGATGTTGTTAACATGGGAAGAGGTCGTATTTCTCATAAGGCAGCTTTAAGCCGAGTAGCATTGAATGAGTTCATAGCTGAGTATGATGAAGATCAAGAATATATCATCGAAGGTGTTGTAACTAAATCAAATAAAGGTGGTTACGTTGTTGATTGTGATGGTTTAGAGTTCTTCATGCCACGTACACTCTCTTACCTTTCTTCAAAAATTGATCCTACAGGAAAAAAAGTAAAAGCTGTTATCGTAAAAGTTGATAAAGATAAGGGTTCAGTAGTTGTTTCTAGAAAAGAACTTATTGAGCGTGATAAAGCTAAAACAGATGAGATCGTTTCAGAACTTCTTGAGAAAAAAGAGCCGGTAGTTGGTACAATCAAGAAAATTACTTCTTATGGTATGTTTGTAGATGTTGGTGGTATGGATGGTCTTGTTCATTATTCACAGATATCACATAAAGGTCCAGTGAACCCATCTAAGTATTTTTCTGAAGGTGATGAAGTAAATGTAATTGCTTTAGACTATGACAAAAAGAAAAGACACCTTTCACTCTCTATTAAAGATGCAAACCCTGATCCTTGGGCGGATATTGATTCAATCATCGGTGTAGGTGATACAGTGACTGCAACAGTTTCTAACATTGAACCTTATGGCGTATTTGTTGATTTGGGTGAAGATCTTGAAGCATTCCTTCACGTATCTGAAATTTCATGGGACAAAAATGTTAAGCATCCTAAAGATTATTTAGAAAATAATTCAGATATTAATGTTGAAGTCATTGAAATCGATAAAGAAGGCAGAAGATTAAGAGTGAGCCTTAAAAATCTTCTTCCTAAGCCTATGGATGCATTTACATCTGAAAATAAGGTTGGTGATGTAGTAACTGGTACAGTCACATCAATCACTGATTTTGGTGCATTTGTAAAAGTTGGTACCGTAGAAGGTCTTCTTCACAATCAAGAAATTTCTTGGGATAAATCAAAAAATGCAAAATCTGAACTTAAAGTTGGTGATGAAGTTGAAGTGAAGATTATCAAAATAGACAAAGATGCTGGTAAAATTTCATTGAGTAAAAAAGCGCTTGAGGCTTCACCAGTAAAAGCATTTGCTCAAACACATAAAAATGGTGCTATCGTAACGGGAACAGTAAAAGATAAAAAAGATTTCGGTGTATTTATTTCACTTGAAGATAACATTGATGCACTTATCAGAACAGAAGATCTTCATCCACTTAAATTTGACGAGATAGAAAAAGGTCAAGAGATTAAAGGTGTAATAAGCTTTATTGATGCAAACAATGACAGAATCAGAGTTTCTGTCAAGAGACTTGAGCGTCAAGAAGAAAGAGAAGCAATGGACCAACTAAATTTGGATCAAGATGATAGTATGACTCTTGGTGATGCATTTGGTGATAAATTTAAAAGATAATTAGTAGAAATATTTTTCAAGTAAAGCTTCAAATAGTCAAAATGAGGAAATATACCTTAAGGTATATCTTCTCATTTTTGATTCTTAATATTGAGTTGCCTTTAGTAGGTGGTTCATACGATTAGTCGTATTCTTCCCCGTACTTTATGGTACTTCAATTTTCACAAAAATAAAGGTTATAAGATGTCAAAAAAGACGATTGTTGTTTGTGACCATATTCACCAAGATGGATTGGATATTCTTGCAAATGATAGTGAAATAGAATTTATTAATGCAGCTGATGAGCCTAAAGATAAGCTTCTGGCTGAATTCATTCCATTAGCAGATGTTGCTATTACTCGGTCATCTACAGATGTAGATGACGCATTTTTAGCGCAAGCAAAAAAAGTAACTGCTGTTGTGCGTGCAGGTGTTGGTGTAGATAATGTCGATATCCCTGGATCTAGTAAACAGGGCATCGTTGTGATGAATGTTCCTACGGCAAATACTATTGCAGCGGTTGAACTTACGATGACGCATTTACTCTCTTGTGTGAGACAATTTCCTTATGCACATAACAATCTTAAACTTGATCGCGTATGGAGAAGACAAGATTGGTATGGTACAGAGCTTAAAGACAAAAAACTTGGTGTGATTGGTTTTGGTAATATCGGTTCACGTGTAGGAAAAAGAGCTAAAGCATTTGAAATGGATGTCATTGCCTATGATCCATATATTGCTCCAAGTAAAGCAACAGATGTTGATGTGACCTATACTAAAAACTTTGAAGATATTTTAGCGTGTGATATTATTACGATTCATACACCTAAAAATTCTGAAACAATTGGTATGATAAGTCAAGATGAAATAGCTAAAATGAAAGATGGGGTTATTCTTATCAACTGTGCTAGAGGTGGACTTTACGATGAAGATGCACTTTTAGAAGGGCTCACTTCTGGTAAGATCGCTATGGCAGGTATCGATGTATTTAACAAAGAACCAGCGACAGATCATCCTCTTCTTGATCTTGATAATGTTACTGTGACACCACACCTAGGGGCCAATACAAAAGAGTCACAAAAAAATATAGCGATTCAAGCTGCTGAAAATGCTATTGCCGCAGCAAAAGGCATTGCATACCCAAATGCACTTAATTTACCTATTAAAGAGCATGAACTACCTGATTTTGTAAGACCATACTTAGAGCTTATTCAAAAGATAGGTCATATGTCTGCACAGATCACGAAAAGTGCTGTAAAATCTATTAAAGTCATGGCATCGGGTCCTGTATCGGAACACTTAGAATCTATGGGAACCTTTGCAACAGTAGGTGTACTTACAGAATCAGTAGGTGATCAGATAAACTATGTAAATGCTGAGTTTGTTGCAGATGAACGTGGTATCGAGATTACTAAAGAAGTAAAACCAAATAACAGTGGTTTTACCAATAAAATTGGTGTAAAACTTACAACTACAGAGGGAACTATCTCTATAGAAGGAACGGTTTTTGATGATACTGAACAACGTATCATTGAAATCGATGATTATATTTTAGATGTTGAACCAAAAGGTACCATGATATTTTTTAGAAATACAGACACTCCAGGCGTCATAGGTGATGTAGGTAGAATTATGGCTGAAAATGGTTTAAATATATCAGACTTTAGACTCGGGAGAGACAGTAAAAAACAAGCCTTGGCTGTTGTTCGTGTAGACGGTCAAATTAAAAAAGAACTTTTAGAACAACTTGCTTCACTAGAAGCATGTATAAGCGTTTCTCACGCGACACTTTAAAAACTAAGTGGGTTAGCCACTTAGTTTATCTTTCCTTTCTCACTCTTTATTGGGTATCATTTAGCTATTAACGCTCAGTGTGAAGACTTTTTAATAATTATTGTATATTATATAAGATATAATAATATATTATCTCTGTAGTAACTTTATCGTAAAAAAATATTACTTAAGCTATAATATAATTTAATAATAGAACAGGGGTATCTTATGAAAAAATATCTAATCTTTCTTTTGGCGTTACCATTATTTGCGGGGTTAAATAACCTTGACATTAAACAAGCTGTTGCTATGTTGGAAAAGAATAACCTAGAATTAAAAATTTCTCACTTTAATGAGCAAATGAAAGCCTATGAAGCACTTGTGGCTAAAGGAAATCATTATGGTAAGCTGGATGTCANTGTNGCNGCNATGCGTTCAAATGATGCAGGAAATGTATTTGGATTTAAATTACAGAGCAGGGAAGCTACGTTTAATGACTTTGGGTTTGATCAATTTTTAGGGCAAATGGATGGATTACCTGGAAATGCTCCGGAGCTTTTATCAACACAACCATCAAATCTCAACTATCCAGAAGCACGAAACCACTACCAGACAAAAATTTCGTATATGTTACCTCTCTATACAGGAGGGAAACTTTCAGAGTATGGACGTATCACCGATGCTATGCATCGTAT
>JGI11705J14877_10001087_pt1 | contig 15841 bp, 13 predicted proteins | sample Etolaghawater15m_FD_14877 | JGI IMG/M metagenome (IMG submission 14877) | reverse complement strand
GTAGTAGACTTCATTCTTGTACCTTGACCTGCTGCAAGTATGACAACACTTATAGACATTTTGGACCTTTTGGGTAAGATTACACATAAATTATTATTATGTGATTATATCCAATCGAAATTAAACAGAGTGATATCACTCTACTTTTATAAGTGCAAAACCATTTTTTCTATAAAGTGTTTGGTAGCTACTAAAATCTTCGAGTTTGGGTACTTTAGTAAATACAATATCGCCCGAGACCGGTTTTTGCTTTTTAACGAGACCTTCATAATATACATTAAATGAAGGTGTGTTCACACCGTACATGATGACATCTTTATAGCCTTTATTTTTAGCAAGAAGCGCAGACTCTTTTATAGGTTGCTGCATAAGTTTTCCATATGCAGGAATGATTACAAAGTTAATGCTCACTATCATAGCTGATGCAATGCCTAATATTATCAGTTCATTTTTGAGTGATTTTAAAAGTAAAAAAACTAAAAAGATGAGTATCACAACAAGAGACAACTGATACCATATATCAAAAGTATCATATGCATTTTCTATAAGTACCTTAGCTAATGTATCTCTTATTTTGTCTTTTAAAAAAGTTGCAATATCTGCTAAAAAAAGTAAAAAAGTTAAAAATGCTAAAAGAGGATAAATGAGCCATCTTTTACTTATTCCATTTTCTATCTGTAAAGCACTTAGGATAAATAATGGTGTATATCCATAGATGACATAGTGAGGTAGTTTAGTCCCTGAAAAAGAGAAGAATAAGAAAACAAAGGCAAACCAGATAAACAGATAAAGTTTTAAATCATCCTCAAGATAATTTTTAGCTTTCTTAATCGCTTTTATGACAAAGTAGGTAAAAGGCATAAAACCTAAGATAAGCACAGGAACAAAATAGAAGACGCTTCCGCTATGGGATTCCATTGCTGAGCTGAAACGGCTCATATTGTGTTTTAGAAAAAAACCATCTATAAAAGCTTGACCTTGTGCCATATATTCTGCAATATACCAAGGAGAAGCAATAAGAATAAAAATCAAAATTCCTTTCACATTGAAGATGGTTTTGAGCCATAGTGTAAATTCTCCCCGAAAAGAAAAGAAAAGAAAACTTACAACAAATGGAATCATAATGGCTACAGGCCCTTTGGTTAAGACTCCAAGGGCAATGAAGAGAAAAGTCCAGTAAATGAAATTTTGGGTACGTTCTTTATAATAATAATAGATACTAAACATACTGAGCACGATAAAGAGATTCAGTAGGGCATCCGCTATAGCTGCTTTCGCTATGATATTGATTTGAAGTGATGCTATCATAAAAAGTGTAGCAAAAAAGGCTACTTGCGCATTAAAAGTACGTTTTGTAAAAAAGTAAATAGCCATCGCCCAGAATGTACCAGCAATGGCAGAAGGTAGACGCAGAGCAAATTCATTGAGTCCAAAAATTTTAACACTTGAAAGTTGTAACCAGTAGATTAGTATAGGTTTGTCAAACCGTAATGTACCATTGAGGTAGGTCGTAATATAATCTTTTCCTACCATCATTTCACGAGTTGCTTCACTAAAGGCACCTTCATCAAGATCAAAAAGAGGTACTATGCCTAAAGGTAAGAAAAAAGCGATACCAATAAAGATAAATAAAATGAATAAAGGTCGTTGTTCTAGGTTCATGATGCTCTCTTTGTTTTAAAATAATATTGATGAAGTACTACGGCAACTAATGTTCCCAAAAATGAAGCAAAGACAACATCACTCAAATAGTGTTGTGTGAGTACGACGCGACTAAAGGCGATTAAGGCACCCAAGCTTAAAAATAAATATTTCCATTTAGGGAAGAGCAGGCTAAATGCAACCGCTGAGGATATTGCAGTAATGGTATGACCTGAAGGAAATGAAGCAAATTTTGCTTTAATTTCAAACCATTCAAATCCATAAAGATCATTCAGTAGGTATAATTTAGGTCTCATTCTCCCAAATGGAAATTTGAAAAACCATACCCCAATTCCTGCTACAACATTGGTCATGAAAATATAAAAGGCTATAAGCGAGTAGTTTGGTTTATGGGTTTTTTTAAAGTACCAAAAAAGTAAAAAAGAGGGAACTAAAAACCACTCACTTTTACCAAATTCAGTAAAAAATTCAAAAATATCTTTAAGAGGTTTGTTGTCTAAAGTATAAAAATAACTTGCAATTTGTCTATCTGCAAAATGATAAAGTAAAATAGTAATAACTATTATGATAAGAAAAGAGATGATCCATTTTGTTTTGTGCATCCAAGACCTTTTANCNGTGAGTATAATCAAAAATAATATCATACTACTGCTAAAGGTAGGGTTAAGGTTATATCTTATAGATGGTTCATTTATTTTAAGATACAATACGAAAATATTAAGTATGGTAAAGGTTGATCCTATGATATGTAAACATTTTGGAAGTTGTGGTTCATGTGGGCTATATGGGATAGGATATAAGGAGCAATTAAAACAAAAAGCCAAAAGTGTCTCTACACTTTTGGCTCCTTTTTATAAAGGTGATTTAGAAGTATTTGACTCTCCTACAGACCATTATAGAGCTAGAGCAGAATTTCGTATTTGGCATGAGGATGACAGATGTGATTATGCGATGGGTAAAATGCAAAGAGATGGTCAGAAAAAAGGTGCTATCAACATAGAAGAATGTCCTAAAGTCATAGAACCTATAGAAAAACGTATGTGGNAATTACTTGAAAAGATCAATGCCTCTACAGAAGTTTTAAAACATCGTCTTTTTGCAGTGGAGTTTTTAGCAACGACCACAGATGAATGTCTTATTACGCTGTTGTACCATAGAAAACTCGATGATATCTGGAGTGCGGAAGCAAAGTACCTTGAAAGAGAACTAAACTGTAAGATCATGGGACGAAGCCGTAAACAAAAAGTGATTCTTTCAGATGAATTTGTAACTGAAAAGTTAAATATAGATAAGAAGACGTTTACCTACCTTCAGTTTGAGAGTGGTTTTACCCAACCCAATCCTTCAGTCAATGTCAAGATGATAGAGTGGGCTATTAAGCAAGCCAAAAGAGTAGGCTATGGTGATTTTTTAGAGAGCTATTGTGGACTAGGAAACTTTACATTGCCTCTCTCCCATTACTTTGACAAAGTTTTGGCTACAGAGATAAGCAAACGCTCCATACATGCAGCACTTGAGAATTGTGCGCTAAATGATGTGAATAATATTACTTTTGCAAGACTGGCATCTGAAGAGATGACAGAAGCATTAAATGGCGTAAGAGAATTTTCCAGACTTAAAGATATTGATTTAGAATCTTATCACTTTTCTACAGTATTGGTAGATCCGCCAAGAGCTGGGTTAGATGAGGGAACTATAGAACTTATTTCAAAGATACAACATATTATTTATATTTCATGTAATCCTGAAACACTTGCAAGAGATCTAGAAACACTTACGCAAACACATGATGTTTTAGAAGCAGCAATCTATGATCAGTTTCCACATACTACACATGTAGAGAGTGGGGTTTTTCTTCGAAAAAAATGCGACTAAGATACTTTTTTAATTTTTGCAAAGTGGAATGCATGCAGAGTGCATACCAACTACCCTTTAAATGATGGCATGAAAGTAAAATTCTAACGTATACGTTCTTTTTCAGAACTCTCTTGTGAGATGAGTCCATATTTTGCAAGGTCTATGAGTGTTTCTTCTCTTTTATCTTTTAACATTTTTACCATAACGGGATTTCTGTCCATTTTAAACTCTTGTGTGCTGATGACTTTCCCCTTATGGTTAAAATATTTTTTAAGTCCTACTTTGTAGTTCCGTTTGTAAAATACTTCAGATGATTTAAATCCTTCGTTGTCCCATTCAGTCATCACACCCTCACGCCGACCCATATTATAATGGACCTGACTACCTAACTGACCATTTTCATAATAGGTCTTTTGTATACCATCTTTTTGCCCCATAACATACTTGACAGTAAGTTTAACGTTTCCATTATCATAATAAGAAGTGTAGANACCATTTTCCTTATCATTATCAAAATTGACTTTTGCTTTGATAGATCCCATATCATTATACCACCAAGTCATTCCTACTCTTTTTCCATCTACGTAGGTTGACTTTTGGGCATGGTCTTTTAATATATACGTTTTGGCTGTTGCACTACTGAGCAAAAGTAAACTCAAAAACAATATCTTTAGTATGGTGTGTATAGAAACTCCTTTTTTAATCGACTTTTCTGTTATGTAGGATTGGAATCTAAACGCTGAAGTGCCCTAATGGTTTCAGCTGGCTTTTTAGCTTGAGATTTTTTATTACATTGATAGGTCTGTCCATGTTGTAAAATTCTGTTTTGATCACTTTTTGACCTGGATTGTAGTACACTTTTTCATGATTTATCCAAAGATATTTTGATGTTCGATCATTGCACAGTAGTTCTGTACAACATTGATACCTGCATCTTTCACTTTTTGAGCTGCATCATTGTTTATAAGTTCCAGTTGTGTCCAGTATGTTTTCACATCACCACGTGCAATCACAGCATCGGCAATGGCATCAAGCGCAGCAGGTTTTCTAAACACCACTACCATGTCAACAGGCACATCAATCTCTGCAAGGCTTCTATACACTTTTTCTCCCAAAATAGTGTCACCTTTAGGGTAAACAGGTATCATTTTATAACCGACTTCTTTTAAATACTCTGCCACATGGTTACTCGCTTTTGTCGTATCTGGTGAGGCACCTAAAACAGCAATGGTTTTCGCTTCTTCAAAATATCGTTTCATCTCTTCACTGTTGCTGTTGACCCTTGGTAATTCACATTCCATGCTTTATCCTTAATTTTGATATACTTCGTACAATATAATATCTAGGAAAGATAATGTTAGACTTAAAAAGTATAAAAAAAGCTTATGAAAGAGTATCAAATGTAGCCCATCGTACACCATTTTCTTATGCCCCTATCTTAAGCCAATTAAGTGGCTATGAAGTATACTTAAAAAAAGAAAATCTTCAACGTACCGGAGCATTTAAATTAAGAGGAGCCTTTAACAAAATAGCGTCTCTTATAGAATCCGGTGATAAAGGTGGTGTGGTCGCAGCATCTGCAGGTAATCATGCGCAGGGCGTGGCATTTTCAGCAAAACATTTCGATATAGAGGCTACTATTATTATGCCGGAATCAACACCTCTTACCAAGGTAATGGGAGTAAAAGAGTTTGGTGCCAATGTGATACTTCACGGTGCCAATTATGATGAGGCATATGCCTATGCAGTCAGATTTGGTGAAGAAAATAATTATAATTTTGTACACCCTTTTGAAGATGATGAAGTGATGTCCGGTCAAGGTACCGTTGCGCTTGAGATATTTGAGGAGATGGAAGATCTTGATGCCATGGTGGTATGTGTAGGTGGAGGAGGTCTTATATCAGGTATGGCTGTCGCGGGTAAATCATTGAACCCTGAATGTAAGATCATAGGTGTATCTGCCGCAGGTGCACCTGCGATGAAATACTCTTACGATGCGAAGACTGCTATCGACACAACCTCTGTCAGAACGATAGCCGATGGTATAGCCGTACGCGATACTTCACCTGTTACTTTAAGGTATATTTTAGATAATGTGGATGCTTTTGAAACAGTCTGTGAAGATGAGATCGCTTCAGCGATACTTTTTTTGCTAGAAAAACAAAAGGTATTGGTAGAGGGTGCAGGTGCAGTGGGGGTTGCTGCACTTTTACACGGAAAGATAGATTTACCTAAAGGTTCAAAAGTAGCTGTGGTATTGAGTGGAGGAAATATCGATGTGACGATGCTTTCTCTTATTATTGAAAAAGGACTGATGAAGTCTGCACGTAAAATGAAACTGCAAGTGACGCTTATAGACAAACCAGGCGCACTACAGTCATTTACTCAGATACTGACCAATATAGGTGCGAACATTGTACAGATAGGGTATGATAGAACTTCCATAGATTTGGAATTTGGTGATGCACATGTTTCTGTTTCGCTGGAAACAAAAGGAATGGAGCATCAAGAGCAGATAAGAGCACAATTAAAAGAGGGTGGATTTTCTTTTAAAGAAGAGCATTAATGATAGCCATAGACTTAGGTTCAAATACTTTGCGGGTGTTGGAGTATGATTGCAGTACCGGGAAGCAAATAGCTGCATATGAAAAGGTTGTGAAAACAGCAGATGGGTTAGCACACTATGGCAGTATCAATACAGAAGCGACAAGAAGGGTCATCTTAGCGATACAAGAAGCACAAAAGCAGATAGATTTTTCTTCTTCAGTGGTCAGGGCCGTGACAACTGAAGCGGTTCGAAGAGCAGTGAACTCAGAGAAAGTCCTTTCCCAAATCAAACATCAGACAGGCGTAGCATTTGATATCATTTCGGGTGAAGAAGAAGCAAGACTCACTTTACTTGCCGTAACGCACAGACTCTCGACATTACACTTTCCTTCAGAGAGTTTTGTACTGATAGACATAGGTGGGGGTTCTACTGAACTTATCTTTCATTATGAAAATGAAACCGTTTCTAAAAGTTTTCCCATAGGGATAGTAACCATCGCACAAACCTATGAAACACTTGAAAATATAGAAAAGGTATTGCATCAAGAGATGAGTGAGATGCAACAGTTTTGTGAGCAGATATATCGGGAAAAGGGCAAAGTAAATGCTTTCGTAGCCACAGCAGGGACACCGACTACCGTAGCAGCGATGAAACTCGGACAAAACTATGAAACCTATGATGCATCAAAGATAAACGGCACTTCACTTGAAGTAGGTGAATTGGATATTTATTTAACAAAATTACTTTCCATGCCATTTAAAGAAAGAGAAATCACTGTAGGCACAGGACGTTCTGACCTCATCGCTGCAGGTATACTTATCTATAAGCAACTTTTTTCTTTGTTAGCATTTGAAAATTGTATCGTGATAGATGATGGTCTTCGTGAGGGTGTGGCGATAGAAAACTGTATGAATGTGACTCTTTAAACTCTAATCTTTTTTAGCTATAATCAAAAAAAATATATTTAAATGGAGTGTAAACCATGCAGATGAGTGGTGCACAAATGGTGTGTGAAGCGATTATTGCCGAGGGTGTTAAGACCGTATTTGGTTACCCTGGCGGCGCGATCATGCACGTTTATGATGAAATTTACAAACAAGAGGGGTTTGAGCATATCTTGAACCGTCACGAACAAGCGTCTGTTCACGCAGCAGATGGTTATGCAAGAGCTACAGGTGAAGTAGGTGTTGCTATGGTTACAAGTGGACCAGGGTTTACAAACGCCGTTACTGGACTTGCTACAGCTTATATGGATTCTATCCCTATGGTCGTTATTTCTGGACAGGTGCCTTTGGCGCTTATAGGTACAGATGGATTTCAGGAGATAGATGCCGTAGGTATTTCCAGACCATGTACAAAACATAACTTTTTGGTACGTTCACTAGAAGAACTTCCTCGTGTATTGAAAGAAGCATTTTATATTGCGCGAAGTGGACGACCAGGACCGGTACTTGTGGATATCCCCAAAGATATCACAGTAGATATCGGTGAATTTGTTTATCCTGATTCTGTAGATATTCCTACCTACAAACCCACATATAAAGGCAATAAAAAACAGATAGAAAAAGCAGTTGAAGCGATGAAAAAAGCAAAGAAACCTTTACTCTATATCGGTGGGGGTGTTGTCCTTTCAGATGCCAGTGATCTTGTACGTGAGTTAGCCCTAAAAACACAGATGCCAGCAGTTGAAACATTGATGGCAAGAGGTGTATTGGGTGCAAAAAATCCATTGCTTCTTGGTATGTTGGGAATGCATGGTAACTACGCATCCAATATGGCCATGTCTGAGACAGACTTGGTTATCTCTCTAGGCGCCAGATTTGATGACAGGGTTACAGGTAAGCTTTCTGAATTTGCCAAATATGCGGATATTATTCATGTAGATATTGATGCAGCTAATATTGGTAAACTGGTTGACGTTGATTATCCTATCGTAGGTGATGTATCTGAAGTGCTTGAAGCAATGCTACCACAGCTTGATGGTATAGATACAGACAGGTTCCAGGCATGGAGAGAGATACTGAAGCGTTATGATGAACTTCACCCTCAGTCCTATGTCGATTCTGATGAGGTGATAAAGCCACAGTGGGCTATAGAACGTATTGGTGAGCTTGTAGGTGAAAATGCGATTATCACTTCTGATGTTGGCCAACACCAAATGTGGGCAGCGCAACATTACCCATTTGACAGACCACGCCAATGGATCAATTCTGGTGGATTGGGAACAATGGGCTTTGGCTTTCCAGCAGCTTTAGGGGCTAAAAAAGCTTTCCCAGACAAAACAGTGATCAATGTCACGGGTGACGGTTCGATTCTTATGAATATGCAGGAACTCGTAACTGCGGCTGAGTATAAAATACCAGTTATTAACCTTATCCTTAATAATCATTTTTTAGGAATGGTAAGACAGTGGCAGACATTTTTTTATGAAAAGCGTTACTCTGAGACAGATTTGACTTTCCAACCAAATTGGAAAGCCTTAGCTGAAGCATGTGGTGGTATAGGGTACGATGTGACGACTAAAGAAGAGTTTGATGCGGCTGTCAAAGATGCCATAGCACAAGATAAAGTGTGTTTTATGAATGTTGCAGTCAACCGTTTTGAGGATGTACTTCCTATGGTACCTTCCGGCGGCGCACTGTTTAATATGATGTTACCACAAAAAGGAGAGAAATAATGGCAAATTCTATGAATGAAAGACGTGTTATTTCTGTCATCGTATTGAATGAAAGTTCAGTTCTTGCACGTGTTACAGCACTTTTCGCAGGACGTGGTTATAACATCGAGTCACTCACAGTAGCACCCATACCAAACAGTGAAATGTCACACATTACTATCGCAACGAACGGTTCTGCTAAAGTGATGGAGCAAATTACCAAACAATTGCATAAGCTTATCCCTGTGTATAAAGTGATTGAGCATGAAGAGATGGTTGAAAAAGAGATGGTGTTGGCAAAGTTTCCTATCACAGAACATTTAAGTGATATCGGTGCATTATGTGCAGCCTATAATGGCGGTATCGTCAATGTTGGCAAAGAGATGATTATTGCTATGGTCGCAGATGAGCCTCTTCGTATACAGCATTTTATAGAAGCAGCAGACCGTTACAATCCTTATGAGATGGTTCGTAGTGGTGTTGTGGCTATAGAAAGATAAACAGTGTGTTACCTCTGTCATTTTCCTTTGAGGAAAGTGACACTTACTTCAAGTTAAAAGGATCACTTTATGACTTACAAACTCTCCAAAATAACAGAACATATCGGCGTAAATTTTCAAGGTGATGATATTACTATCGAGGGTATACACACCTTAAGCGAAGCGACTTCCACGCAACTTAGTTTTTTTACTGACAGCAAATATGCTTCTCAACTGGGAGAGACTAAAGCAGCAGCAGTACTGATAGATGAAAAGCATGCGGCACTCTTGCCTTCTGGAACGATTGCGCTTATTACAGATGAAGCCTATCTTAAATTGGCATGGGCCTCAAGTTTCTTTGCACATAAGATGCAAAGTCAAGGAAACGATCCGGTCATGGGAAAGAACTGTGATATAGATGCACAGGTACGTTTTGGTCAAAATGTAACACTGGGCGATAATGTAACTATTTTGGCAGGTTGCTATCTGGGAGATAATGTGACTGTAGGTTCAGGCACCTTGTTACATCCCAATGTAACACTTTACCATCATACGAACATTGGTGCAGAGTGCATTATACATGGTGGTACGGTGATCGGTTGTGACGGATATGGTTTTGCGCATACAAAGCAGGGTGAACATGTTAAGATTTACCAAAATGGTAATGTCATTGTTGAAGATCAGGTAGAGATAGGTGCAAATTGTGCTATAGACAGAGCGGTATTTGGCAGTACGTATATCCGTAAAGGTACAAAGCTGGATAACCTCATACAAATTGCACACAACTGTGATGTGGGAGAGCACAGTCTTTGTGCAGCACAGGTAGGACTTGCAGGGTCTACCACCTTAGGTCGAAATGTGGTGATGGGTGGACAGAGTGCCACTGCGGGACATTTAAAAGTAGGAGATTTTGCAACGATAGCAGGAAAAGGTGGCGTGACAAAGTCTCTTGAAGGTGGTAAAACCTATGCAGGTTTTCCTGCTATTGATCATAAATTGTGGTTACGTTTGCAAGCTAAAATGATGGGATTGGTAAAAAGTAAAAAATAGTGAATGATTTGTGATATAATCATTTACACTAAAAATTTTAAAGGATAATTTATGAGCGGAACAATAACAAAAATAGACGAAATGACTTTGAGTGGAACAAAAGAGGGTAAGATTAGTATCACGACAGTGGCACAGCCTTATGGTCCAAAGAGTGAAAGTGTAGCGAGTATTGGTATCTCACTACAGGCGGGGGCTGAAGAGCCAGATTGGAAAGTGCATATCCCTAAAGCAAATATTGATGCAGTCATTGCAGCATTGCAAGAAGCTAAAAAAAGCTTATAGCATTGCATTGACTATATTTCATCATGCATCATCACCTTATATCGGTCTAATGCTCTTTGCATTAGGTCTTTATCTGGAATCTTTCTTCCTGCAATGTATCCTGTGATATTACCCTCGTCATCAAATTTCGGTTTTATCCATACTACTACGAGATAATATTTACCTTCTTTGGTCATATTTTTCACAAAACCTTCCCAGTAGTTCCCACCTTTAATCGTTTCCCACAACCCTTTAAAAGCTGCTTTTGGCATGTTTGGGTGTCTATTTATACTATGCGAAGATCCAATGAGTTCTTCTTTACTGTATCCTGTAAGTTCTCTAAACTTACGGTTTGCATAAGTGATAATACCTCTGGCATCCGTTTCTGTTATCATGACACCACCGTCAAATGGCACTTCTATATCTACAGGATTGGGTTTTGTAATTTTTTTTCCAGTGATGCTGTTTTTGATTGTTTGTTCCATTTTTGCTCCATGAATGATAGATAGCGTTCATTCAAAGCGTTCTGGGACAAAAGGGGAGTACAAATATGGATGATAAATATTTGGCAGTCTGGCGATCTCCATGGAGACCCATAACTTTCTGTCCTCACTTCACAATGAGTTTAGCATTTGAAATATAGTATCTAGGTATAGCTTATAGTGACATAATAGTCTGGCTTCGCAATGCATTTAATCCTATTTTCTACATACTTTGCTACAATTACAGCATTATGATAAAGGGGGCGTTTTTTGTCTATTACGGAAACAATCAAATCACTTTTACAAGAACGTATACTCGTCATCGATGGTGCAATGGGTACACAAATACAAGATCTTAAGGTGCCTTCTGAAGCTTGGCTGGATGATAAAGGTATAGACCAAGAAGGATGTAATGAGTTATTGAATGATACAGCACCAGAACTTATAGGACGTATTCATAAGCGTTATGCTATGGCTGGCGCTGACCTACTTAAGACAAATACTTTTGGTACTATGCCATGGGTACTAGATGAATATCAAATGGGTGAACGTGCGTATGAACTTTCTAAAAAAGGTGCGCAGCTTGTTAAAGAAGTGTGTCAGACATACGGGACGCAAGCATCACCAAAGTTTGTCTTAGGTTCGATCGGTCCAGGGACAAAACTTCCTTCACTCGGACACATACATTATGATGAAATGTATGAAGGGTATAAAATTTGTGCATTAGGACTCATAGATGGAGGATGCGATGTCTTTCTTTTAGAGACGTGCCAAGATCCTTTGCAGATCAAAGCAGCACTACATGCCTGTCAGGATGCCAATGAAGAGAGAAATATGCAACTTCCTATCATGGTCTCGGTGACTATAGAGCTGAGTGGATCTATGCTTATAGGTACAGATGCTACCACGATCGTTACCATACTTGAACCGTTTGACATACTTTCTCTAGGCTTTAACTGTGGAACAGGACCTGATCAAGTCAAAAAACATCTCAAAACACTCTGTGAACTTTGTGCTATACCGATATCTGTACATGCCAATGCGGGGCTTCCTCAAAATAGAGGAGGGTATACCTACTATCCTATGGGACCCGATGAGTTTACAGAAAAACAGTTAGAGTTTACGGCATTTGACGGGGTGAGTTTTTTAGGCGGATGTTGTGGTACAACGCCTCAGCATATTCAAGCACTCAAAAAAGCAGTTGAAGTGTTAGTGCCTAAAAAACCTACGGGGCGTATCGTACCCTCGATTGCTTCACTTTTTAATACGACAGAACTTTTCCAGGAACCTGCACCATTATTGATAGGAGAACGTTCTAACTCTACAGGTTCTAAAGCGTTTAGAGAGCTCATTATTGCTTCTGACTATGAAGGCACTTTAACTGTAGGTCAAGCTCAGGTGCGTGATGGTGCACACTGTTTGGACGTCAATGTCGAATTTGCGGGTCGTGATGGTGCAAAAGATATGAAAGCCATTATGGAGTTGTATAATCAGAAGATTCCTCTGCCCCTCATGCCAGATGCTACAAGGGTGCATACCATGGAAGAGGGTTTAAAGTGTATTGGGGGCAAGCCTATTATTAATTCTGTGAACCTTGAAGACGGTGAAGAGAAGTTTCATGCCATCTGTAAATTGGCTAAAAAATTTGGCTGTGCTTTAGTCTGTTTGACTATTGATGAAATAGGCATGGCAAAGACCAAAGAGGACAAAGTAGCTCAAGCAGAACGTATGTATGATATGGCAGTCAATACTCACGGTATAGATCCCCGAAATCTTATCTTTGACACGCTTACGTTTACTGTAGGTTCCGGAGATCTGGAGTATCGTGATGCTGCGATTCAGACACTTGAAGCCATCCGCGAGTTACACATTCGTCATCCTGAGGTAGGTTCTACACTCGGACTCTCTAATATTTCGTTTGGACTTGATGTCAATGCAAGACGTTATTTAAATTCTGTTTTTTTACATCATTGCTTGCAAGCAGGACTTACGACGGTGATTATCAATGTAAAGCATATTATTCCACTAGCAAAAATGAGTGAAGAGGAACGTGAAATTTGTGAAGAGCTACTCTTCAATCCAGATGACAATTCACTTTTTAAGTTCATTGAGTATTTTTCAGATGTAAGTATCGAAGATGAAGGTGATGATGAAGCCTACTTGGCCATGTCCAATGAAGAGAAAATAGCAAAACTTCTTATGGATGGGGATAAAGAACGTATGCTACCCCTAGTGGAAGAAGCACGCCATGAGATACATGCAGATACCATCGTCAATGAGATACTGATAGATGCAATGAAAGTGGTGGGAGAACTTTTTGGCTCAGGGCAGATGCAGTTACCTTTTGTGCTTCAAAGTGCTGAGACGATGAAAGCAACGGTAGATTACCTCAACCCACATCTGACTAAACAGGAAAAAGAGACAGATACAACACTGGTTATTGGTACGGTGAAAGGTGATGTACACGATGTAGGTAAAAACCTAGTGGATATCATCCTTTCAAACAATGGCTTTAAAGTCGTTAATGTAGGGATAAAAACAGACTTACAAGAGTATCTAGATGTGGTAGAGAAACAGCCTATTCAAGCGATAGGTATGTCTGGACTACTTGTAAAGTCAACAGCTGTGATGAAAGATAATCTTGAGACCATGGCAGAGATGGGTATGACCATTCCTGTACTATTGGGTGGTGCTGCCCTGACACGTAGCTTTGTCGATGACTTCTGCCGTCCTATCTATAAAGGGCCTATTTTTTATTGTCGTGATGCTTTTGATGGTGTGATAGCAATGTCTCGTATAGAAAAATATAATGAAGATAACAGTGTAGGACTTGATACACGTTTAGCAGGAGATATGCTAGAGCGTGAAACGAAAGTTAAAAAAGAAGTCATCATCCCACCATTTGCAGAATTGAAAATGCCAAATAAGGCAGAAGTACCTACACCACCATTTTGGGGTAGACGTGTACTTCAAAAAGAAGATTTGGATCTCGATATGATCTTTAGCTGGGTGAACCAAAAAACGGTTATAAAGTTTCACTGGGGATATAAAAGTAAAGGTATGACAAAAGAGGAATATCAAAAACTTTTAGACAAAACGGTTTACCCTGCCTATGAACGGTTGAAAAGAGAATTCATAGAAAAAGAGTTGTTTGAACCTATTATTATTTATGGTTACTATCCATGTAGAAGTGAAGATCAAGAATTGTATCTTTTTGATGAAAGCCAAGGGTGGAATGTTGATGCCAATGCTAACCGGGAACCTTTAGATAAAGTGATAGGTAATGCAGTGGGTAACTTCTCATTCCCAAGACAAGGACGTAAACCCCACCGTGCGCTTAGTGACTTTTTCCATCATGACAGACATGATGTGATGCCTTTAACCTGTGTAAGTGCAGGTCCAAAGTTTTCAGCCTATGAAAAAGAGCTTTACGATGCAGGTAAATACCTAGAATACAACATGGTTCATGGCTTCTCTGTAGAACTAGCAGAAGCACTAGCAGAAGTAGCACATAAACAAATACGTTTAGATTTAAATATAGCCGATAATGAAGGTTCATCATTACGTGATGTACGTATGAACCGTTATCAGGGAGCAAGATATTCATTTGGCTACCCAGCTTGTCCAGATTTGGAGCAGAGTCGACTTATATTTGATTTACTCAAACCTGAAGAGTTTGGTATAGAACTTTCTGAAACATTTCAAATACATCCCGAGCAGAGTACCACTGCATTAGTGGTTCATCACAAAAATGCAACGTATTATTCTATTTGATAGCATAGAATAATACGTCATCCTTAAGAAGAGATACCATACGCTTTTCCATAGTGCTCAACCACAAAATCAATATCTTTATCGCCACGACCTGAGAGATTGACAAGAATTGTACCGATGTTTTGTTCCTGTGCCAATTTGATTGCATAGGCAACGGCATGTGCAGATTCAATCGCAGGAATGATACCTTCTTCTCTGGAGAGTTCAAAAAATGCATCTATCGCTTCTTTGTCATTGATGGAAACATAGTTAACACGACCGAGATCTTTGAGATATGCGTGCTGTGGTCCGACAGACGGATAGTCAAGACCACTTGCCACAGAATAGACATCTCCAGGTTCGCCTTTTTCATCCTGAAGCATATACGATTTGAATCCGTGCATCACACCGGGTGCTCCTTTGGTCATGGTCGCGGCATGCTCTCCTGGCACATCAAGGTCTTTTCCTGCAGGTTCAACACCGAACATAGCGACATCTTTATCATCCATAAAGGCAGTAAAAAGACCTAACGCATTAGACCCTCCACCTACGCAGGCAACAAGATTATCAGGAAGTTTACCTGTCATCTGAAGAAATTGTTCTTTGGCTTCTACCCCTACGATCGATTGAAAATCTCTTACCATACCTGGGAAAGGATGAGGACCTACTACTGAACCGATAGCATAAAATTGAGTTACAGGATCTGTTAAATATGCCTCAAAAGCACTGTCTACAGCTTCTTTGAGTGTACGACGTCCATGTGTGGCAGGAATGACATTTGCGCCAAGTATATGCATACGCACCACATTGGGATGTTCTTTAGCCATATCGACTTCACCCATGTAAATATCGCACTCCAAACCTACTAATGCCGCTGCGGTAGCCAATGCCACACCATGCTGTCCTGCACCTGTTTCGGCGATGAGTTTTTTCTTTCCCATCTTTTTTGCCAACAGTGCTTCACCTAAGCAATGATTGATTTTGTGTGCACCTGTATGGTTAAGATCTTCTCTTTTAAGATAAATATCTGCTCCATATTTTTCTGAAAGATGTTTTGCATGAAAAATCGGACTTGGACGCCCAACATAATGTT
>JGI11705J14877_10001086_pt1 | contig 15842 bp, 20 predicted proteins | sample Etolaghawater15m_FD_14877 | JGI IMG/M metagenome (IMG submission 14877) | reverse complement strand
TATTTCTGGTAGTGACTTGCGGGTTTGTTTTTACCTGCACGAATATCCTTGATGATACGGTCGCCAGTACGTTGCAGTTTCTGTCTCTCAGTTCTAGTATAACCAGATGCTTTTGCTGGTTTATAGTTAGGACTTACGGTCTTGGTTGTCTTCTTGGTCAACATCTTACTTGCTTGCTTTTCAGCATCCTTAGAAGATGTGGCAGTTTTCTTTACCTCACCACCAGATTTACGAGCAGCAATACGTGCTTGTGCTGCTTTCTTACGCTCTGCTTTAACTTTATCAGCATAAGATTGCTTTACATCAGCACTACCACGTTCTTTGGTTGGTTGCTGAACTCTATCAGATGCTTGTCTTTGTGTGCCAATATCTTTTCTGTCTTTATAACTCTTTGCAGGCACCATTTTGCCGCCACCTGCTGCTTTCATACGACGTTTTTCAGGTTCGCTCTTTCTTCTGTCACGACCAATTTCACCCCGTTGACCCGTTTTACGAATCTGTGATGAACCCATGACGGAAGCATCATACGCTTCAGATAAGAATTGATTTAGCGTCTTCATAGTAGAGAGAACTGGTCTGTATTATTTATTAGATAGGAGTTTACCTGCCTTATCTCTCCTCCTGTTTGTATTCTTGGGGATGCCTTTTTGTCTGCCTGGTGAAGATTTGAATTTCTCCTTATGTTGTTCGCTCATAATTCTACCACGCACCCAGTCAGAACCGGGAGGATTGGTAGACAGTTTGCTATCCGTCCCGTTGTTCCACCAGTAACGTGGTTGTTTCCATTTACATCTGGGGGCAGACAATCGCCCTGCTATCCAACCATCAGGCACAGACATTTGTGGATAAAACTCTGCTTCTTCTGTGCCGTTGTTATACCATCTCTTTTTACCAGATAGAAACTCTATCTCTGTATCTTCTTCGTATTGAAATACACGAAGTTCTGTAACCCATTCGGGTTCGTTGTTATTCAGCATCGTAGTCTTGGCGTGACTGTATTATTTATATTATACCATAGTTGTGGGTCTTACGCAACATAATCCGCCAAGACTACTATTGTTGCCGCCCACTATTATTCCATTTCGTCGTCTAAAGCATCTAATAAATCTTTATTCTTGTTTCTTGCGGCATCTAAAGCATTCTTTACCTTCTCTAAAGTGCTGTTTGTAACATCTATAGTAATCTGTTTATTACTTTTTTGGTTAGTCTTTTCTTTGTTTAGTTGTGCTAACTGTGCCTTACGGTCTGCTATAGCATCCTTTCTACGTTGTTCGACATCATCACTTTCTGTGGCGAATTTGACTCTGCCCGTCTTCAATTTCTTTTTACCATCCACAGAAGGTACGAACTCGCCAAAATCATTACTACAAGCAGTATCATTTTTGTCTACATCGCCATCAACATCCGTATCAATACGTTTTGTTGCTGCCTTTGCTTGCTTCTTTAGATTGCGACTGGGATTCTCAATAACCTCCATAAATTGACTAAAAGATTTCATACAGGGGTAAACTCTTTACCCCTGTATTTATTATCAATCGTCCTGCTCTTCTTCAGTATCTTCCAGACCCCGAATCTTCTTCATTGATTGATACGGACCTTTCCAAACCAAATCTTCCTGGAAGAAGTATTCAACACGTTCTCTTCGTGCTTGCATCAACATATCCATTTGAAGTTGTTGATCTTTGGTAAACTTGAAGTTTTGCTTTCTCCAAGTGTCTTTGAGTTCGTTGATGTGGGCAAGGACGTTAACAGTTTCAGTCATTGGTTCAAACGGTGTAATCTTCTTGGGCAAATTCGTCACACTTGACGTTGTTTTCTGGGTTATCTTCGTCAATAATGTCGAAGATTTCTCCAGGCATGTCTTGAATTTCGAACCAAAGGTCATCCATAATTTTGATTGGTGATTACATTACTGGGACAGTTTAGGAGCTTCAGTTTCATACACCGAAGACCTTTTACCAATATATGATACTTCATTCCAATAAAATGAAGGACATATAACAAGACAATGATATTTCTTATGTCTGGTATTTTTAGTATATTCACATTGAGGTTTGTCTTTGACACCAACTTCAATGTTGAAATACTCATTCATTGGATCAATGTAATATACCCAACCCTCATCATTTTTCCACTTGACATAATCATTTACCACTGGTCTGTAAGTCATGAGAATAATGCTGCTTCTAAGGGATTTAGATTGAGTTGCATTGCCGTATAGTTTCTGGTATCAGATAATTGAACCTCTTTACCTACCTTTTTTGAGTTGATTGGAGCGTAGTATTTTCCTGTTTTGGTATTGAAAAATCCCCAGATGGTTCTAACGGGATCAGAAGTGTAAGAAAAAATAGAATGGTTCCGCAACCATATAGCAGTAACATTGCGTTTGAACGAAGTATACTCGTATGAATAACCTTTCGGGGGTTGATGGGGGAAATCATGAGGACAAAGGTTCATCAGGGATTACAATAGACAAACAATCAGGATACATTTCTTGCACAATATACTGTGCAAGATTTGCTGTAGGTGCAACTACATCAACACATACATTCAACCAGTTTGGTGCATCATCGGGTGCATCTTGCATCGGCAATTCAACATCAATACGCCAGATGTTACCATGTTTGAGATGATTATCCCAACTTACAATCATATCGGGTTGCATACTACTGTCTCCTTTCATGTCGTAAACTCCTCAACAATTTTAGACTCAACATCCTCTGCAAGTGCATACGTTGGTGCTTTCATAATGTTCTCACGAAGACGTTTGTAACAATCTTTATTGAGTCCATCATCCCCAGCAACAATTAGATCAAAACATTCATCATCATCTTTTGCAATTACATTCCAGATTCCACCATACTCTGAACGAGGAAATGGAACGTAATGATGAACGATATAAAAGAATTTTTGGGGCATTGTCTCCAGTGAATTAGATTTAAATTATATCAGGAACAGAAAAATTCTGCAAGGTAATAGTCAACAGTCACCTCAAGTTTTTCTGCTTCACGCTCAATCTCATCCCAGAACTCTTGTGAGGCAGTTTCCATCTCTTTTTCAATCATAATCAGATTGCTTACATGACTAGGACACTTTACAGGCTTCAGTGAATATCAATATACAACCAAGGCACTATGTAATAATCCTTACGCTTTGGACGTGAACGAGTATGATGTAAATCCCCATGATGATTGCTATTTTTCTTATGCTTATGGCAATGAAAAATATGAGAATATTCATGCAAATGGCAATGATTATGTTTACCACTACCATGATGATGGTGATGATGTTTGTGATTAGAATGTGCCAGTGCTGGTGTTGCCGACATACTCATCAACATAAGTGTTACAAATAGTTTCATTGTTTTTCTTTTAATTGGGTTACAAGATAGTCGGCATATTCCTCCAGTTTATCTGGATGAACCGCACGAATGTCAACATCTTCAATCGCTTTTTTGATTGAATCTTTTTCAGTTTGTGTCAGTTTTTTGTTCGGTGGTGAGGTCATTTTGTTTTCTGATTGAAAAGGAACCGTTATAATTATCAATAAATTCTAACACATCACCTTCCTCCCAACCGTTTTCCTTTAGAATATCTTCAGGAATGGTCAACATACCTTCATCATCAATACGGGTTAGGTATCTCTGTGGTTCGGTATTAGGAATTGGTGTCCATTCAAAACCAGTGTTAGTTTCCATCATTTCAATTAATTCAGGGTCCATCATTATCCTCTCCGATTACAACTCTTAGGCATTACTTGTTTGATTTCTCTAATCAATTCTCTTTTTAAAATAGAATCAATACTATCATTACTCTTAATTCTATTCATAAGAGCATTACCTTCTTGACAAGTTAGAGCAGTAGATAAGATAATCTCAAACATAATAATCTCTAAGTTACTTTATATAGAGTTCCCATCAACCCCAACAAAGTGATTCTACAGAGATTTTAGATATTTGTCAAGTAGTACGCTTTCCATTGATTCTGCTTCAATCTCCCACGGTTGATCTGTATAGTCCATCAGAGAGCAGTCTGTGCCCTTCCAGCAGCGTTTGTTACGTCCAAAGGATAAATCCCCTCTAACGTGTTGTAATAGGTGCCACAGTTCGTGTAGAAGGGTAACTGTGTAGGTATCAGCATCTAGGTTGGATTGCATCTCAATCTCAAAATGTCTGGGACGATAATGAGAACCAATAGGACCAATCCATGCCAAAGCACAATCACGTTTCATACCACGATGGTTTATATCAACAGTGATTTTGTGTCTTGGTAGATACTCACCAATGAACCAGTTGACAATACTTTGAGCACGGCGTATACTGTAACCATACCCATAGGTTTCAAGATACAACATAACCAAAAAAGAGATTCATACAACGAACCCCCCAATTCATAAAAATGAAGAAGGAGGAGACAAAGATGAGTTTTTCTAAACCAGTCATCCTAGTAGTCTATTCACTACTAGGACACTTTAGAGGCTTCAGTTAGAGTTCACAACCAAAAGCAATGTAAGCATTACTATTATTAGCAGCTTCAAAAAAATAAGTATTTCCTTGCGTCAGACCACTATTTACAGCTACACTAACAAGAGCCGCGTTTAGATTATCAGTATTACCAGTCAGAGTCGCAGATGCAGTTGAGCTATATCCTAGATAAGTATTACTAGCTTGTATAGTTCCTATTCCACTGTCTTCAATAACAGTGGGTACACCTCTCATTGTAACAGGATGGTGTATTATTACGTTCAGAGCAGTTGTATTCTGAGCAATTCCCAATCCCCAACGTGTATATGGATCAGATGCATTATATCTTATATAATATCTCTGACACAATGCAAGTTCCTCACCATAAGAACGATGTTCAAAGTCAGTAGCATTTTTTCCTGCCTCTACTTGAACACCAGTAAGGTAAAATTCATTTGAAGTGCTCTCTGCAAAACCAGGTTCTAAATTACCATATCTATCACTTGTAGTGAGGTTTGTCCAAGTTTCTGGAAGATTTCCATCTGCTGCACTTGCACCTGCATCAAGCACAATTCTTACATATAACCCTGTACCATTATTATTGGCAATAACACCTCCTGGATTGGGTGGAATTGTAAATGTAAATTTTTCCCACGTATTTGCTTTAGAGCAATTAAACTGCCTTGCAATATGATCGCCAGCATCTTGAGCATATAACCATAAACATTTGTTTGAGGTGTCACTGGATTTTGCCCAAAATGATACTGTAATTGGAATTCCATCATTAGAACCCCAATTTAAAAATGTCATATTCTGAGCTTCTATAAGTTGCGTTACATGCATTTGCTCAGTAGAAACAAGAGTATCAGTAACTGATGGAGATATTTTTAGAGAATATGGAAATCCTGGTGGAGAGTCTGTTGATTGTTCGTGAGTTAATTGTGCAGAACCACCTGTTGCAACCTGCCACCTATCTGCCAAATAACCAACGCCAGTTGCAACTGTAGTTTGTGCAGTTCCTCTCTGCCACACACTCATATTACCATTGATAATCAAATTTCTACGACCAGCACTTACAAGGTCTCTTGCATCTTGTACTGTCGCAGCACGCATCAATTCACGACCTTTCAGACCAATACTATGAGTGAGTTCTTTTAGTTTTTCCCTGATATTAAATGCAGGTTTGCTTGCTCTGATTGCCATATTACTGTTCTATGATGAATGAATCGTGTGCGGAGATGGCAGACGTAATGCCTACTGTTGTATTATTTATTCTACGTAGTCCCTGGAAATCAGAACGACCACTAGAAGTACCAACGTGAAGTTGGTCGGTTACTTCATCATATGTAAGTGCAGTCACGGTATCGAAAGAACCATATATGGTTGCCTTTGCATTTTCTTGGAACAGAACCTTCTCGTCTTCATAGATTTTTTTGATTTGTTCTGGGGATGGTGCTGATTTTGAAAATCTGATTAATGAGATACTACCTTCAAATGCCTTTTGATCGGCATATGTATTTTCTGCACCGATTGTAATGCTCATTGAATCTGTAATATTTGCTTCTACTGCTGATGATTGTCCTAGTAAATTTCCATCCAAATACAAATATAAAACATTAGATCTTCTAACTACGTGGTATTGATGCCAGATATCATCATTTACCGTTGATCCTTGAGCACTCACAAGTTCTCTAGTTGAGAAACCATCATCAGTTATTTGTGCCAACATTTTCATATCTGTATGAACTCTCACATCAAATACTTGACCACTTCCATTACCAGACCAAAATATTACTCCAGTATTTGATGATGTGGATTTTTTAAACCAACCAACAGATGAGAAGTCACTATTTCCTATTGCTAAATCGGAATTAGGAGGTTGAGATAGATAATTTGTACTAGCACTAAACCCACTATATGCCACCAAGTCTGCACCAGTCGCAACAGCACTCTTGGTGATTGTTCCATATACTTCAAGCGGATTATTATTCACACTGCGATCTTCTTCCTTTACCTCATCAATTCTTACATTATTGTATTCTGCAAAACCACCACCACTTGAACCAAGTTCAATATAATTTGTTGTACCAGATGCAGTAAACACCAAAGATTTTACTCCTGCTGTAGCCACTTGAATAGTACCGTTATTATTCCAAGAAGTTTGTGCTGGGTTGGCATTACCAACAGTAAGGATAGCATCAGAACCACTCAAAGTTTTACAATTCACGGTAGCGATATATCTTCTTCCATCTACTGTGGTAAATGATTGATATGCTTTGGAAAAAGACCCATTATCAGCAACTCGTATTGCATCAGTTTGATGTGTAAGAGTCGCATTATATGCTGTCCAAGATGCCACGTCAGAAGACTGACCAAAGTCACCATTTGTAGCAAGGTTAGTAAATGTTACTGCTGTTGCTACATTACTAGACAGGAAAGCACCTTTGATGTCTCTGTACATCCATCCTGAGTTATAAGAGGTGGTGACATAAGCAACCATCGCATTTAATTCTGAAGTAGAACCTACAGTAGAACCAGGAAATTCATATAATAAATTCAAACATTGATTAGTTCCATTAGATGAAACCGCATAAGAACCATTTCCACCATTACTAATAAATTCTGTAATATTATCTCCTTGTATATGTGGTTTAGTAAGATTTGCTAATGACTGAACAACTCTATTCCAATTTTGAAAAGTTCCTACCACATTACTACCAGATGTGTAATCAGTTGATAGAATCGGATTTACATTTAATTTATATGAGTCAGCAGTAGATGATCCACCTGTTACATAATCTGTTGTCCATAAAATTGCATTTGTTTTTGAATCAAAATCAATGTGTTTTACTTTATTTGCCTCTGCGTGATTTTGAATCAAATCAACAACAGTCCCATCATCCTTAATGACACTTATACCGCCATCTGTAGCAACGGCAATAGTGGGGATTGGAAGTCCAGTAGCATCATCAATCGGCGCATTTGGTAGCACGGTCATTGCTACATCATTACAGTTTCTATCAACAAGACCAGTTCCACTGTAACTTAACGTGGCAGAACCAGAATTTCTTTGATCTATTCCACCAGAAAATAATCCTTGTCCGTCACTATGAGAATATTCGCGGTGACTATCACTTACAAAATCAATGGTTCTAAATCTTTGATTGGAACCACCAGCAGCATTTGCAAGTTTTCCATTTAACATAACAGAAGACTTTCCGCCACTAGAATAATATAACCAATTATTAGCAGCAGCATTAAACACCATCCACATTGGAAGGTCTGGATCATCTCCATCATAAATGGTTACTTTTGCATCTTCCGTGACAATTACAGCAACAGAGGGAAACTCTCTTCTACTACCTCTGGTTGCTGTATTCAGAGTTTCATTATACCAACTTGTATCACTCGTTCTTTTTCTCCATTCACCACCATCACTATCTCTTGATGTATCATAGAGGAATACATCCACAGCAGTATCAGTGTGTGATGTAGAGATACCTAAGAAATCATACTTACCGGAGATGATTTTATTTTGAGTACCATCAAGTGTGATAGATGATGTACCCATCGTCAGAATACCAGTGATTCTAGCATCACCATTGACAACTAATTGTGTTGTGCCACCACCAACAACTGTGTTTCCTAATGTAGTTACACCAGTGACACTTACATTTGTTGATGTAAGATTTACGATAGTTGAAATACCAGTAGCATTTACACCGATAAGATTACCAACTAAATCAGTGTTTCCAACGACACTCAGACCGCCTCCAGTGATACTAATACCACTTCTTGCAGTGATAATACCAACAGAGTCAACACTTGTTGTGTCCTCATATGTAAGCGTACCAGCAATGCTTACGTTTTGAAAATTACCTTGAGTAGCAGTGACTGTACCACTACCCATTGTGATGGCAGTTCCTACCTGTAAGGTATCTTGTGGATTAGTTGTACCAATTCCGACCCGATCACTGTTACTATCAACTGTGAGGACAGAACTACTAATACCACTACTATAATTAGCTAGACCAGATGCGGGTGAAAGTGCCATCTCTTATAACTTTTTAGTTATTTATGAGGTAGCAATACCTGCTGCTACTGCATCATCTACAAGTTTGATGCGCCATGACTCCTTAACTGCATCAGTCCATGCAGCATTACAAATTGCTTGGACATCTGCATCTTCACCAGAAATATCTGTATCAGTGAGTTGATCAGTTCCAACTCTTACAATTCCTGGTGTAAGTGTATGACGATGGAAAGAACGATTGATTTCTACACCGTCTCTTTCAATTACAGTTGCTCTACGAACTTGAACTGCTTTGTATTGACCAACGACTTCAATCTTGTCGTTTTCAAATCTTTCAGTAAGTGCCATTAGGATAATCCTCCGAATTAAACAGGGTTAGGCGTATTATTTATTACTCACTGATATATTTAAATCCACCAATTATATAATCAAGATTTACCGCAACATTTGTTGCAACAGGAACATCTCCCTGATAGAGAGACGCATAAGTAGTTGAACTTCCTCCACCATAAAATGATACATTAGCAGAAGTGAATCCAGGAATACTGTGGTAATTACTTACCCCCATTCCTCTATTATATGCATTCCAATGGTTTGAAGCAACTGGAAATGGGAAATTACCAACTCTAAATACATTATTATCACCAGTATTTCCACTGCCCGCCAATCTTAAGTAGAAATATACCTGAACTTCTCTACCTATTTTTGTGTACCACCCAATTTGAATTGAATATGCTGGTGTTCCAACGATTCCTTGCGTTATTTGTGGTGTCCAACTACCTTCTTCATAATCATCAAACAACTCACTACTCATTGTGCCTGAACTGTTGCTAGTAGCAGAGAAGTCAATACCAGAACCTGATGTTGAGAGTACAACGTTCCCTGCAAATGTTGCCTTACCACTAGCCTCTATAAATGCAGTCCACTGATCGTTAGCAGCGTTACGTGTAGCAAAGGCATAGTTGCTATCAGAAGGAGGATAAACAGTATAACCTTCATTTGAGCGTACAGTACCATCAATATGAAGGTTAGAAGTAGGAATATCAGTCCCGATACCTACATTTCCATTTGTTCCTCTAACAACTACTTTCTTACTACCATCTTGAACCAGTTCAAAAATATTACCACCAGTTCCAATATCCTGTAATTGAAGATAATCTCCACTATCACTACCAAACATAATTTTACCAGTTCCATCTCCTCTGGAACCTCTTGAAATTCTTATGTCTCCATGAACATCAAGTGCAGCAGACGTATTGTTATCAGTTCCAATACCAACATGCCCATTGCTATCTACTTGTACTGGAGTAGTTACACCAGTATCAAATCTAATTAGATTTGTACCACCACTAATTGTTGCTCCAGTTGCTACTGTATAATCACCATCAACACCTGAAGGGTTAGTAATACGAATCGTACCCGCAGTAGTAGGAAGAGTAAGAGAATTATCACCAGCAACGGCAGGTGCATTTATCTCCGCATATCCTGATGTCGATCCTCTTAATCTAAGCGTCATTTTCTATTACTTTTTAGTTATTTATCAACCAATTAAGCAACCCTTCATCCAAGTATGGTATCTACTTCCACTGATTGTATTACCAGTAGCATTATTATATGGGTGGAATCCAACTGTATCATTTGCCGACAAACTAATTAGAGCAGTATTCATCGCTACTGATCCTGAAGCTTGTACCCAATCATTACCGCGAATTCTTGAACCATTTACTACAAACCAGGATTGTCCAAAATTAGCTCCTGATGAAATAGAAGCAGATGCAATGAAAAGATACAACCCAGCAACAGGAGCCGTGAATAAACCTATGTTAGTGCCAGAAAGACTAACGTTAGATCCGATATCATATTCGGCTCCATTGAATTCGATCCGATCTGCTACACCGTCACGACCATCGTACCCTGTTTGATCAAGTTCAACACCAGTTCCAAATCTAGTCACATGAAAACTTGGGTTGCCAGGTTTTGTTACCTCGCCACTAGAAGATATACGAAGTTTTTCTGTTGCAAATGCTGCCCCAACATTCGTTGTCTTAAGTACCAATGCTCCTGGCATATCATCTGTTCCAGGTGTTCCATCAATTTCTGCAGTAATAGCAGCAGACTCAACAAAGTGTGTTCCATCATTGCCTTGGAAGGTAATCATTCCGGTAAAGTCATTATCGTTGAGTACTGTATTACCTCCTACAGCACCACTTCTTTGGTGTGCAAGAAGTAATCTACCACCACCAGTGTCACTAGAGCAATCAAAAATACCAATACTTGCATCATTTGAACCTACTTCCTCAATTTGATATTTAGGACCAACTGCTGCATTAAAAGTATTTGTTCTCTTTGTCGATAATCCAAGTAAAATATCACCATCAGAAGTTATACGAACTCTTTCTGCATCAGCAGTTAAATCGTAAATATTGAGTCCAGTTCCAAAATTTCCAATCTCAAATTGACGGGCATTAGCACCTGTTTTATCTAATGCTAATCTAGATATTGTTCCATCACTTACTTTTAAGTTTGTTCCATTGACGGGAAAAGTTGTTGTGTTGACTCCAACATTACCACCACTGACATGAATACCATTACGTGCAGTAATGATACCAATCGAATCAACATCAGTTACATCNTGATAGGTCAGTGTTCCACCTACAGAAATATTACCTGTAACTGTAACATCATTGGTAAAAATTGTATTATTATAAAATGTACTGATACCAGCAACAGTTACACCACCACCAACTGCCAAAGAAATATTTGTGGCAGTTGATGTTTCTTGCTTCAGTCCAGTAACTCTTAGCGTACTCATATCGGTGACTTTTTAGTTATTTAGCATTAGCAGTTTGGAATGGGGGATTATTTAAATATAAAACTGCTTTTTCTAAACTATGTATATTATCATAAAATAACCCAAGACCTTTATTACAAGAATAACAAAGAATACCTCTAACTTCATTTGTTTTATGATCGTGGTCTATTGACAGTCTTCTCCCATCAGGTTCTTCTTTTTTACCACAAATATAACAACCACCACCTTGTTGTTTTATAAGATTATGATATTCATTCAGAGTTATTCCATATTCTCTTCTCATTATTAAATCTTTTTTCTCTAAACCAGACCAGTTGTATGGTTTAAAATAATTACAACTTTTTGGTTCTGCTCCCTTTTTTATTTCTCTTGCTGATTGTAAATGAACTTTTCCACATTTCTTACATTTTACTTCCCATTTATAAGAAGTTTTATGTGGATTTAAAACTTTTACAAATTCATTTTCAATATGTGACAAATCAATCTTTGGGCGTCTTTGCCTTTCCATCTGCCTATTAGAACTACTGCATAATTATTTATATTACAAAGGAGAGTATTTCTACTCTCCCCACCTGAAAAGATTGCAGTAGTTCCAGGCACTACTATTTATCACTTACTATTTGCAGTTTGAAAGGGAGATTCTGCGAAGGCAGCGAAGATGAAACTTCCACCATTTCCATTGGATGCAGATAAACCAGATCTCCATTTGAATCCATTTGAAAGGAAATCTAACAAGTATGAGGAAGAGTCTTCATTTTCAGTTCCGCTACTATTTGCTAATAACATTCTGGGATTCGGATTAGTTGATCCCCTAGAACTATCATACATCCACCATTCCCCCGTGGAGTCAGTTCTCTTAATCATTACAAACGCAGGGCGAAAACCGCAGTAACAAAACGGCCCATCAGCACTTCCATTCCCCACATAACTTCCAAACTTACTGAAACCTTCTATTTCTGCCCAACAGTAAGCGATATGAGGGGAACCAGATGCGTTTGTTTGTCCTCCACCATTTCCTAATGGGAATGACGTAGTGGTTGTATTGGAACTATTAAAAAATGTAGAGGCAGATGCTGAACCAGTAGTAAGATTCAATTGTAATACTTGGTCTGTATTAGTGCTTACACCCTCAAACCAAATTGGCCAGTTTGTAGCAGCATCTCTTCTCTTTACTATAACCATTTTTGGTTTTTTATTAAGTCCGTGACCGACAGTAGCATTTGCGCCAGTTCCAGTATAAGACACAATACTAAACCCAGCAGTCTGATTCGCACTCACCTGTGATGTGATAGTTCCATCAGTGTTTGATACTGCGGCACCACCTGCTTTCCAACACCAGGCAACATAGTCCCGTCCATCTCCATTGACTCCAGTAGATGAATAACCAGTTCCTAGAGAAAACCCATTATTATCAAAACTGGTTAAATTATTTGAATCAGTTTCTTCAGCATCTGTTCGATTTGAAAACAAACCAATTGCAGGACCTCTTACACTATCATATAAAACATGACTTGAAGTTTCACTTCTAGCTTTAATCCAAACTAAATCTGGTTTGAATCCGAGACCTTGTATGCTTCTTGCAGTTTGACTACCAGTATAAAGAACAGTCCTCATATAATCACCAGGATCAGCAATCGCAGGAGTAGGTAAGTTGTCCTCACATAATGCTAGGAAACCAGTTGGAGGAGCATACTTAAACAGTCCCTTACCACTATCATCAGTGAAGGTTCCTGCTGTTGTTTGTCCAGAGAATGATGGGTTTTGACCGAAGTTTGCTGTTACATCAGACCAAGCACTACCAATAGGAGACGCACCATCATTTGTTCTAAATGTGAGAAAATAGAAAGCAGAATCTACAGGAGTATATGATGCTGGAGTGCTATCAGTACGAATTAAAGTCCCATTTTTATAATATTTAATTTCTTTATTATCAAAATCAATTGTAACACTTACAATACAACCACTCTCATAAGAGAAATTAGAATCTGATTCCTCTATAGCACTACTAGCATTGTAGTTTTTCTTAACAGCACTCACATTGCCTAATCTTATATAAGAAATTCCGGTAGCGGCATGATATTGTTCATTGTTTACTCCATGGTAATAATCACCACAGACACCAATATTACTACCTAAAGTCCCACCAGTCAGCATAAATTCTGCATAATATTTTCCAGAAGAAACCCCAATAGTTGAAATCGTCCAAGATTGGTTAGCAATATCATAATACAAATTACCATCCTTCAAATTAGGAACATTATCATTTAATGCAGTCCCAGCACCAATCAATGGATTCAAAGTAGTAAAGTTATTCTTACAAGTATCAGCAGTTGTTCTAAATGCCTCAATACCTACTGGTGTGTAAGGTTTGGGAACATCAAAACCACCTTTGTATTTTGCGACACCTTTGTATACACGGAGGTCTTGTATGTAACCATTGGTATTAAAATTGCCATCACTTTGTGCAGATAATGATAATGCATATGCAGAATTTGATCCAGGTGTTCCAAGAACACTAACATCATATGTAGATGCTACTTCCTGTACACCTTCTGCCACTCCATTCACATATAATGTAACATAATTTCCATATCTTTCTACAGCAACGTGATGCCACTGATTGAGTGCATAATTGGCAGTAGCTGCTCCACTAGTAACTGTATAATCAGTAGTTCCATTAGAAATATATGCCCCAAATTTTCTCACAGTATTGACTGCTGCAACTAATGTGATGCCATTATCCCAAGTACCATTTGTTGCATGAGTCATCAATATAGTCCAATTGCTTACTGATTTCACATATGCCCAACACTCAAAGGTAAAATCATTAGTTCCATAATCAGTTCCATCTACAGCATATCTCATATGATCGCCAGTGGTGTTGAAATTCAAAGCACTTCCATAATAATTCCCAAGTTCATAACCAACACCAGCATTATTATTAACTGTAGCAGTTAAATTACTTCCACTACCTTTGATGTCAGCAGAGTAATCTCTTGGTGCGTCTTCTTGTTTGACTACAATATTGTCAACATAGATTGTTGTACCGTTATTATCAATACCAATTCCAAAAGTAGTTGTTGTGGATGCGGCAGTAAAACTACCTGTCATAGTTCTAATCTCACCATTAGTTCCAGGCAAATGCAATAGTGTACTTCCTCCCCATCCAGTTCCATCCTGGATATTAATATCACCTCTACTACCAGATGAATTTACTGTTCCCAATACAGTATATCTTTTTCCAACTTCAGTTGTAAATGTTTTATATGTTGTCGCTCCAGCACCACCAGATCTAGTGACTTGAAGTTGACCATTGACCCAAGTTTGTGATGAAGTATTTGTGACCCAATCACTTATATCTGAACTATCAAAATTTCCATTCGTAATTAAATTAGCACTCGTACTTGTAGAAATACCAGGAACAGCAAGAACTAAATTAGCAGCATAAGAGTCACTTCTCAACTGACTGACATAAGCATCAGTTGTTGTAGGAGCACCGTTGCGTGGTTGTGGTAAGTCTTCTCCTTTCAGAGTGATAATACTATTAGGAGCACAATGGAAGTCAGCACCAGGATTAGAACTATCATTCATAGGCAGATAGAAACCATTGACTCCAAATCCACCACTTCTCTCAATAGATTTTTTGATGATACTTGGTGAATGTGGCATCCACTGACCAGGTCTGAAATCAGTTGCTTGTGTAGAACCAACAGAAATATAACCGTCTCTATCTTTATAGAAACCAAACACATCTGGTGTGAGTGCTTGACCATCTACAAAAAAGACATCTGTAATCTGACCATCTAAATGCTCACTAACTCTAGGAAATTCTCCAAGATAATGTGTAGAAGTGGAGTTAATTCTTAAGTCTGCGTTTTGAGTAATATCACCTTCTGATGTCATCACATCTGATTTTACACCATTCACATAAAAAATACATCTGTGATCTGGATCGTATAATGTGGTGTTTACAACCATCATCACATGTATCCAATTTCCAGAGTCTCTATACTCGGCAGTAGTTTCTATGTCCGTTCCTACTTCACAGCGTAATCTTAAATTATCACCAGAGAACGTAAAGGTATCTTCTGCACCATCAACAGTGCCGACACCTAATATCCCCTGGAAAAAATTTCCCCCCTGAGAATTAAATGAATTTCTTTTTATCCATCCTGCCCAAGTAAATGTTTTTCTATTACCACTACTGGTAGGTGTTCTAGTAAATACTTCGTTTGCCATTATACCTTACCTCAACCTAACGTAGTGGAACCGGATGGGAAGTAATCAGTAATGATTTCTACCCAGTTTGTGCCGTTATAAAACTCAAGGGCACTGTTTGTTGTATTGAATCTGATATATGGATTATTTCCTGCTGGTCTCTGTGCTGTGGTTCCTTGTGGAAGTGCTACAGCACCTGTTGTATTTGATGCGTCTAATGCAGCAATCGGAACATCTGTACCGATACCAACATAGGTTGAGATACCTGATAACCTATTGTATCCCAAGTGTACTTGACTTCTTGCTGTAAGAACACC
>JGI11705J14877_10001085_pt1 | contig 15843 bp, 1 predicted proteins | sample Etolaghawater15m_FD_14877 | JGI IMG/M metagenome (IMG submission 14877) | reverse complement strand
CGATGATGATTTTGAGATCGGTCTCTCCGTTACCGCCACGGACACGAATGGGGTTACGGCCACCACGGAAACCAGACTGCCCGTCACCGTTGTCGCCGTGGCTGACGCCCCGAGTGTAACAGTAGAGGATGCCAGTGGCATTGAAGATCAGGCCATTGCACTCTCCATTGCCGGAGCCACCACCGATATTGATGGCTCGGAATCCATCACTTCCATAATTGTTGCTGATATCCCCAAAGGGGCAAAACTTTCCGCAGGAACCGACAATGGTGACGGAACATGGTCACTTGTCCAGGATGACCTGTCGGGTCTCACAATCACCGCGCCGCATAACTCCAATGACGATTTTGATCTGAAAGTCACTTATGTATCCACCGAGCCCAATGGCAGTTCTGCATCAACCACGGAAACCATCAGTGTTACGGTAAGGGGTGTTGCCGATACTCCGCTGGCAAGCTTTGATGATCTGAAAATTGCCGAAGACCAGACTTTCAGCCTTGATTTCAGTGAGAGCCTGCAGGATACCGACGGTTCAGAATCTCTTTCCGTTACATTTTCCGGTATCCCTGAAGGCGGAACATTTAATTGTGGAACCCCCAATGCTGACGGGACATGGACCATAGACGGTAAAGATCTTGACAATGTTCAGTTTACACCACCAGCCGATTCAAAGGCACCGTTCACTCTCAACCTTGTGGCCACTGCCACGGAAAACGATGGCGACACCAGTTCCAGCAGCGACAGCTTCAGGGTAACCATCGATCCGCTGGCCGACGATGCCAGCTTCACGGTCAAACCAGCCATGGGTCTGGAAGATACAGCCATTGACCTTTCCATCGGTGACCTTGCCCTCACCGACACCAGCGGCAGCGAAATAATTCTTCCGGACATCATCATTTCAGATGTCCCCACCGGTGCACAGCTTTCTGCCGGCATTGACAATCACGATGGTACCTGGACATTAACAGAAGACCAGCTTACGGGATTACAGATTACGCCGCCCGCTGATTCCAACAAAGATTTCCAGATTAAAATTTCCGTCTCCACCCAGGAAACAGCCAACAAAGACACCCATACAACCACCAAAACACTCGATGTCTCAGTTACCGGTGTTTCAGACAATGTAAACCTTGTAACACAGGACAGTACAGGAAAGGAAGACAGCAGTATTGCACTCTCCATTGACACCTCGCTCATTGATACCGATGGCTCTGAAAGTATTAGCCTCGTCGTTGGCAATATGCCGAATGGCGCAACCCTGAGCCACGGAACCGACAATGGTGACGGAACCTGGACCGTGGAAGGAGCTGATATCGCAGGACTCACGGTGACGCCTCCCAAGCATTTCAGCGGCACCATGGATCTTAGCATAACCTCAACTGCCACCGAAGATGACGGCCATAGCGCTTCTACTTCGGATACCATTACAGTCACCGTTGAGGCTGTGGCAGACAAAGCCTGGATTACAGGCGGTGCCAAAGGAGCAGAAGACACGACTGTTGATTTAAATCTTCGTGCCGGCCTGAGAGACAAAGACGGCTCTGAAACATATGGAGAAATCACTCTCTCCGGTGTTCCCGAAGGATACACCATTTCAGCAGGAACAGACAATGGTGATGGCTCTTTCAGCCTCACCCATGCACAGCTTGATGGCCTGTCGATCACCCCTCCAAAGGATTCCAACGAAGACGTAGAACTGACCCTTACAGTTGAAACCATCGACGAAAATGGCAGTACCGCGACGATAAGCAAGGCTGTAAAAGTTGATATGACCGGTGTTGCCGATGCCCCTGTTGCCGCAGCGCAGAATGTGAGTGGAACCGAGGATATTGCCGTCAAGCTCGATCTTGACGTAGTTGGTGACGGTTTCGGCCTTACCGACACAGACGGTTCGGAAACCCTTTCCGTCATAATCAGCAACGTCCCCGAGGGAACAGTTTTTTCTGCAGGCTCTGACAACGGCGACGGCACATGGTCTGTGGCCCCTGAAGATGTGGAGAGCCTCGCCATTACGCCACCCGCCCATTTCAGCGGTACCATGAATCTCAATCTTGAAGCCACGGCAACGGAAAATGATGGTCACGCAACGACCACGGTTGTTCCATTTTCCGTAAAGGTTGCCGCTGTTGTTGATGCACCGGAGCTCTCTGCCGCCAAAGTCACCGGGGATGAAGACAGGGCCATCCGTCTCGACATTGATTCAGGCCTTGTGGATAGCGACGGATCCGAAAGCTACAGCCTGCTGATCACGGGAGTCCCCGAAGGGGCCACTCTTTCTGCGGGAACAGATAATGGTGACGGCTCATGGACGTTAACAGAGGCACAGGTCAGCAACCTGACCATTACTCCACCTGAAAACAGTGATGCGGACTTCAGCCTGAAACTCACGGCCACTTCCACTGAAACAGCGACGGGGGAAAGTAAAAGCATCAGCAGCGAACTGCCGGTTACCGTGAACGCAGTGGCCGACCTGGCTGACCTTGCCGTTACGAATGCCAGAGGTGACGAAGACACGGCCATTGATCTTGATATCCGTTCAGCTCTGACCGATACGGATGGTTCAGAATCATTGAGCATCACCATCGCCGGAGTACCGGAAGGCGCTTCCCTGTCCGCAGGTGTTGATAATGGCGACGGCAGCTGGACACTGACACCCGACCAGCTTGAAAATCTCCAGATACAACCGCCTGCCGACAGTGACAACGACTTTACCCTGAAAGTCAGAGCCACGACAACGGAAGGCGAAAACGGAGACCAGGCCGTATCCGCCACTGACCTTCGAGTCACCCTGAACGCCGTAACCGATGCACCTGACCTTGAGGTGAGTGCCGCAGCTGGTGATGAAGATACGAAAATTGCTCTTACAATAGATTCAGCCCTCACGGATACCGATGGCTCGGAAACGCTTGCAATCCTGATTGACGACGTGCCAGGCGACGTACGGCTTTCCGCTGGTGAAAAAAATGCAGATGGTTCGTGGACACTTGCGCCTTCGGATCTTGAAGGCCTGCAGATCACACTTGCGCCCGACTCAGACAGCGATTTCACGCTTACCGTAAAAGCGGTTGCCACGGAAAAGACCACGGGGAGACAGACAATCACCAGCCAGGCGCTGCCGGTAACCGTTAACGCCGTCGCCGACACTCCGCTGCTTTCCGTCAAATCCGTCAGTGCAACAGAAGATGACACCATCAATCTGCATATAACAAGTTCTCTCGCCGACAGTGACGGTTCGGAAAATCTTGAGATTACAATCAGCGGAGTACCTGATGGGGCCACACTCTCAGCCGGCACGGAAAACCCTGACGGATCGTGGACATTAACTGCTGATCAACTGCAGGATCTGCAACTGACCCCGCCGGCCAACAGTGATGCCGACTTTGATCTCACCGTAACCGCAACAGCCACTGAATCCGCGAATGCCGATACGGCAAGCCAGAGCTTCTCTCTCCCCGTCACCCTCTTTGCCGATCCGGACAATCTGCAGGTAAGCCTTGAAAAAGCAGCCTCAGGCGACGAAGATACGGCCATTGCTCTACACATTGACGCAAACCTGACAGATAGCGACGGTTCTGAGGTCATCTCCATCACCATGGAGGGAATCCCTGCAGGTGCCGCACTCTCTGCGGGAACGGATAACGGCGACGGCAGCTGGACACTGAGCCTGGACCAGCTGAACGGGCTGTCAATCACCCCTCCAAAGGATTCAGACCAGGATTTCAATCTGACCCTTATGGCCACAACCACGGAACTGGCAAACGGGCAGGAACAGACGACAAAACTCGATATCCCCGTAACAGTCACAGGTGTGGCCGATGAACTGGAGTTCAGCGGCCTGCAGAGTACCGGCACCGAAGACACGGCAATTCCCATTGCCCTCGATATTGGCTTGCAGGACAGTGATGGCTCGGAATCATTAAGCATCACTATCACCAATATCCCTGACGGGGTCACCCTGTCAGCAGGAACCGAAAACACCGATGGCTCCTATACCCTGACCCCGGAGGAATTCAGTACCCTCACCGTCACCCCTCCGGCGGACAGCGATAAGGACTTTTCACTCACCATCACCGCAACCAACACCGAAGCAGAAGGTGACAGCAGAAGCACAACCTTCCATCACGCGGTGAATGTGACGGCAGACGCAGATAAACCAGGGCTTACGGTTCAGCAGGCAGAAGGTTCCGAAGACTCCGCCATAGCGCTGCATATCAATCCAAGCCTTACTGATTCAGACGGCTCGGAAACGCTCTCTGTCATAATTGACGGCCTGCCCGCCGGCGCCACACTCTCTGCCGGCACTGAAAACAGTGACGGGTCCTGGACCCTCAGCCCGGCCGAGCTTGAAGGGCTCAGCCTGACACCGGCTGCTGACTCCGATGCGGATTTCACCCTGACAGTCACGGCCCGCTCAACGGAATCCGCTGGCGGCGACACTGCTGAAACCACCACCGCCCTTCCGGTAACCGTTACTGCAGTGACCGACACCCCGGTGCTTTCCGCTAGCGCAGTCACAGGAGATGAGGACACAGGTATCAGTCTCAATATCGAAGCCGCACTGAGTGATAGTGACGGTTCAGAATCCCTTTCCCTGCGTATCGAAGGCGTTCCCGAAGGGGCAAGCCTTTCCGCCGGAACAGCTAATGACGATGGCAGCTGGACTATAGAACAAGCGGATATTGCAGGACTTTCCATCCTGCCCCCCAAAGATTCAAACGAAAACTTCGAACTTACCGTCACCGCCATTGCCGACGAGGCCCGTGGAGATACGGCGCAGTCCGCACCAATCACCCTGCCCGTTAACGTAACGGGCGTTGCCGACACCCCGAAGCTTGAAGTTAAAGGGATAGCAGGTGATGAAGACACTGCTATCGCTTTAGACATCCAGGCCGGTCTTGCTGACTCGGACGGTTCTGAAACACTCTCCATCACCATTACCGGTGTACCCGAAGAAGCGCGCCTCAGCGCAGGTACTGTAAATGCGGACGGTTCCTGGAGTTTAAGCAGAGATGATCTTGCGGATCTGAAAATCCATCCTCCGACAAACAGTGATGAAGACTTTGAACTCAGTGTTACCGCCACTGCCACCGAGGATGATGGCGACACAAGCTCCGTTTCCTATCAGCTCCCTGTCAATGTCAATGGTGTGGCAGATACACCAGCAATTGAGGCTGCTGCGGCAAGTGGCGCTGAAGACAGCCAGATAGCCCTTGATCTCTCCATCAGTCCCGTTGACCTCGATGGATCGGAAGAAAATCTGGATATTCTGGTCAAGGACGTTCCCGATGGCGCCCAGCTTTCAGCAGGTATCAACCATGGGGACGGCACCTGGACCGTCGCCCATGATGCCATTGACGATCTGAAAATCACCCCGCCAAAGGATTCTGCGGATGATTTCACCCTCACCTTTGACGTACGCTCAACAGAAAAGCAATCCGGCCACTCAACACTCACCTCTTTTGTGGTCCCCGTGGCCGTTGCAGCCGTTGCCGACGGCATGCTCCTTTCTGCCGACAATGCCTACGGCCGTACCGATCAGGATATTTCCTTAAATATCCATCACACCGTACTGGATACAGACGGCTCAGAAACTGCAAGTTTTGTGGTCACCGACCTGCCTGAAGGGGCAACCCTGTCTGCGGGAACCCTGAATACGGATGGCAGCTGGTCACTCACTGCTGAAGAAATCTCCGGTCTTAAGGTTACCCCGCCTGCAGGATCAAGCGAAGACTTTTCAATCAGTATCACCGGCACCGCAACGGAAGACGAAAACGGCGATGCCATCAGTTCAACTATCTCTGTTCCGGTCCATTTCCGTACGGGCGGTGGAGGTGGTACAGGTACCGACACCATTTCCACCAGGGAAGACACCCCTGTCAAAATCGATATCGCGGATCGTATCCCCGAAGTTGCCACCGCAGCAGATGCCACGGTTACCATCACCGGCATCCCTGCAGATGCGACACTCTCCGCCGGAGTGAAAAACAGTGACGGCAGCTGGACAGTGAGCCAGGCAGAGATAGCGGATCTTGAACTGACCCCGGCTGAGCACAGCGGTGCCAATATGCTGCTCGGCTTTGAAGCAGAGCTGACAGATGAAGCGGGAGCAACCACTTCCCAGGAATCTGATCTGCTTGTTACCGTGACCGATGTTGCCGACGCACCGGAACTGAGTGCTCCAGCAGCAACTGCCCCGGAACATACTGCCACGGAACTGAATATCAGTTCAAGCCTTGTGGATAGGGACGGCTCCGAACAACTGAGCATCACCATCTCCGAGTTGCCGGAAGGGGCAACGCTGTCTGCAGGTATTGACAACGGTGACGGCAGCTGGACCCTTGAACCTGCACAGCTGAGCGGCCTGCGCATCACACCGCCCCGCTACAGTGATGAAGATTTCACCCTCAAAGTCACCGCCACCACCACAGAACAGGAGAACGGCTCAACGGCCTCTTCCAGCTTTGCTCTGCCTGTCACCGTGACGGGTGTTGCCGACCAACCACTTCTTGCTGTAAAATCAGGGGTTGGCGATGAAGACCGGCCCATCACCCTGGTGATAGATCCGCAGCTCACCGATCAGGACGGCTCCGAGACCCTCTCTGTTACCATCAGTGATATCCCCGATGGTGCCCTGCTCTCCGCAGGCACCCTGAACAGTGACGGCAGCTACACCCTTACCCCGGGGCAGCTGGAAAATTTGACCATCACCCCGCCCGCTCAATCGGATCAGGACTTTGATCTCACCATCACCGCCACCACGGTGGAAGCGGCCAGCGGCAATACCAGCCAGTCCGTGCGAAGTCTGCCGGTGATCGTCAATGCCATTGCAGACGCCCTTCAGGTGGACACAGCGCCGGTCAGCAGTGGGGAGGATCAGGCCATTGATCTTGGGATCTCCGCAACAGTGATTGACACAGATGGCTCAGAAGTGATTTCCGTCGTGGCAGCCAATGTACCTGCTGGTGCCACCCTTTCTGCCGGTACCAGAAATGCTGACGGCACCTGGAATCTCACCACAGAACAGCTGGAAGGACTGCAGGTCATCCCACCGGCCCAGTCGGACGCAGATTTTGAAATCACCTTCACGGCCACCACCATAGAGTCAGAGAACGGCCATACCGCAACATCCGTGTTCTCTGTTCCGGTTACAGTGGGCGCGGTTGTTGATGGTGTTGCTATTTCCACCGGCACTGCAGCAGGCCGTGAAGACACTGCCATTGACCTTGATCTCAGTGCAGCACTTGCTGACCAGGACGGTTCTGAAAGCCATGTTATCACCATCAGTAACGTCCCCGAAGGGGTAATCCTCAGCGCCGGCACGGACAACGGGGATGGCAGCTGGACAGTGAGTCCTGAGCAGGTAAACAATCTCAAAGTTATTCCCGCTGCCAACAGTGACGAAGATTTCAGTCTAACCCTCACCACCAGCTCCACCGAAAGTGCAACGGGCGAAACGCTCACCGCAAGCTATGAAATACCGGTAAGCGTCACAGCCGTTGCAGACCGCCCTGATCTGCAGGCAAGCAGTGAAGGCGGCAAAGAAAATGAAGCCATCGCACTTGATATTAAAACCGCGCTCACAGACACCGACGGTTCAGAACAGTTGGGCGATATCGTTATCAGTGGTGTCCCAGAGGGTGCGACACTCTCCAGTGGAACGGACAATGGGGACGGCAGCTGGTCACTCACGCAGGAACAGCTTGACAATTTAACTATCACCCCTCCTGCCAACAGTGACGCTGATCTTTCTTTACGGATCACTTCGACAAGTACGGAAGCTGCAGGAGACAGTGCCAGTGCAACTGTCTCTCTTACCGTCAATGTGGAAGCGGTAGCCACCAATCCGGTGGTCACCGTCACCGACGCCACCGGCCTTGAAGATCAGGATATCGCTCTGGATATCAGCAGTGTTCTGGCCGACAGTGATGGCTCGGAAAGCCTCTCTATCATCATTGGCGGTGTCCCTGAGGGGGCACGACTTTCTGCGGGCAGGCCCAATGAAGATGGCAGCTGGAGTATCAGTCAGGATGAACTGGAAGGGCTCAGTATTCGGCCGCCAAAAGACAGTGGCGATGATTTTGATCTTACCATCAGCGCTACGGCAACGGAACTCAACGGAGACACGGTAACCACAACCGCTACCCTGCCCGTTACCGTACAGGCAGTGGCCGACGCCCCGAAACTGCAGTTGAACGCCAATGCAGCTGGCCGTGAAGATACAGCCATCGCCATTGATTTCTCTGCTAAACTGCTCGACACCGATGGTTCTGAAACGCTTACAGCAATCATAGAAAATGTTCCGGACGGTGCCGTGTTATCGGCAGGCACGAAGAACGCAGACGGCTCCTGGACAGTGGAGGCGGCTGATATCAGCGGCCTTAGCATTACACCACCCGCCGGCAGTGACGGCAACTTTGAGCTCAAAATCACCGCAACCGCAACCGAAGCTGAGGGGGATACGGCAAACTCCTCCAGTTTCACCCTGCCTGTTAGCGTTGAAGCCGTTGCTGATGCAGCTGTTTTCCACTCAGATGCCAGTGGCGACGAGGATACCGCAATTGCTCTCAACCTCAGTGTAAATCTCACCGACACAGACGGCTCTGAGTTGATGAGCGACATCCTCATCTCCGGAATGCCGGAAGGCGCAAGCCTTTCAGCGGGCGAAAAAAATCTGGATGGTTCCTGGACAGTCAGTCCCGACCAGCTTGACGGGTTGCAGATCACGCCCCCTGCTGACAGTGGCGACAACTTTAACCTCAATGTCAAAGTCACCACTACCGAGCAGGCAAGTGGCGCCACAACAACTTCACAGTACAGTCTTCCTGTGGAGGTAAACGCTGTGGCCGATGCGCCGCTGATCACTGCTTCCGCGGTGACCGGTGATGAAGACAGCCCCATCGCCTTAAATATTGCAACAAGCCTCACGGACAGTGACGGTTCTGAAACCTTAAGTGCACTGAGCATTACCGGCGTTCCGGAAGGGGCTGTCCTTTCAGCCGGGACAAACAATAACGACGGCAGCTGGACAGTGCCCAGCGACCAGCTTGAGGGCCTGACCCTTACCCCGCCAGCGGACAGTCACGACGACTTCACCCTCACCCTGTCAACTGTTTCTACAGAGCAGGATGGTGACAGTGCCACCACTTCCGCCTCCGTCAATATTACCGTAACTCCGGTAAATGACGCCCCGGAAACTGCAGACGACACCGCAGCCACCAGTGAGGACACAGTTCTTACCCTGCAGTCCACCGATCTCCTGGCCAATGACAGTGATGTGGACGGAGATAGTCTCGTTATCAGCGCTGTGCAGGATGCTGAGCATGGAACGGTCAGCTTACATGCTGATCAAAGCATCAGCTTTACCCCCGACGAGAACTACAACGGTCCCGCAAGTTTCACCTACACCGTTTCTGACGGACAGGGCGGAACAGAGACAGCCACCGTGCAACTTGCCATCAGTTCGGTAAATGATGTGCCCGTCATCGAAGTCGTGGATGCAACGGCCACCGAAGACAGTAGCCAGGTGGTGGCAAATGTCTCTGATATCGATGGAACAATCGAGGCGAGTTCCCTCTCCGCTGAACATGGCAGTGTCAGTCTCGGAGAAAATGGTGATATCACCTATACCCCCGATGCAGACTACAACGGGACAGACACGGTACAGATAGAGGTGACGGACAACTCCGGTGCAGTCAACGCAAAAAGCTTCACTGTGGATGTGGCCGCAGTCAATGATGACCCAACAGCTGCTGATGACACGGGAATCAGCACTGCTGAAGACACACAGCTGACGATTCCGGCAGACAGACTGCTTGGCAACGATCGCGATGTGGATGGCGACACCCTCTCCATCGCCTCCGTCCAGGACGCTGAGCATGGCGTGGCCAGGGTCAACAACGACGGTTCCGTCAGTTTCACCCCGGACGCGAACTACAACGGTGACGCCTCATTTAGTTACACCGTTTCCGATGGCCAGGGCGGAGAAGACACGGCAACGGTTCATCTCAAAGTGAGTGCAGTGGAGGATTCCATCTCCATCATCAGCGATACTGATGCCGCTGCCAATGCGGTGGATGAAAATACTGCCACTGGTACCGCAATCGGTATTACGGCTTCAGCCACCGATATCGATGCGGGCTCCACGGTCAGCTACTCCCTGCTAAACGATGCGGACGGCCGTTTTGCCATCGATTCTGAATCGGGCGTGATCACCGTTGCCGATGGGACAAAGCTTGACTATGAAGCGGATGATCTCCATCTGATTTCGGTGAAAGCAACCTCCAGTGATGGTTCAAGTTCGACAAAAAACTTTGCTGTTAGCGTCAATGATATTAATGAAAATATCGCGCCGGTTGCTGTGGATGATACGGCAGTCATCGAGCCTTATGCCTTACCTAATGGTGGCAGCATCGTTTCAACAGCTGGAGATTCAACAGTGGTCAAAGGGGAAATAGTTGCAGAAGGTGACACCGGATCAAGTGTCGATCGGTGGACCTTTCAGCATAACGGCGGTCCCCTGACCATAGACACCCTCTCAGAAAGCAGTTCAGCCTACACTGACATCGATGGCGACGGGGAGAAAAACCACATCGATACCATGATGCGTCTCTATGACAGTGAAGGAAACGAAGTTGCGATGAATGACGATAGTAAATTGGGGACAGCTGACGGCTCAACCAATGACTTTTATTCACATAATCAGGATTCTTACATCCAGCTTGATGATTTACCGCCAGGCGAATATTCCCTGGCCATTGGCTCCTGGGAACTCACCCAGGAAGAGGTCGAAGCAGGTCATAATGATAACTATGATACTACTCTCAACTATGACCATGTCCAGGATACCGGGCCCTATCAAATCACCTTATCCGGCAAGGTATCTTTCAACAAAGCCCACCCTCTGGTCACGGAGGAAGACAGCACATTAACCATTGATGGCGAAACTCTTCTCGCTAATGATAGTGATGCGGATGGTGATGACCTTATGATCACCGCTATAGGTGATCCCACCGATGGTGAGGGTAATGTGGTGGGAAGCACAGAAATCATCACGGAAAACGGTAAGCAGCAGGTTCGTTTTATACCCGGCGATGGGCTCGATTATCTAAATGATGGAGAGTCTGCTTCTATTTCTTTCAACTATACCATTGATGATGGCCAGGGCGGTACCGATACCGCAACTGCCACCATGAGTGTTACCGGTGTGGATAACGACGCAGAATCCCCCACCCTCTCCATTCAACTTGGATTTGGTGGGGAACTGCCGGCTACTGAAGAGGGAACTGAGCGCTTTGAATATCCTGTAACAATCAATGCGGCCACCACAGATCAGGACGGCAGTGAATCTTTATCAGCAGTCACTGTCACAGTCCCTGAAGGTGTCACGAGAGTTATTGACTCCAATGGTGACGAACTTTCCATCAGTGGGGGTACAGTCAGCGTACCGGTTACTTCCGGCCAGAATACGGGTATTACACTTGTTACCGACAAGGAGCTTGACACCGGAGAAATCGGTTCCATCCTGGCCGAGGTCACCTCCACGGAAAGCACAGGAGGAGCCACCGCCACAGCAACAGCTGGCATCGACCAGACAATTGACGTGGCAGGTGACATCAACAATGACACCAATAATGTTGAGGAAGGTGACCACATAGGTGACCTCAGCACGGGTCATGGTGACGACACGGTAAACATCGGTGATGATATTGCCGACGGACGGACGGTCTCCACTAAGGACGGAGATGATGTCATCACTGTCGGCGATGATATCAAAGAAGGCTCAACCCTGGATACGGGTGCTGGAGATGACACCGTAACCGTTGGAGATGATCTCCTCAACGGATCAACCATAGATACTGGAAGCGGCGATGACAGGATCACTATTGGCGGTACCGCTGACGGGTCGGTTGATGGCGGTGAAGGAGAGGACACCATTGCACTCAGCGGCAATGCAGCCGATTACAACATCGTCAAAAATGGTGAGAGCTCCTACCAGGTGCAGGATGCAAACGGCTCAAGGGATGATATCCTCAATGTCTCCAATGTGGAGGAATTTGCCTTTGCCGACTCCACCGTGGCAGCTGAGGACCTTACCCTTTCCGCAAAGCTGATCGATGGTGCTGTAGAAGGCGTCGAATACACAACAACTTCCGGCCTGCACGGATTTACCGACAAGGATGGCAGCTTTGATTTTAAAGACGGTGATGAAGTCACCTTTAACATTGGCGGTGTCATTCTGGGAACGGCAACGGCAGAAGATGTTGCCACCGGTAAAACCTTCCTTCAGGATGTGGCGGATGTTGCACGAACTGATCTCAATGATGAGTATCTGGAAAACATGGCCACCTTCCTCCAGTCCATCGATGAAAACTCCGATGCCTACGATGGTATTGTGGTCACCGATGAAATTCGTGAGGCCCTGGCAGACGTTACTCTGGATCTGAAGACAGCTTCGGAGGAAGAAGTCGGACAGGTTGTGGAGCAGCTGGGCCAGGCGCTGGTCAGTGAAGAGGCGGCAATGGAGCATGTTGCAGATATGCTCGTTGCCCACACGGATCTTGATCATGATGATTTTGATGAGCATGTTGACGATACTTCAGCGGCAACAGAACACTCCCTGCTTGATGAGCAACAAAAAAACAGCCTTGCGACAGCTGCCGCCACCACTGGTTTTGAAACTGTAGAAGCAGAAACCGAAGCAGAGCAGCTGTATATTGATGAGATTGCCGATCTCTCCCTTAATATCCCATCACTTCACCTGCCCGACACAGCCGAAGATACCGTACAAACGGAGGAAACACAGGAAGTACAGACAGCAACGCAAAGCTCTTCCGTTCAAAGCGATTATCCCGTTCAGGAGTTCAGCGATGATACGAGCCCGCAAGGCCTCGTTCCGCTGGCGGATGATGATCTGGCGCACTCACTCCCCTCCGTGTCACTCAGTAATCTCTTTGACGAACCAGCAGATGACACCAGGGATATCAGGGATATCAGGGATACAGAGAACCTGGACAATCCGGATAATACAGCATCAACGGCAACAACTGAAGAAACTTTCACTACAGCAACGGCAGTTCAGGAAGCCGTCTCTCAGGAACCTCAGGGAGAAGCCGCCGAGGGTTCTGCTGTTTCTGAAGGTGCGGCTACCAATGACGTTGACGGTGCAGAAACAGTTACCTTGAGTACCGATGATCTCCACATAGACCTGGATGGTGACAGTACAGGCGATGTTCCTGAAGCGGCAGAGGAAAAAGGCGGGGACAGCAGTCTTGATCGCTTCTCGGCAACAGGACAGAATGCGGAGAAGGGAGAGGAAAGCTCACCTCTTGACAACTTTTCGGCCAGTGGTCAGTCCGAAGAAACAGCGGAATTTTCATCGGTTGAAGAAATTGACACCATGGAGGAAGATGTCACAGACCAGGTCGACGACGCCGGATTAAACGATAACGCCGCTATCCAGGAGGATCTTCCTCAAGAACCGGAGCAGATTGACCCCAATGGTGCGGGATGAACCGGCAAAACCGGATAATCCGTCAGTTTGTCGGATCTCTTTTTTTTTCGGGGCCGGAAGGAATTTATTTACAATTAGAAAGTGACAAAGCCTCTTTAATAACATAGGATTATGGAGTACCATTTATTTACCATCGAAACTCAGCGATGCACCCGGAGCTGTTCCGTGTCGATTATATGGGACACCATAAACCCATCCCTGGGGGCTCTGCTGCGGCCATCCAGGCCGCAGATGCCCATATAATCAACACGAAACAACTCCTCCTCAGGCGGATGAGCTGAGGATTGGTGGTAATCAATTTTATTTATGTCTTGTGCGGGAGAGTCTTTTTATCCCGTATGTCAGTTCTTACTCTTAACTTGTATTCATTTGCATGATTGTGACATTTTGCCCCATCCCAAGACTGTCACCCAAAAAACTTTCAGAGACCAGCGCACTGGTGAGGTGTCTGAGTGTGCTGATATTGGCGGGCTTATTGTTTCCGAGCCTTGCAAACACGACGTCCATACGTCTTCAGGAGATACAAATCACGGACGCCTATTCTACCGGCAGCCCGTCACCATTAAAACCTGTAACTGCAAGAGAAGCAGGAGATCAGGCAACAACTGAATTTTTCATCCCTGGTTCGACACGTTCCGAACCGGACATCCTCAAGGTATATAAGGCACTGTTCAGGCAAACCTGGGAACAATCACCCGATATTCAAGTCGCCAGAAAACTGAAACAACAGAAAACAGCAGAGAAATATACCGCCTGGGCCAACCGGCTCGCCCCGCAGCTTGATTTTGAAGTCGCCCAAAAACGTTTCCTGAACAAAGACCTGGCCGACGACAGCATACAGATTAGTCCTGAAGAAAACATCCCATACACTGACGGAAAGGATATAACAGACTGGAATTTTGATCTGGATATTCCTCTTTACCGCCGCACCCTTTCCCTGGCAGTTGATGTTTCCAGACTGGAATACGAGCTCGCAACCAATAATCTGGAAATTAAAACCCGCGAACTTGATGCCCGGCTCCATGAGTTGCTTGGGAACTATATGGTTGCCTCTTACAACCTTCACAATCTTGAAAATTCCATTGTCATTTCCGCTGAGCATGTAAGCAAAATCCAGCGTGGTTACGACCTGCGGGATCAGACAAAACTGGCCCTGCTGAGGGCCCAGGCGAACCTGAAGGAACTGGAAGCCAGGAGAGACCTGAACGAGCAGAGACGCGACACCACTTTCCGGGAGCTCCTCGACTTTACCGCTATCCCCGAAGAAGACCCGAGCTGGCACTGGCTGAACGAACTCCTTAACGGCGAAGAACGCACGGCAGGCTGCATTAACAGCTTTTCGGAATTGCAGACAGGCACTGAAAAGATGGAGCCGTTTCTGGCTGAGACGGCAACGGATGCAAAGCTGCGTGATTTTTTTATAAACAACAGCCTTCTTTATAAAAAAATTCTCCTCGAACGTGATCTTGGTAAAGCTAAAGCAAAGAAATATACGCAACAGGAATGGCCGGCACTCTTTGTTCGGGGAGAGCTTGACAGAAAAGAGGACACAAGGTTTAACGACTACAGCGGTGAGGGATCAATCGGCTTGGTTCTCAGTGTACCACTCTTCAGTGGCGGAACGATATTCAGTAATATCAAGACAGAATCTATGGCTTCCGAGATTGCTTCCATAGAAGAATATTCAACTATTTTAAGAACCTTCAATTCCATTGCCAATAAGAAAAAAACACTCTCCAGCTTACGCGATATATATGAAAAACAGCAGATCCACCTGCAGCAGCAGCAGGAAATTGTCCGACTGTCCCTCAAATCCTACCAAATCAAGCAGACTTCCATGCAGGATCTCCTCACCAGTAAAAATCAACTGATCGATGCAAAAAATCTCCTTATGCAAACCACCACCGATCTGGGCATTCTGCTTCGACAATTTGCCTGGGAACTTGGTACTCCTTTTCCTGCGCCATCTGCTCCATAGAAAAACGCAATAGGGAGTAAAACAGCCCTTGTAAAAAAAACAACCAGCAAATTAGTCTACCGAATAATGGAAGAGAAGAATCTGATAATGAGGAATTGAGAACGAAGAAAGAATGTTATTAAGAAAAATCCCGGAACCAAGTTACTGGTCATATTTCTTAACAACAATACAGAGACGATAGAGACAATCGTCCCCCACTTCCACAACCCATCCCCACGCCTGTGGGGAACATGACTCAACTACCAACAACACAGAAGCCCCAGGCGGTTCATCCCCACGCCTGTGGGGAACATATCATCACTATCAAGAGCAGTAACAAGAATTGCGGTTCATCCCCACGCCTGTGGGGAACATG
>JGI11705J14877_10001084_pt1 | contig 15847 bp, 11 predicted proteins | sample Etolaghawater15m_FD_14877 | JGI IMG/M metagenome (IMG submission 14877) | reverse complement strand
GGTCGCGATGGTGATACCGCGCGCCTTCTCCTCTGGGGCTGAGTCGATCTGGTCGTAGGCGCGGGCCTCACCACCAAATTTCTCACCCTGCACCTTTGTAATGGCTGCAGTCAGGGTGGTCTTGCCGTGGTCGACGTGGCCGATGGTGCCTACGTTCACGTGCGGTTTGTTACGTTGAAACTTTTCCTTAGACACGGTGTTGCTTACCTCTGAATCAAATGGGAATCCGGATGGCCTCAGGAGGCCTTCTTAATAACAGCGTCGGCGATGCTATTGGGTGCTTCCATGTAGCGGGAGAACTCCATCGAGTAAGCGGCACGCCCTTGGGTTGCAGAGCGTAGATCGGTAGCATAACCAAACATCTCACCGAGTGGCACCTCGGCGCGGATGATCTTGCCAGTGACAGAATCATCCATACCCTGAACAATGCCACGACGCCGATTAAGGTCGCCCATCACATCGCCCATGTAATCTTCGGGTGTGACCACCTCGACCTTCATCATCGGCTCCATTAGCACCGGACTCGCTTCCAGTGCGCCCTTCTTGAACGCCATAGAACCGGCGATCTTAAAGGCCGACTCAGAGGAGTCAACATCGTGGTATGAGCCGTCGAAGATGGTCACTTTCGCATCCTCAATCGGGAAGCCCGCTAGGACGCCGTTTTGCATCTGCTCACGGACACCCTTATCAACTGCCGGCACATACTCTTTCGGCACCACACCACCGACGATACCGTTGACAAACTCATAACCGGCACCTGGCTCAACCGGCTCAATTCGGAGCCAGACGTGGCCATACTGACCGCGCCCACCGGACTGCCGCACGAACTTGCCTTCCACCTCGACCTGCTTACGGATCGCTTCGCGGTAGGCTACCTGAGGTGCACCGACGTTCGCCTCCACTTTAAATTCACGCCGCATCCGGTCAACGATGATCTCAAGGTGTAGCTCACCCATACCAGAGATGATGGTCTGCCCCGACTCCTCATCGGTACGGACACGGAATGAGGGATCTTCCTGCGCTAGTTTGCTCAGCGCGATACCCATCTTCTCTTGGTCTGCCTTAGTCTTCGGCTCAATCGCCACCGAGATCACAGGCTCTGGGAACTCCATCCGCTCTAGGATAATTTTGTTATCGAGCGCACAGAGTGTATCACCGGTCGTGACATCCTTCAGACCAACCGCTGCAGCGATATCACCGGCTCGAACCTCTTTGATCTCTTCGCGTGAGTTAGCGTGCATCTGCAAGATACGGCCAACACGCTCCTTCTTGCTCTTTACCGAGTTGAAGACGGTATCACCGGAGTTGATCACACCGGAGTAGACGCGGAAGAAGGTGAGGGTACCGACGAACGGATCGGTCGCGATCTTAAACGCCAGCGCTGAGAAGGGCTCATCATCGGATGAGTGACGCTCAGCCTCAGTTGTCTCGTCATCAAGTAGACCCTTGATGGCCGGAACATCGACCGGTGACGGCATGAACTCAATAATGGCGTCGAGCATCGCTTGGACACCCTTATTCTTGAAGGCAGAGCCACAGAGCGCCGGGACAATCTCATTATTTAGGGTACGCGCACGCAGCCCCTGTTTGATCTCATCAGCGCTTAACTCGCCCTCTTCAAGGTACTTCTCCATCAGATCTTCATTCGCTTCCGCTGCCGCCTCGACCATGGTCTCGCGCCACTCATCACAGAGATCAACCATATCCTCAGGGATCGGCTTCTCTTCGTAAGTTGCACCCATGTCGTTCGGATTCCAGTAGATCGCCTGCATCCGAATCAGGTCAACAATACCTTCAAAGTTCTCTTCAGCACCAATCGGTAGCGCAATCGGCACTGGCGTGGAGCCGAGCCGCTTTTTAATCTGCTCGACAACCCGCAGGAAGTTAGCGCCAGCGCGATCCATCTTGTTGACAAAGGCCATCCGCGGCACGCCATACTTGTTGGCTTGACGCCACACCGTCTCCGATTGAGGCTCGACACCACCGACCGCACAGAACACCGCCACCGCGCCGTCGAGTACCCGTAGCGACCGTTCCACCTCAATGGTGAAGTCGACGTGTCCCGGGGTGTCGATGATATTGATACGATGCTCCTGATACTGCTTATCCATACCCTGCCAGAAGCAGGTGGTTGCAGCGGAGGTGATAGTAATACCGCGCTCCTGCTCCTGCTCCATCCAGTCCATCGTGGCGGCACCGTCATGCACCTCACCAATCTTATGGGAGATACCGGTGTAGAACAGAATACGCTCGGTGGTGGTGGTCTTACCGGCGTCGATATGCGCCATGATACCGACGTTGCGGTAGCGATCAATCGGGGTTTTGCGTGCCATGATCTCTCTCAACAAACCTCTGCGCTGGGGCTACCAGCGGTAGTGGGCGAAAGCCTTATTCGCTTCAGCCATGCGGTGGGTATCCTCTTTCTTCTTCACCGCAGTTCCCTTGTGCTCGGCGGCGTCTAACAGTTCACCAGCCAGACGCATACCCATCGACTTCTCGCCGCGTTTACGGGAGGCATCAACCAGCCAGCGCATCGCTAGCGCCATGCCACGGTCACCACGCACCTCAACCGGTACCTGGTAGGTAGCACCACCTACACGGCGCGACTTCACTTCAACCATCGGCCGAATGTTGTCGAGCGCCTTTTCAAACAGCTCCAGTGGCTCTGACTTACTCTTCTCGCCAATGCGATCGAGCGCGCCATAGACAATCTTCTCAGCGGTCGACTTCTTGCCGTTGAGCATCACAATGTTCATGAACTTCGAGAGCACCTGGCTGCCGAACTTCGGGTCGGGCAGAACCTCGCGCTTCGCTGCAACTCTTCTTCTGGCCATCGGTATGAAACCTTCCTAACGCTCCGCGGTCGCTGCTGTGTTTGACAGCTAGCGACTGCTGAATTGATATTACGACTTCGGCCGTTTTGCGCCGTACTTAGAACGGGCTTGACGGCGATCATTTACACCGGCGGTATCAAGTGATCCGCGCACAGTGTGGTACCGAACACCCGGCAGGTCTTTCACACGACCGCCGCGAATCAGCACGACCGAGTGCTCCTGTAGGTTGTGACCCTCGCCGCCGATGTACGAGGTGACCTCATAGCCGTTGGTGAGGCGAACACGCGCCACCTTCCGCAGTGCGGAGTTCGGCTTCTTCGGCGTAGTGGTGTAGACGCGCGTACAGACACCGCGCTTTTGCGGGCACGACTCCAGCGCCGGCACATTGCTTTTGGCGATTTTGCGCACACGCGGCTTACGCACCAGCTGGTTGATGGTTGCCATCTTTTTACTCAGCTCCGAAAGACAAATAGAGAACAGGCTGGCATCGAGATACCAGCCTGTCAGAAAAGAAGCGGAATTTTATGCGTTGCACAGCCGAAAGTCAACCGTGACGCGCTCCACCCCACACGTTGTCACTAATTGCTACCACTAGCGACGCTATCGCGACTACTACTAGCGCCCCCTTCACCTTCCGCTATCCGCCGCCGCCGGCGTTCACTATGAAACGCTAATCCGGTACCGGCTGGAATCAGACGACCGACAATCACATTCTCCTTCAAACCGCGCAACTCATCCGTCTTACCGGTGACCGCCGCATCGGTGAGAACACGGGTTGTCTCTTGGAATGAGGCGGCAGAGATAAAGGATTCAGTCGCTAGCGACGCTTTGGTAATACCTAAGAGTACCCGACTGTAGTTGCACGGCATCCGCTCGTTATGCATCAACTCACGGTTCTCCTCCACGACCCGAGCATACTCTACCTGCTCACCCTGTAGGAAGCGGGAGTCACCACCCGACTGGATCTCCACCTTGCGTAGCATCTGGCGGACAATCACTTCAATATGCTTGTCGTTAATCTTAACACCCTGTAGTCGGTAGACATCCTGCACCTCATTGACGATATATTTAGCCAACTCCTCAACACCAAGTAGCCGCAAGATATCTTGTGGATTCGGTTCACCATCGACGATCACCTCACCCCGCTCTACATGCTCACCCTCAAACACGGTGACATGACGCCACTTCGGGATCAGCTCCTCGTGGGTATCCCCCTCTTGTGGGGTGATCACCAGACGCTGTTTACCCTTAGTCTCTTTTCCGAATGAGACAGTACCGGAGATCTCAGCGAGAATTGATGGCTCCTTCGGCTTCCGTGCCTCAAATAGATCGGCAACCCGCGGTAGACCACCGGTAATATCGCGGGTCTTAGAGGACTCTTGCGGAATACGCGCCACCACATCGCCCACCGATACCTGATCACCGTCACGCAGATTGACCACCGCGTTAGTCGGCAGGAAGTAGTTAGCAGGGATGTCGGTACCCGGTAGGTTGATATCGTTACCGCTCTCATCCACCAGCTTGACCATCGGCCGCTTATCCTTACCTGCCGCGCCACGCGATTTCGGATCCATCACCACCAGCGCCGACATGCCGGTCACCTCATCGGTCTGCTTCTGGACTGTGACGCCCTCCTCGAAGTCGAAGAGTTTCACCCAACCATCCAACTCGGTGACCACGGGGTGTGTGTGTGGATCCCAGTTTGCTAGCACCTGCCCGGCCTCAACCTGATCACCATCTCCGGCGGCGATACTCGCACCATAGGGTACTTTGTAGCGCTCCCGCTCACGACCATTCTGATCGATGATTGTTAACTCACCCGAGCGAGAGACGGCAACGAGGTGACCCTCGCTGTGACGCACCGTGTTGATATTGTGTAGCCGTACGGTACCGTTATTTTTGATCTGGATATTGTTGACCGACGCCGCACGCGAGGCGGCACCACCAATGTGGAAGGTACGCATTGTCAGCTGGGTACCCGGCTCACCAATCGACTGTGCGGCGATAACACCTACCGACTCACCAATGTTGACGAGGTGACCGCGCGCAAGATCGCGACCATAACAGGAGGCGCAGACGCCATAGCGGGTCTCACAGGTGATCGGCGAACGCACCTTGATCCGATCGATCGATAGTGACTCCAGCCGATCTACTTTATCTTCATCAAGTAGCGTACCGGCAGGAATCGCTAGGGTGGTACCATCAGCCTCATAGACATCTTCAGCGCTAACACGACCGAGCACCCGCTCGCGCAGCGGTTCAACCACATCCCCCCCCTCAATCAGAGAGTGCATGTGAATACCATCACTGGTGCCACAATCCTGCTCGGTGACGACTAGATCTTGGGCTACATCGACCAATCGGCGGGTGAGATATCCGGAGTTGGCGGTTTTTAGTGCGGTATCAGCGAGCCCCTTACGCGCGCCGTGAGTGGAGATAAAGTACTGTAGTACCGATAGCCCCTCACGGAAATTTGCGGTGATCGGCGTTTCGATGATAGAACCATCAGGCTTTGCCATCAGACCGCGCATACCGGCTAGCTGGCGAATCTGTGCCGCACTACCACGCGCTCCGGAGTCGGCCATCATAAAGACGGAGTTAAAGCTCTCCTGCTGTACCGACTTACCCTCACGGTCAGTCACCACATCCTTACCGAGCTTCTCCATCATCGCTTTTGCTACTTGGTCGTTGGTGTGCGACCAGATATCGACCACTTTGTTGTAGCGCTCGCCGTTAGTCACCAGACCGTCGATATATTGCCGTTCGATCTCCTTAACCTCACTCTCAGCGCGCGCGAGGATGCTCACCTTCTCATCCGGGATCACCATATCGTCAGCACCAAATGAGATCGCAGCACGGGTGGCCATACGGAAACCGAGATACATGATCTGGTCGGCAAAGATAACCGAATCTTTCAGACCGAGACGGCGGTAGCACTCATTGAGTAGTTTTGAGATCGACTTCTTGACCATCGGTCGATCGACGAGATCGAACTTCAATCCCTCCGGAACGATATCGTAAAGTAGCGCTCGACCGAGTACCGTATCGCGTAGCCGGAAGCTCTCATGGCGCTCGCCACTCTCATCAAAAATGACCTCACGGATCCGCACTTTTACTCGTGCATGCAGTTCGGCTACGCCATTGTCGTAAGCGCGGCGTGCTTCGGCGCTATCGGCAAACACCATCCCCTCACCGCGCGCATTAACGCGCTCGCGGCTCATGTAGTAGAGCCCGAGTACCACATCCTGCGACGGTACGATAATCGGATCGCCGTTAGCTGGGGAGAGGACGTTATTGGTGGACATCATCAGCGCGCGCGCTTCGAGCTGCGCCTCTAGCGACAGCGGTACGTGAACCGCCATCTGATCACCATCAAAGTCAGCATTAAACGCAGCACAGACGAGTGGATGGAGCTGAATCGCTTTACCCTCAATCAGCACCGGTTCAAACGCCTGAATTCCGAGACGGTGCAGCGTTGGCGCACGGTTGAGCATCACCGGATGCTCTCGAATCACCTCCTCGAGAATATCCCACACCTCCGGCCCCTCACGCTCAACCAACTTCTTGGCCGCTTTAATGGTGGTAGCAAGACCGCGCCGCTCCAGCTTAGAGAAGATAAAGGGCTTAAAGAGCTCTAGCGCCATCTTCTTCGGTAGACCACACTGATGGAGTCGGAGGGTCGGTCCAACCACAATCACCGAACGGCCAGAGTAGTCGACCCGCTTTCCGAGTAGGTTCTGACGGAAACGACCCTGCTTGCCCTTAATCATATCAGCGAGCGATTTGAGTGGTCGCTTGTTAGAACCGGTGATGGCGCGCCCACGACGACCATTATCCATCAGCGCATCGACCGACTCCTGCAACATCCGTTTCTCGTTGCGGACGATAATATCGGGTGCCGTTAGCTCAAGTAGCCGCTTTAGACGATTATTTCGGTTGATGACGCGACGATAGAGATCGTTCAGATCAGAGGTGGCAAAACGCCCCCCCTCTAGCGGGACTAGCGGTCGGAGCTCTGGCGGTAGCACGGGGAGTACCGTCATCACCATCCACTCCGGTCGATTGCCCGAATCGATAAAAGCCTCAATCAGCTTCAGCCGTTTGGTAAGCTTCTTCAGCTTAGTCTCGGAGTTGGTCTCTGGGATCTCCTCACGGATACGCTCTGCTTCAGCGTTAAGATCCATCGACTTGAGCATCTCAAGTACCGCTTCGGCACCCATGCGCGCATCGAAATCGTCACCATACTCCTCTATTGCATCAAGATAGCTCTCATCGGAGAGGAGTTGGCCGCGCTCTAGCTGAGTCATCCCCGGATGGACGACAACAAACGCCTCAAAATAGAGTACTCGTTCAATGTCACGAAGCGTCATATCGAGGAGCAGGCCAAGTCGTGATGGTAGCGACTTGAGGAACCAGATGTGGGCCACCGGGCTCGCTAGCTCAATATGCCCCATCCGCTCACGCCGCACCTTCGCTAACGTCACTTCAACACCGCACTTCTCGCAGATCATGCCGCGATGTTTCAGCCGCTTATACTTGCCGCAGAGACACTCATAATCTTTGGTTGGACCAAAGATCTTGGCGCAGAAGAGTCCATCGCGCTCAGGCTTAAAGGTACGATAGTTGATCGTCTCTGGCTTTTTAACTTCGCCATAAGACCATGAACGGATCTTGTCCGGGGAGGCGAGACCGATACGAATCGCATCGAAGTTCTCGATCGGCCCTTGCCGGCGTAACAAGTTGATCAGATCTTTCACTGTCGTCGTCTCCTCAGAACTCAGTCGCTTTCCAGATCGATGTCGATACCCAAGGCGCGGATCTCCTTGAGTAGCACATTGAATGATTCAGGCATCCCCGCCTCCATCCGGTGATCGCTATCGACGATATTTTTGTACATCTTAGTACGCCCATTCACATCATCAGACTTCACCGTCAACATCTCCTGCAGGGTGTAGGAGGCGCCATACGCCTCAAGTGCCCACACCTCCATCTCACCAAAGCGCTGCCCACCAAACTGCGCCTTACCACCGAGCGGCTGCTGCGTTACAAGGCTATAGGGGCCGGTTGAACGGGCGTGCATCTTGTCATCAACTAGGTGGTTGAGCTTTAACATATACATGTAGCCAACGGTAACTGGGCGGTCGAATGCGTCACCAGTACGACCATCATAGAGCGTGGTTTGACCACTCTCCGGTAGCTCCGCAAGCCGTAGCATCTCGCGCAGCTCCTCCTCATTGATACCATCAAATACTGGTGTTGCCATCGGCACACCGTCGCGCAGATTGTGTGCTAAGGCGAGCAGTTCATCGCGCGTTAGCTCATCGAGCGCTTCGGGTTTGCCAGAGCGGTTGTAGATCTCGTGCAGGAAGCGACGTAGCTGATCAATCTTCGCTTTGCTATCGATCATCTGACCAATACGGTGCCCTAACCCCTTTGCCGCCCATCCGAGGTGGGTTTCGAGTACCTGTCCGACGTTCATACGCGACGGTACACCTAGTGGGTTGAGCACAATATCGACCGGCCGACCATCGGCGCTATAGGGCATATCCTCAACCGGCACAATCATCGACACCACACCCTTGTTACCGTGACGGCCCGCCATCTTATCACCCGGCTGAATACGGCGTTTAACGGCCAGATAGACCTTCACCATCTTCAGCACGCCCGGCGCAAGATCGTCGCCCTGTGTCAACTTCTTGCGCTTATCCTCGAACTGATCTTCAAACATTTCACGCTGCTTCTTGAGCTGTTTGGCGATCTCTTCGAGGGTGGCATTGATCTCATCATCGCGCAGCCGAATCTCGAACCACTTCTCATGTGGCAGCGTAGCGAGGTAGTTGCTATTGATACGATCGCCCGACTTCAGACGGTTTGGTCCCCCCGCCGCCTCTTTGCCATCGAGCATCTTCTCTATGCGTAAGAAGGTGTCCTTCTCCATAATGCGCTGCCGATCGAGCAGATCTTTGCGCACCACTTCCAACTCCATCTCCTCAATCTCACGTGCACGGTTATCCTTCTCTAAACCATCACGGGTAAAGACCTGTACCCCGATGACGGTGCCATTCATTCCCGACGGGACGCGCTGTGAGGTATCCTTTACATCTGACGCCTTCTCACCAAAGATGGCGCGTAGCAGCTTCTCCTCTGGGGTTAACTGTGTCTCTCCCTTCGGGGTCACCTTACCCACCAGAATATCGCCAGCACGCACTTCGGCACCGATATAGACGATACCCGACTCATCGAGCTTCGCGAGCGCGCTCTCACCCACATTCGGGATATCGGCGGTGATCTCCTCCGGCCCCAGTTTGGTATCACGTGCAACGCAGGTGAGCTCTTCGATATGGATAGTGGTGTAGCGATCCTCTTGGACTACCCGCTCAGAGATGAGAATCGAATCTTCGAAGTTGTAACCGTTCCACGGCATGAAGGCGACTAGCATATTCTGCCCTAGTGCCAACTCACCCAGATCGGTAGCTGAACCATCCGCTAGAACATCACCACGACTAATCTCAGCGCCTGGCATCACCAGTGGCCGCTGGTTAATACAGGTATTCTGATTCGAACGGGTGTACTTAATCAGGTTGTAGATATCAACACCCGATTCGGCTCCACTGGTCTCCTCATCGTTGACCCGGACTACGATACGTCCCGCATCAACCGAATCAACCACGCCGCCGCGCTTCGCCACCACGGCCACACCTGAGTCGATAGCAACGGTACGCTCCATGCCGGTACCCACTAGCGGTTTTTGCGCCCGCAGCGTCGGTACCGCTTGGCGCTGCATGTTGGAGCCCATCAGCGCACGGTTTGCGTCATCATGCTCAAGGAATGGGATGAGTGAAGCGGCAACCGAGACGATCTGTTTTGCCGAAACATCAACATAGTCGACCCGCTCACGCGGCATCAGGGTGAACTCACTCTTATGACGACAAGAGACTAGCTCATCAACTAGCCGCCCCTCTTTGTCAAGCGTAACGTTAGCCTGTGCAATGACATACTCACTCTCATCGATCGCTGAGAGATAGTCGATCTGGTCTGTCACCTGCCCATCGACCACTTTACGATAGGGGGTCTCAAGGAAACCATACTCATTGGCACGCGCATACACCGCCAGTGAGTTGATCAGACCGATATTGGGACCTTCAGGTGTCTCAATCGGACAGACTCGCCCATAGTGAGTGGTGTGAACATCACGCACCTCAAAGCCGGCGCGCTCGCGGGTCAACCCGCCTGGACCGAGTGCTGAGATGCGCCGTTTATGGGTCACCTCGGAGAGCGGGTTGTTCTGATCCATAAACTGCGATAGCTGGCTGGAGCCAAAAAACTCCTTTATCGCCGCCGATACCGGCTTGGCGTTGATCAGCTCCTGCGGCATCAGGTTTTCCGACTCCGCTAGCGACAGCCGCTCTTTGACCGCTCGCTCAACACGTACAAGACCGATGCGGAACTGATTCTCCGCCATCTCACCGACGGAACGGACACGCCGGTTGCCGAGGTGGTCGATATCATCGACTTGGCCATTGCCGTTACGGATGTCGAGCAGTACTCGCATCACATCAAGAATATCGGAGCTGTCACCATGCAACTCTAGCAGCGACTGCAGATTGGGATCGAGCTCTAACGATAGGCTGAAGTATTTACCATCATAGAGTACACCGGGGCCCTCAACCTCTTTGCGTCCAACTCGCCGATTGAATTTCATCCGGCCGACACTGGAGAGATCGTAGCGATCCTCGGTGAAGAAGAGGTTGTGGAACAGATTCTCCGCCGCTTCACGAGTCGGTGGCTCACCCGGTCGCATCATCCGGTAGATCTCAACTAGCGCCTCTAGGGGTGAACTGGTGGTGTCAACCCGTAGTGTTTCAGAGATGTAGGGGCCATGGTTAAGCTCGTTAGTAAAGAGCGTCTGGAACTGCTCTATACCGGCATTGCGTAGCCGGGCTACCCCCTCTTCGGTTAACACTTCGTTTGCGGCGATGATCAACTCACCACTCTCACGATCGATCAGATCGTGCGCTACGACCTTACCGTAGAGGTACGTCTCTGGCAGATCGAGTGACTCAATGCCCGCTTTCTGTAACTTCCGAATATGGCGCTTGGTTATGCGTCGCTCCTGCTCTACTAGTAGCTCCCCATCGACTACGATATCGCAGGCCGCTGTCTCACCATCGAGCCGCTCTGCTACTAGCTGTAGCCTAACGCCACTCTCAATCAGCTGTAGCTGATCGGTCTGGAAGAAGATATTGAGGATCTCCTCGGTGTTGTAACCGAGTGCGCGCAGCAGAATCGTCGCTGGAAGTTTGCGGCGGCGGTCGATACGCACATAGAGGATATCTTTTGGATCAAACTCAAAATCGAGCCAAGAGCCGCGATAGGGGATCACTCGTGCCGAGTGCAGTAGTTTGCCAGAGCTGTGGGTCTTACCCTTATCATGCTCAAAGAAGACGCCGGGCGAGCGGTGGAGCTGTGAGACAATGACCCGCTCAGTGCCGTTGATGATAAAGGTACCGTTTTCGGTCATCAGGGGTAGCTCACCCATGTAGACCTCCTGCTCACGGATATCTTTAATCGCTTTGGTCGCCGACTCCTTATCATAGATGACAAGGCGCAACTTCACGCGCAGCGGGGCGGCAAAGGTCATACCGCGCTGCTGACACTCCTTAACGTCAAACGCCGGCGTACCGAGACGGTAGCTAACATACTCAAGTGCCGCGTTGCCGGAGTAGCTGACAATCGGAAACACCGACGAAAACGCCGCATGAAGACCGGTACCGAGTCGCTGCTCGGCATTAGCGTCGGCCTGCAAAAACTGGCGGTAGGAGTCGAGTTGAATCGCCAGCAGATAGGGGACATCGAGTATGCTGGGACGTTTGCCGAAGTCCTTGCGAATGCGTTTTTTCTCTGTGAACGAGTAGGCCATCAGGGTTCCTCAGCTAGAACGGATCGTGCTGCCAATCGCGGTTGCATCGCAACGCCGCGACGCGGTATGGTGATTGACATCCATCACCGCCCGGGCTTCTGCCAGCGGGCGCGGGTTGCTGTCACCACAACAGAACATGGCACAGCAGCCAAATAAATCGTTCTGCAACACAGCAACCTCAGAACATATAGGTGTTGCTATTATGCAGCGGTTACCGGGGGTGCACCCCAAGCGGAAAAAGGCCGGCGGCGGAATCGCCACCAGCCCATTTCGCGCTCATCCAACGCCCTCCATGGCGTGGTTACAGATCGGATTAGCGGCTCTTACAGAGCGAGCGCCTCCAGACCTGTAGTGAGCGGCCAGCTTACTTAAGCTCGACCTTAGCGCCAGCCTCTTCGAGCTTCTTCTTGATATCCTCGGCCTCATCCTTCGATGCACCCTCCTTGACGGTTGAAGGCGCACCCTCAACCATATCCTTCGCCTCTTTCAGGCCAAGACCGGTGATAGCGCGAACCGCTTTGATCACAGAAACCTTGTTGTCACCGAAGCTGCTCATGACGACATCAAATTCGGTCTTCTCTTCAACTGCAGCGGCATCACCGGCAGCAGCAACAGGCATTGCAGCGACGGCAGCGGCTGCCGATACGCCGAACTTCTCTTCCATCGCCTCAATCAGTTCCACAACCTCCATCACGGTCATGTTGGCGATAGTCTCAAGCATCTCTTCTTTGGATACGGCCATGGTATAGCGCTCCTCAATAGGTTTCGGTAAGTTGGATTGATATCGTTGCGAAGGGGCGGTATTAGGCCGCTTCCTTCTGTTCTTTTAGTGCAGCAAAGGTACGCACCAGCTTAGCGTGCGGCTCCTGTAGCGTACGGACGAACTTCTCGACCGGCGCTTTCATCACCGCCATCAGCATACTGATCGCCTGATCCTTCGTTGGCATCTTCGCTAGACGCTCAAGATCGGATGCCGGTAGCAGTTTGCCACCGACCGCAACCAGCCGTACTTCTAGCTTGTCGTTACCTTTAACGAAGTCTTTGATCACCCGTGCTGCAGCACCCGGATCCTCTAGCGAAAAGGCTAGGATCATCGGGCCGGTTAGACCCGGCTGCAGACACTCAAACTCGGTGCCGACAACCGCGCGCCGTGCTAAGGTGTTCTTAACTACCCGGAGATAGACCCCTTCTGCTCGCGCTTTCGCACGCAGATCGGTCATCTGGGTAGCGCTCAGGCCAAGATAGTCCGCCCCAACAGCGGCATAGGCCTTCGCAGCGACTTCGGCGACTTCAGCAACGATGGCTTTCTTCTGCTCCAGATTAAGAGCCACCTGCAATCACCTCTTTAAACTGCCATGTGCACCGGTTTGCCGGTACACCACCTCGTCTGGGTGCCTTCCCGTAGTGAAAAGGTCACCCCCCGGACGGTGGTCTCGCGACAGGCCGGGCCTGTGGAGCGACACCGTCTGCGCAGGCTCCTGTGTTAGAGGATTTGACTCGCCCTCAGTAGGGCAAGACCTGCGGTCTTCGACTGCCACTCGCTTAGCGAGTGGTGTCGTATCCCACCCCTAAAGTGATAGGGGTGTGAATCGGTATGATCAGACTCAGTTTGGCGCGAGGCTCGACTGGTCGATCGCAATCCCCGGCCCCATGGTGGTGGAGACGGTGATCTTCTTCATATATTGACCCTTTGCAGCCGACGGCTTCATCTTCTGCAGATCGGTAAGCAGTGCCTGTAGATTCTCGCGCAGCGCATCTATCTCAAAGTCAATCTTACCGATCGAGCAGTGAATGATGCCGGTCTTATCGGTGCGGTAGCGCACCTGTCCGGCCTTTGCGTTACGTACAGCGGTAGCGACATCGGGAGTGACCGTACCCACTTTGGGATTCGGCATCAGGCCACGCGGGCCGAGGATCTGACCGAGTTGACCTACCACCCGCATCGCATCGGGTGAAGCGATGACCACATCGAAATTGAGTTCGCCGCGCTTCACCTGCTCGGCTAAATCATCCATGCCAACAATATCAGCGCCCGCTTCGGTCGCCGCATCGGCATTCACACCCTGGGCAAAGACCGCCACCCGCACGGTTTTTCCGGTACCGTTTGGTAGTACGGTGGAGCCGCGGACTACCTGATCCGACTTACGTGGATCAACACCAAGATTGACGGCCACATCGATCGACTCGGCAAACTTTGCCGGTGGCAGATCCTTCAAAAGATTGAAGGCGTCATCGACCGGATAGTACTTACCCGACTCCAACTGATTACGGATCGCCTGCATCCGCTTACTGAGCTTTGCCATCGATTACACCCCCTCTACATTCAAGCCCATGCTACGTGCGCTACCTGCGATGGTGCGCACAGCAGCATCTAGATCGGCAGCAGTGAGATCGGGCATTTTCGTCTTTGCGATCTCCTCTAACTGCGCTCGATTGACAGTACCCACCTTATTTTTGTTGGGAACCGCCGAGCCACTGCTAATACCGGCAGCCTTCTTAAGTAGAATCGACGCGGGCGGTGTCTTAGTAACGAAGGTGAAACTGCGATCGCTGTAGACGGTGATCACAACGGGGATGGGTAGCCCCGGCTCTAAACTCTGGGTCTGAGCGTTAAACGCTTTACAGAACTCCATAATGTTAACGCCGTGCTGACCGAGTGCTGGACCAACCGGTGGGCTAGGATTAGCCTGCCCTGCCTTCACCTGTAGTTTGATGTAGGCTTGAATCTTCTTTGCCATGATTAACTCCTGAGTTGGGTGGTAACGCACGCCATGGCAGTGACATGCTCCCCGGAACGAACCCGCACCGCGATCAACCTATCTACTCACCCCCCCTAACTGTTACCGATGGGGTGCTTAGTGAGTAAATAGCAGAAATATGGTGGGAGTAGACGAAAAGTTACCCTTTTTCGACCTGGCTGAACTCCAGATCAACCGGTGTTGAGCGTCCGAAAATGAGCACCGCAACGCGCAGCCGGTTCTTCTCATAATCGACCTCTTCAACCACACCGCTGAAATCGTTAAATGGCCCCTCCGTGACCCGAACTACCTCACCCGGTTCAAATAGTACTTTTGGCCGTGGCTTCTCTGCCCCCTCCTGCACCCGATCGAGGATGAGTTGTGCTTCACGATCGCTGATCGGCATCGGTCGATCACTGGTGCCACCGATAAAACCCATCACTTTTGGTACATCGCGTACTAAGTGCCAAGTCTCATCATCCATCTCCATCTGCACTAGCACATAACCGGGGAAAAATTTCCGATCACTCTTACGCTTCTGACCCTCCCGCATCTCTACCACCTCCTCGGTAGGGACTAGGATTTGGCCAAACCGTTCATTCAATCCGGCACGCTGAATACGCTCATCGAGTGAGCGTTTCACATGATTCTCAAAACCGGAGTAGGCGTGTACTACATACCAGCGCAGCGCCATCGCTATTAGCCTCCCTGTCCGGTCAGTAGTTTCACAGCCCAGACCAAGAACATATCAAATAGCCACAGCAGAATGCCGACCACTAGCACCATTGCCATCACCAGCATTGTCGTCTGGGTTGTCTCCTTACGTGATGGCCACACCACTTTGCGCACTTCAACCAGCGCGCCGCGACCAAACGCCCACGCCTGACCACCCACTTCGGTCGTCCGCAGGAGTGCCACGGCAACACCTAGCGCTACTAGAATAAGTAGCACCCGGATCACCATGATCTGTTGGTCTAGGAGATAAAACGCAAAGATGGCGCCGCCGGTTACCAACAGCGCCGCCAGCCACTTCAGTTTGTCTGCCATGAATGCGTTAAGCCTTGCTGATGGTTCAGCAAAAAATGGCAGGCCAGGAGGGAATCGAACCCCCAACCTGCGGTTTTGGAGACCGCTGCTCTGCCAATTGAGCTACTGGCCTGTAGAGGTTGCTCAACAGTGATGCACCACTCTCACTCACCCGATGGCAGGTGAGAGTGGCATCAATACATCACTCGATGATCTTAGATACCACACCGGCACCGACGGTACGGCCACCTTCGCGGATAGCGAAGCGTAGCCCCTCCTCCATCGCGATCGGCGCGATCAGGGAGACCGTCATCTGCACGTTGTCGCCC
>JGI11705J14877_10001083_pt1 | contig 15862 bp, 22 predicted proteins | sample Etolaghawater15m_FD_14877 | JGI IMG/M metagenome (IMG submission 14877) | reverse complement strand
TAAATCGTTCTTTTCCCTTTCACCAAAAGTTCCAGAAATTGCATCAACTCTTACAGAAGGAATTGTCTCTGCGACAGACGCTCTGTTCTACACAGAAGAAGAAAAAGTAGGGGATGAAAAAGAAGTTCTCTCTCTCCTCATAGAGAAATATAAAGTTCTTGGTTTTGACACACTCACATCTCAAATAACAAGAAGAATCCTTGTCTCCATTGTGACTGGTGTGTGGGCACTTGGAGCAATTCTTGGCCTCGTCTTATGCTGTTTATCGCAGACAGAGATACTACAAAAACTTATAGCTTTTGCTGACGCATGGAAAATTGGTTGGTCGTTCGTAGTTATTTTCAGTTTTTATTTCGGTAGACATATGTTAATGTTAGGAAAAGATAATAGGAAAAAATAATGGAAGAAACACTCAACCCGATACACAGAAGGATCGCACGGCTTGCCGTGCAGGGTGTAAAGAACAAAGATATAGCAACTGCTATGGGTCTCACAGAAGCTTGGGTTTCTACAGTAAAAAGCAAGACAGATGTTTGTCTTTACATGGAGAAGCTGTGTAAAGATGTTGATGTTGAGTTTACGGACAAAATGACTAATGACGAGTTAAAGGGAATGCGGGGAATGGCCACTGAGGTTATTATGGCTGAAATAATGTCCCCTATTTCTACTGCAAGAAGACTTAATGCAGCATTTGGTCTTCTTGACAGGACAGGGCACCCGAAAACACAAGCTATAGAAGTTGCAGAGAAACCCAATATTTTACGTTTAACTCCAGAACCTGGGGAAGATATTGAAGATTTTAAAAAGCGAAGAGATGAAGCTGTTGTGCTTCTTGCTGAAAAAGAAAGAAAAGAAGAAGGATAATAAAAAATGGCTGTAACAGTTAAAGAAATAGGTTCTGTTATTAGAATCACAGGGACACTTGATGAAGATACAGAAAGCGAGCAGGTAATCTTTCCGGAAAGTGTTGGTGGAGAGATAGAAACACTTATTCTTGACGGTAGTGATGTAGGGGATAATCTTACGCTTACCACAAGTTGTGATGGGGCCAGAGAAGAAATTTTTTCTGTGTCTAACACACCAAATACGGTTGAGTGGGAGAATAACAGTTCTCCATTCCGGACATTCCAAGGAATTAACTGGCCGTTTCTTAAAGGCCTTTCTCTCAAAAATCTTGACGGTGGAACTGTCTTTATTAAAGTTAGAAAAGTAATTACTAATATAAGAGGCTAAAATGGCAACTGTTTGGAAAAGAGATAATTTAATATCTGGTGATAATAGTATTGCAGATATACCTGTGGCAAGAATGTCAGAAGATGATCTTTGTCAGTCTGCTGTTGGCGATATTTTCTATATTCATAAAGTTGTTACAACGGGTGGTGCTGAAGATTCTCCAAATCTTATTGTCCCGGATGACGCAGAAGGAGCCAGAGTAGATTGGAGATGGTCACTTATGTCAATGGATTCTGGAGCTACTGTAAATACAAGTGGGAGCCCAGTTGCACTTGATTATGCTAGATTTACAGACGCGGATACGATAGAAGGCCGGTCTTATACTGAAATGAGGGATGACATTTTACTTGATGGGGATAATGTTTATTATGTTGGAAAAGGTGGGAATGACTCAAATGACGGAAAATTAGATTCTGAACGTCTTCTTACATTTGGGCAAGCTATAACTTTAATAAATGCACTTACGGGTGGTAATGTTCCATCAACAGATAATAAATATAATATTGTTTGCCAAGATGCCGGTACATACACTGAAAATATTACAATCCCAGATTTTGTTAATATTATTGCTCCTGGCGCCACTATTGAAGGAAATACTGTACTTTCAAATAATAATTCTAGTATATTTGTTTATAAATTAGAAGCAAGTTCTGGCTATGTTGTTGAAAATACTGGAAGTGGAAATTACTTGTTTGCACGCGAAATTTCTGTGGCCGGCACAGCTGTTGGTTTAAACGTTTTGAGTGGGCAACTTAATATATATATTGAAGTTGTAATGGGTGGAACAGGTGCTTTGTTAGCATTTGGTTCAGCTAATGATATGCACTTAGCTGGTTATATAGGAACAATAATAGCAGGCGCTATTACTAAAGTTGTACATGGTGTTGGTACAGCTGGAACGCAAACTGTTAGTTTAACAATAAATTATATTGTAAATTCTAGTGGCACTGGATTATTACTTGAAGGCCCAGGAACTATTAATCTGTGTATCAACACATTAAGTGCTACTACTGCTTATGATGTTGATAATTCTGGCCTTACTGTAAATCTTACTGTAAATAGTATCAGTGGAACAAGGACTGTTACAAATGGGACAATGAATATTCAAGAATATCAGGCAAAAGGTATTGCTGATAATAATCTTGTTGAAATTGATAGTGCAAGTGTTGCGGATGATGAATATGCACGTTTTACTGCAAATGGACTTGAAAGTAGATCTGTTGCAGAAGTAAGAAGTGATATAAATGTAGAGGATGGGGCGGACGTTACTGATGCCGCCAATGTGAATAGCGCTGGCGCAGTCATGGAATCTGATTTTGATGCAAATACTGTTCTTACTGCAAATACTGACAACACTCCGGCAGCACTCACAGTAGCAGAACAAACATTGATTGGACGGATTACTTCTGGAAACATTGCAGCTCTTACACCAGCACAGATAAGGACACTCTTAAATGTAGAGGACGGAGCAGATGTAACTGATGCAACTAATGTTAATGCAGCTGGTGCGGTTATGGAATCTGACTTTAATGCAGATACTATTCTTGTTGCAAATACTGATAATACACCACAACCAGTTACAATTGCTCCAGATACTTTAGTTGGTCATTTATCTGCAGGTGGCGGGAACATTAGAGATCTCACACCAGCACAGGTACGAACACTTCTTGATGTTAACCAAATATCAAAACTTGCTGCAGGAAAAATATGGTTTCGAGATGGAGAGACAGGTGGTGGAGCAAATGATCTTGACACAATAGATGGAAATGACCTTACACTTGGTGATGTTGCGTTTGTTACAGGGGAATTTAGTGATAATTTTGGTGGTCAAACAAGTATTTGGGTTTATCATGATTTTGGAACAACAATTACTGAAACTGAATACACTATAAAACCAGACACGAATCCAAATACTAATTATGCGTGGCTTCGGGTAGCTGAGACTGCTGCTCATAGTGTAAATTCCAATGGAACGTTAGCAACAGGAGCTTTTGTAAAAACAATAACGGCTACAGATGGGATGTCAGCAACCCTTAATGCAGTGTCTGATGATAGTGTGAAAGAAGACCTTCTTCCAAGTATCATTGCGGAATCTGGAGGGAGCAGGACTTTAGCACTTACAGATGCACACGATATTCTCCGTGTAACTGCAAGTGGAGATTATACAGTTCCACCGAACTCAAGTGTTGCTTTCGAAATTGGTACAAGTATCGAGATATATAAAACCTCAATTGCTCTTAATGTCGGGATTGTTGGTGGAAGTGGAGTTACTATGGAAGGTATACTTGGAGATGTAGACTTTGATCTCTCAGATGTTGGGACTGTTCGACTTACTAAAGTAGCTACTGACACTTGGCATTACGATGGCCCAGTAAAGGCGGCTTAATATGAGTAAATTTACTTGGTCTCCGCACCCGACGACAGTTGGTGAAGCTCCGTTTTGTTGGTATGACGCTAATGATGATTCTTCATTAACTGAAGAATCAGGTTCTGTGTGTTCTGAAATTAGATGTAAAGTTGGTTCAGGGGTTAATCCAGTACAGGCAACGGATGTTGATAGGCCGGATATAGTGTCTAACGCGGTTAATGGGCTCCAAGTGTTAGAAGGAACAAATGCTGGAGCCGAATTTTTGCAAGCCTCGTTTACTGATGGTTTTATGCCTTCTAGTGAACCTTTAGAGATTTTTTGTGTATGCCAGCCCCGAACACCAGAGTCTATATATAAACGACTTTTTATATTTCACGAAGATTCGCCCTCTCAAGCATCAGTGGGTGGGTATTTCCCGAATAATAGCAATCTCGCGGACGTGTCCGGATCATCTGGTTACTATGTCGCAAATACTTCTTTATCTCTTAATACAACTTATATTATATCAATAAGGAAGTACCCCACAAACTTATGCCAAGTATATGTAAACGGAGCACTAGCTACAGTATCAAGTCAAATAGTATGGACTTACACTAATCCTGGTGCTGGAACGCTCACCTTGATGAATAATAAAGACGGTGGGCCTTTAAACTTTGTAGGTTATTTTTGTGAGCTGCTTGGGTATTCTGGTGATGATTCAACTAGAAGAGGTTGGGTCAACCGTTACTTAGCTAATAAATGGGGAGTTGCGATATAATGTTTTTTGGAAAGCTTAGTAGTTTAGATAAATTTTATGAATGGCAAGGAGAAGATATAGATCCAGCTCCCGGAACAGTGAACTATGAAATGTTTCATGATAATAATAGCAAACATTTCACTCGATATACTTGGCCAACAGTAGAAAAAGATGGAAGCGTATCTTTTGTTATTGATACAAAGCTGCCTATAGGACAATACAGAAAATTGTTAAACCTTATGAAAGTAGATTGTATTCAAGGAGAATAAAATGTCAAAAAGACTAAAAGTTAATAAGACAATAGAAAACCTATATTCAAGTAAACCGCTTACTCGTGATAATTCTTATCTTAATGTTAATGTTACAATGAAGACTGGTATTAAAACAATAGAAATAGAAATAATTACTAGTATATGGGATTCTCAAGACAGCCGTAAAACAGCTAAACCACTTTATGAACTTTTAACGAGAATAAATAGTAATGATGAAGGATATAAAGCTTATTTTGTTAATGTACCAAGTAAGTATGTTGGATCATCAATAGCCACATGTCTCAAAGCCCAAGCATATGATTATTTAAATAGCTTAACATGTCTTGGACCGGTTATTTTTGCAGATTGGGAAGATGTAGATGATAATATTACTTAATAAAAAGAGAGGTGGTGATACTTAATGACTTTTAAAAAATATATGTTATAAAAAGAAAGGGGAGAGAGAATGGCAAAACAAGAAAAACAAACGCTTATTAATAAGTGGGTCCCGATTGATAATCTTACAGAAGGTCTTTATGTTGTGAATGTTGGAGTTCTTGTTTCAAAAGAGTTCCTTAATGGTAATGGAGAATTGTATGCTGGAAGCCTACATTTTATTTCAAATGCAACATTAATTGCGGATAAAAAAAACCCAGGGTTTTATAATATTGAAATAGAAGGAAGAAGAAATTGGTAAATGTCTCTAAATCAGCAATGAGAGAGAGCTCTTTCTTCATAAAAGTAGAATTAAAAGATAGTGCTGGATCTTCTGTGACACCTACAAGTTTATCTTGGACACTTGTAAATGAGATTGGGGCTGTAGTGAATAGTAAAAATGCTCAAGTTCTTACACCGGCATCTGCAATGTATATTCTTCTTGAGGGAGATGATCTTGCTATTCAAGATGAAGATAATGAAAGCGAAATAAGGTATATTCTCCTTACTGGTGTCTATGATGACATAAGGAAAAGTGGAGCTGTGTTTAAAGATACAATTATGTTTTCTATCATTAATCCGATTCCTGAAGTAGCTTCATTAGTAGGTTTTTAATATGTTGCTAAAAACACAATGGCAAACAGCTGTGAGTTGGGTAGTTGGGACAGTGTGGAATAATCAGACGGCAAAAAGTCCTAATCTTGTATGCATTGGTCTACGAGGTGTTGTTGAAGTTGAAGAAAGTTATCCTACTATTGAAGTAACTGGATATAATGATAGAAGTAAAATGGTGAAAGATAATGACTAAAACTGTAAACGCTGCTGATACTTGGACTGCTCTTGCTTCATCTCTTGAAGGGGGAGATATTGCTGTAGATGATTGGGCAATAGTGATAAATAATGTTGGTGGCTATGGTGGTTTACTATTTGCTGATGATAGTGGTGATACCGAAGACAGTCCAGAAGTTATTAAACCGATAATAAATCCAGGGAATAAAAGATGGAAACTTTCTAATCTTGCAGTAGATGATCTTTATGTCTATGGAGACCTTGACGGTGTTTGGGCATCTTCAGCAGAAGTAATTGCAGGAAATGAGACAAGGAAGGTGATAAGTCCTGCAACGTTACAGTTTGCTATTGATACTTTTATAAATCCAGTTGGTATGGTTGCTAATTTTGCAATGGAAGATGTGCCATCAAGATGGCTTGAATGTGATGGTAGTGCAGTTAGTAGGACAACTTATAGTGCTTTGTTTGCTGCTATTGGTACTATACATGGTGTTGGAGATGGTAGTACTACTTTTAATCTTCCTGATTGCCGAGGTTTTTATATGTCTGGTTGGGATCATGGAGCTGGAAATGATCCTGATGCTGGAAGTAGAACAGAAGTAGGAGGAAGTGGTATTACTGGAGACCATGTAGGGACATTTCAAGAAGATCAAAATAAAGCTCATGCTCATTCTATAACAACAAGAGAGAACGAAACTATGGCAACTGCAGTAGCTGGATCAACGGCTACTGGAGGCCCATCAACAGCTAATACGAATAGTAGTGGTGGTACTCACGCTCGAGTAAGAAATAAAACATTTCTTACATGTATATATACGGGTGTTTAATAAAACACTATAAACGTCCAAAATTTGGACGTCCACCAAACGGGGGAGGTAATAACTATGGATCTTGATAGAGTAAAAAAGTTAATTGAAGAAAATGAAGACCGTACACTTAGACCTTACGTATGTACAAGCGGAAAAATAACTATTGGAGTTGGAAGAAATTTAACTGATGTTGGTATAAGTTGGGATGAAGCAGATACTTTATTTGCTATTGATGTTAACAAAGCTTATTTTTCTCTTTGTAGGATTTTCCGGAAAGAGGGGTTTCTTAATCTTCCAGAGATAATACAAGAAGTTCTTATGGATATGTGTTTTAACCTTGGAGAGACAAGGTTTAGAGGTTTTGTTAAAATGATTGATGCAGTTAAGGCAGAGGACTGGTCAAAAATGATTGATGAGATGGTGGATAGTAGATGGTATAAACAAGTGCCGGAAAGAGCAAGTAAACTTGTTCTAATGGTTACAAAATTTAATGAAGGAGTAAAGTAAAAATATGTTTGAAATTATTGGCGGAATTATTGTAGTTATTGTTGGAATCGTTGGAGCGATTTATTTTATTAAAAAAGCACGTAAACCAAACCGAGGAAGCGGAATTTAAGAAATGATAAAAGCCTTGATGATATCAATCTGTTTTATACTAATAGGTGAACTTGCTTCAATATATGAATGGGTTTCTTTGCACATATTCAATATTGAAGTTGTTTATCCAGTGTGCAAAACGGGGCTTGAATGCTTTAGCGTAGAATGGCTTACAAGAAACTATATTTACGCTTGCTCATTGTCAGGGCTTTTATTTTTATTATCTTTTCAAATAATATATCTTAAGAAATATATTATACAAATATCTAGTTTTATTTTTATACATTTAGGGATATATTGTTTCTTTATATATCTCAATCCGTATGATTATCTTTTAATTATAAGAATATGCGAAACTGTACCAGAAATTTTATTTATTATCTTAATTTGGGCGCTGTTTTGGCAAACAGATAATAAAAATAATGTAGCTAAGTGTATATATGGTATTCTTATGTTTATAAATTTATATCTTTTTACTGATGTACTTATAGTGAAAAATATAAAGAATTTAATGAACCCAACAAATTTTACAAGTATTATATTTATTATTTTTGTTATTTCTGGATTAGCTCTATATCGACTTAAGGCTATTATAGATTTATCAGATATTAAATCTGTAGAATTAAGACCCGGTAAATCGTATCTTGTATTTAAACCAATACATAATCTTGAATCTTTTATTAAGCCTATGTTGTTTGGAGCTGCTATGCATGTTGGTATAGTAATAGATGGACAATTATATGGTTATAAGAAGAATAAAAAATATTTTGGCCCTATTGAAGAAAAAGATCAAAGTGTCATAATTTATATTCCTATACCAGATATAGATATAAGTAAATATCTTAATAAATATCAGTTTAGTAAATTTAGGTTCACCTGTCAATATACTATTAATAAAATATTAAAAGACCAACTTGATACAANATATCAAAAAATAGTTAAACACTGGAGAAAANATGTTCGAAATGCTTAAGACGTTTGGACCAATTTTAGCTATAGCAGTTGTTCTTGTTTCGGTTCTTTATAATAGTAAAATAACAAAGCAACGAGAAGTTTTTTGTAAAGAACATCATAAAGAAACTGAAGAAATTAAAAAAAGACTAAATGCTCATGATGTTCAACTCGGTAAAAATGATGAAAGATATATAAATATATGTAAGAAACTTGATGAGATTAAAGAGCACAATGCTGATTCAGGAAAATGGCGAAATAAATATAATACAATGTTTGCTGATATAGATAGAAATTTAAAGCTTCTTATTAGGGAAAAATAAAATGTTTGTTCCTTTTGATGAACAAGTAGCAGCATTCACAGCAATGGAACAATTTATCCTCTATGGTGGTAGTATGGGTGGAGGGAAAAGTAGATTGATCTGTGAACTTGCACTTGATCTTTCGATTAAGTTTCCAGGGAATAGGGGACTTATTGCAAGGCAAAGTTTTCCTACATTGAAAGATACAACTATGGAGGTTTTTCTTACTGAGACACTTCCATATAAAGGGAGTGATTGGAATAATCTTGGAGCTAAACATTATAAACAAGATCAAAATATTGTTTTCAGTGCACTTGACCCACCTTCAGTTATTTCTTTTCGTGGACTTGATAGGGATAATAAAGAGAAAATTAAAAGTCTTAATCTTGGATTTTTTTGTCTTGATGAAGGAACAGAGATAGATGTTGGTATCTGGGATGCCTTATGTACCAGATTAAGAAGAAGACCCAATGGAAAAGCTATTCCTCCACAATATATGAAAGGTTTGGTTACAGCTAATCCCGAACCAGGATGGATTAAGAACAAATTTATAGATAGAAAGCTAGATAATCATAGATTTATACCGAGTTCGTTTCAAAGTAATCCGTATTTACCAGAAAATTACGCGTCTCTGTTTAATGGTATGAGTAAAGCTAAAAGGGAAAGATGGCTTTATGGAGATTGGGGTAGTATCGGCGGTCTTATTTGGTCTGCGTTTGATCCAAATTTTCATATTGTCCCATATGAGAAGCCTCCGAATTACTGGCGGTTTTATCGTGGTCTTGATCATGGACAACAAAACGCCTGTGCTTGTTTAGGTGTTGCAAGTTATTATATTGATAATAAAGTAAAAGAAATACTTGGCGATAGGCTTGATAAAGTAGATAGAAGATTTGACAAATACCCGATACATTTTGTATACCGACTTTATTATAAGCCGGGATTAGTTTCTGACCATAAAGAAGGAATTGATCGTTTGTTTCAAGACGTAGAAAACCCTGGAAATACTTATTGTGATCCAAGTATCTGGAGAAGAGATAGAGAGAAATTAGTAGAAGACAGAAAAGAAGATTGGTCTATTGCAGACGAATACGACACTCAACCTTATGCAATTAGAAGATTAGAAAAAGCTAATAATAGGGTTGATCTTGGAATTGATCGAGTTCAATTTATGCTTGAAATTGGCCATTTGTTTTTTATGAATCACCCGTCACTTAATCCACTTATTGATGAAGCTGACGGTGAAATTGGAAAGTATACTTGGAAAAGACCTAAGAATGAAGATGATGATTGGGACGAACAACCAGTCAAAAGAGATGACCATGCATGTGATGCACTTAGGTATGTAATGATGGCAGTAGAACATCCAATTCCACCACCACAACCAAAGATACACCCAAGAAGTTTTACAGCTATAGCAGAAAAAATTGATGCCCAAAGATCAAGATATAAAACTCCAGGACTTAAACAGCCAGGGATGAGATAATATGAAAAAGAACAATAGAAGAAAAAAATATTTAAAGCCAAGGAATAATAGAAAAAGACATGTGGCTAATACTCTTCTTGAAGAATGGGTTGATAATATTTCTGATGGAATAGAAATAAGAGAAGAATGGGAAAAAATGTTCAAGGTTGAAATGCTTGAGCAAATGTATCTTGGATTTCAAGAACCTGAGAATTGGGAAAATGAGTGGGTCACGATTAATTTGATGGCAGCAAATGGAAAAATTTTACTCCGGAATGTTGTACCGAAAGATATTCAAGTCAAAATAGAAGTTGATCGAATAAGTGACCCGGGTCAATTACAGCAAATAATGCAAAGTAGAAAAGTGAGACAGGTATTTTTACAACAACTTATAAATAGCCAAAAATTATATCAGATTGCTCGGCTTGTATATGTGACAAGTTTAGCAAGATTTGGTGTTTTTAAAGTTGGTCATACCAGTATAATGGAAACGAATAAAAAAGCTGGTATGGTAGTAAAGAATAAAAAAGGTGAGGTAGAAAGAGATAAAGATGGTGAGATAAAGATAGAAGGAAAAAAGAAAGTAAAAAGTGAACAATTTTTTATTGATTGTATCCATCCAAGTAAGATAATAATTGACCCTACCTGTGAGCAAATTAGCGATTCAGGCTGGTTTGCAGAAGAGATTAATACTACAATAAGTGAGCTAAAAGGAAACCCCCTTTATAAAAAAGTAGATTTTAAAGAACTTGAGAGGTACAGTAATAATAGAAAAGATGGTGATATTCTTAATAGACCTTTTGGAAACAGCTACGGGAACAATAAAAAAAGAGAAGTACAAAATTCAAAAGACTCTATTACTGTTTATGAAATATATGATCTCGTCAACAAGAGAATGCTTATTATAACTGAAGGTTATGATAAAATATTAGTAAATAGAGAAATGCCGAAAGGCATTCTCGACCATCCTTATGTATTTTTTATTACTAATCTTCACCCCAGAAATCCTTATGGAGTTCCGACACTTCATAATTGGGAAGGGCCGCAGCGAGAGTATTGCAAAGTTAGGAATCAATATCTTAGTCAAGCTAAAAATAGTAACAGAAAATATGTTACAAAAGAGGGGGCGCTCCGGCCTGAAGAGCAGGCCAAACTTCAAGATGGTGAAGATGGAACAATTTTGCAAACTGACGCACCAATTGTACCACTGAAAGATCCACCAGCTGCTCCGTCATTGTATAATAACAGTGCTATGCTTCGACAAGAGTTTGATCAAATGTCTTCAGTTGGAAGCCAGCAACGAGGTGTCGCGGATAGTGATAGTGCTACCGAGGCTGAAATAATAAATGCACGGTCAAGAGAAGGTGAAGCTTTTGATCATACTATAATGATGGAATCTTTGGAACTGTTAATCCAAAAACTTCACTTTCTTGTACAAGAAAATATTAAAACAAGTGGTTGTGTATTAAGTAATGAAAATCCTTATAAAGAATGGATATCTTATGGGCCTCAAGACTTTGATCCTATAGATGGTTCTTTTACTTTTTCTGTTATAGCAGAAGAGGTATTAAAAAATACAATGCAAGTAGAGAAGGCACAAATGCTTCAGTTTATGGATATGATTGGGAAGAATCCGGCATTGGCTCTTGTTCCTTCATTGATGGATTCTTTGTTATCTAAGTTCAGTGCAATAAAGAATAATGAGAAATTGTTGCAAGAACTCCAGGCTTATGCACAGCTGATGCTACAGATGCAAGTACAAATGGCGGTTAATAAGCAAGGTCAGGGTGGTGGTGGGGCTCAAAAACCAAAGAAGGCAGAAACTACAAAAAAATCAGCATCAAATAGCAGGAAAGTAGCAAGTAAGTAAACACTATAACGTTCCATTTTTTGGACAACGGGAGAGGATGGCAACAATGATAGATAAAGAATTGGTAATTAGTAATTTGGGAAAAGACGTTGTTTTTTACAGTGTAAATGATGGTACTATAACTAAGAGATCGTTCAAAGAATATCGTACTTATACTATTACGAAATCTGTTAATTCCATTATAGAATATATAAGTGGTAGTGGACTTATGAGATTGGAACTTAAACACGTCTTCTTACATTTGGATGAAGCTGTTGAAGTGTTTAAAGTTTAGGAGGATGGAAAATGCCACTATACGATTACGAATGTCTATCTTGTGGAAATATGCAAGAAGAAATAATGAGGTCAAGTGATGAAACTAATATTCTTTGTATTAAATGTGGAAGAAATACAAAGAGGCTTATAAGTGCTCCGACTTATAAAGATTTTGTTCCATATGTGGATGAAAATCTTGGGTCAGAACCGATTAGAATAACTTGTCCAGGACAAAAGAAAAGACTTTTGAAAGAAAGAGGTCTTATTGAAGCTGGGCTTGGAGAGATAAGAAGGAAAGAAATGGCACAAAAACAAAGACATATAAAAAGGGAGAAAGAAAGATGCCAATGTTCATGAATTTTGGAAAGAAAAAGAAGAAGCAATCTGATGACAGTTCTGAGCTTGAAGAGAAAATAGCCGCACTTGAGAAGCAAAATAAAGAGTTGCAAAATCTGGCTGAAAAAGATAAAGGAAATAAAGATGAAGTAAAAACTATCCTTGCAGATTATGAAAAGAAAATTGCTGAGATAAATAAAGATGCTAATAGTGGAGATAAAAAGAAAGGAGATATAAAACCCTTTAAACTTGATTTTTCAGAACTTACAATAGGGAAAGATGAAGAACCTGCGGCTTTTATTGGAAGAATGCTTCAATACGCATTTTCAAGTTATGATGAACATAGTCAAGATAAAAACAGTCGAAGGCAAGCAAGAAATAGTGAAGAAACAGAATTGGCAATTAAGAAGGCTAAGGCGACTGAAGGTCTGTTGAAAAAACTTTTTGATGTTGATGAAGACAAGGAAGAAATGGAATGGTCTGAATTGGCTGATAAAATTGGAGGAATCGTAAGGAAACACCCAAGTTATCAAGATACTCCAGACGAGTTATATAAATTGGCGAAAAGCAGATTGAAAAAGAAAGGAGATAAAAAGAAAGAAAAAGACAGTACTAGTAATGACGATGATGATGACGATGAAGACAAAACAGCTACGGGAACAAAAGGTAAGAAGAAACAAATAAAGAAAAATGTAGATATAGAATCTACAGAAGATGCTTTTAATGCGGCTTTAGAAGAGCTTGAAATAAAAGATAAAGACCTTTCGGATATGAAAGCATAATGTAAAAAGGAGAAGAAAGATGGCGTATCCAAGCAGCAGGACTATTAATTATGATGCTCTGCTAACAATGACGTTTGAGAATCTTAGGGAGAATTTGATAGATCAAATTTTCTCAGATACAGCCCTGTTGGCTGCAATTTATGGAAAGATTGGAGGGAAGAAAAAAAGTGGTTCTGGTGTTCGTTACGTTGATGGTGGAGAACGGATCAGTCAAAATCTTATGTATGGGAAGAATACAACTGTTAAGAGCTATGCTGGCTATGAAGCTCTCGATATTACACCGCAAGAAGGTTTTACTCGTGCATTCTTTACTCCTCGGCAGGTTGCTGGCTCTGTTACTATCTCAGGAGCAGAACTGGCAAAGAATAATGGGAAGGAGAAGATAATTGATCTTCTTGAGGCAAAGTTTAAACAGCTAAGGATGTCATTTGCTGAAGAACTTAATAGTCAGATGTTAGGGAAGACAATTTCAAGTGGTGTTTTTATTGCAGGTCGTGGGTCTCAAAGTGCAGGAACAGATCTTGATCCACTTTTGATGTTGATTCCAAAAGATCCAACTACTTCTGTAGAAGTTGGAAATATTAATCAGGCTAACTATAGTTGGTGGAGGCCGTATACTGTTGATGGAAGCGCGGCTCATGGTAGTAAAGATAGTGGGGCTGATAGAGGTTTTAATATCACAAGCTTTGCTATCTTAAATAATGCTATGATGAATACATATAATAGCTGTGCGAGAAGTGGTGGTGGGGCCCCTGACTTAATACTGACTGACCAACTTACATATGAGACTTATAATCTTTCATTTGAAGATAAGAAGCGATATGTAAATGATGATAGNGGNCCAGTGTCGATGGGGTTTGATAGTGTAAGGTATAAAGGAGCTGATGTAATATGGGATTATATGATGCCAGACGTAGATGGCGGATATGCTCATGATAGTGCTTCATTCTCTACCGGAACAATGCTCTTCCTTAATACACAATTTATTGATCTTACTGTGTTTAGAAATAGAGATTTCATAATTGAACCTTTTGTTAAGCCGGCAGAGCAAGATGCAAAAGTAGCTAATATGTTGTTTATGGGAAATATGACTTGTAGCAACAGAAGAAAACTTGGGATTATTTATGGGATTACTCAAGGAATTGTAAGCTAAGAAAAGGAGAATTAAAAGATGTATTTTACAAAAATTAGGAGTGATGTACCAGAGGCAATGTTTATTGTTGTCTATAATAGTTATTCAACTGCTTCACTTACGACTGGACAAGCACTGATGCACGACTATGCAACAGATGCTGATGGAATAAGTGTTACAAAACCTGCTGCTTCTATATCTGCGGGAGTTGGTCATTTTGGTAACGCCTTTGCTGGAATTGCAAATGAAACAATCGCGGCTGGAGCTTATGGGCCTGCTCAAGTATGGGGTTATAGAAGTGATGTCAGGGTAAGGACAAATACAGGTGGTAAACCTGCTATTGCGGCTGGTGTAGCTCTTACACTCCAGAATGCTGTATTTTGTCTTGAAAGTTTTCTTGGATGTGTTCCTGCAACTTCAACACTTACTCAGCATGTATTTCATCCAGCCGGGTTTGCTCTTGCAGCCCAAGCGAGTTGGACTACGAAAGCTGTAGCGGCTTTTATTAAAGCGTTGTAAAAAACATAAGACGGGAGATCTTAAAATGAATAAAAAGTTTAGTATAAAAAAAGACGGGATTGTGATAGAGAAAGAGGATTTAGTTGACCCAATTTTGAGATGTGATAACTGTTCTACGATTAATTATTCTCATGATTTGCAAGATAATGGGGGCTGTAAGAAATGCCCTTGTATTAAGTTTAAAAGAGTAATCGGTATAACTGATAAAGAGTTCGATATGCTTAAAACAGACAAAATTGTTTCTGAAAAGTTTTTGGCTGAATTCATAGATAATGATAAGTTTATAGAAGAAAGAAAAAAGAAAATACAAGCAATGAGGAGGACGACTAATGGATAAGAAAAAAGTTGTAATAGGCATATGTGCTTATCAGAGTCCTGCTCCTCAAGTTGTAGAAGATTATCTTCGGTTTTTTTACCACCTTGGGAAGGATAGTCCACACGAATATTATCTTTCCTTTATGTATAAAAAGGAACAATTCCGAGCAAGAAATAATATTGTAGAATCTGCGCTTAATATGGGCGCAGACTTTTTGTTTTTCTTAGATGATGATCATCTTCTCCACGGAAGATATAATATTGTAGATGAACTTATTTCTCATAATAAACCGCTTGTTGGAGGACTTTATTATCAAAGAGCGCAAGAAGGAAGTACACCTGTAGCAATGATAGAATGTTCCACAGGTTATAGGTTTATTAGTGATGAGGCAATCGAAAATAATAATGAAAGACTGATGGAAGTAGATACAGTCGGTGGTGGGGCTATGCTCCTCGATTGCTCTGTACTTAAAATGATACAAGGCCCGTGGTTTGTCCCAGAAACAGAGTGGGGGACAGATATCCAAATATGTAGAGCTTTTCAAAAACTTGGGCACTCTATATATCTTGATACGGAAATGGATATAGGTCATTTGTGCCCAGAAATGATTGTTATAGATAAAAAGAATAGAACTCCTGTAAGGGATAGTGAAGTAGTTCCAAAATTTCAATATATTAAGAATTGGAATAATACTTATATAAAAGACTTTTTGTCAT
>JGI11705J14877_10001082_pt1 | contig 15864 bp, 14 predicted proteins | sample Etolaghawater15m_FD_14877 | JGI IMG/M metagenome (IMG submission 14877) | reverse complement strand
AAGAAAGAGGTGTTCAGGGAAATGCAGGAGTATTTTACACTTCCATGATCTCTTTTTCCTTCATGGTGACAATGTCATTGATCTGTTTCTCGTACTTGTGAACCAGATCGTCCGCATCCTTCTTGCCACGGTTTTTGTCGTCTTCGCTGATCTCTTTTTCTTTTTCAAGCTTGTCGAGACCATGGAGGATTTCGCGACGAAGGTTACGTAGTGCTACCTTGGAGTCTTCGCTGTATTTCTTGGTCAGCTTGACGTATTCCTTGCGCCGTTCTTCTGTAAGTGGTGGGATGCTGACACGTATGCTCTGCCCTTCGGCAGCAGGGTTGAGTCCCAGGTTTGCATCGCGGATGGACTTTTCGACAGCAGCGACCATGGACTTGTCCCATACCTGCACCATTAGGGTATGGGCATCCTGTACAGCTACGTTGCCGACCTGTTTCAGGGGCATCGACTGACCATAGGCTTCTACCTTGACTCTGTCGAGCAGCGCTGTCGTTGCTTTGCCTGTCCTGACAGATGCGATTTCGTGCTGAAAGCTTTCGATGGATTTTTTCATCTTTGCTTCCACGCTGCGGATCACTTCTTTTGCACTCATGCGTAGTAGGGTAATTTGGGCTGACTGTCAGCCGTTCGAGATAGCTTATTTCGAGGCTGAAGCTTTTGCAAACCTCTTCTTGAAGCGTTCCACACGTCCAGCAGTGTCAACCAGTACCTGTTTTCCGGTGTAGAATGGATGACAGTTGCTGCAGATGTCGACTTTGATGGTCTCCCTGGTTGAACGGGTTTCGAATGTATTGCCGCAGTTAGCACAGGTGACGTTTGCCGTTTTGTAGTTCGGATGAATATCTTGTTTCATGGTTTCGTTTTACGTTATCAGAGCCAAAAGAATTAATTCCGGCAATAAAATAATTTATCTTATAATATACAAGATTTATCGTGCAGTTACAAGTTCAGGACTATGTCCGGCAGGGTTGAAGATCTCTCGGTGGAGGCGCTGCGAGGCGTGGGTGAAAAGAAATCGAAAGCGCTTGCCCTCCAGGGGATCAGGAGTGTGGGGGATCTTTACCGGTATTTTCCGCGTCGATACCTCGACAGAAGTCGCGTCAGTGGTATTGCTGGACTGCGTGAGGGTGACGAGGTTACCGTATGTGGTACAGTAGGCCGTAGCATGCGTGAAGGGGCCGGCCGCACGCGGCGTTTACGGGTCATGCTGTCGGACGGATCCGGTACGCTTGAACTGACTTGGTTCAGGGGTGCAGCTTGGCTTGGAAAGGTTATGCAGCCAGGCAGGCACATGGCGGTCTTTGGAAAGGTTTCCTTTTTTTCTGGGCGTCCGCAGATGACCCATCCTGATTATGAACTGCTTGAAGAGGGGGCTGCGCCCAGGCATGCCGATATCATGCCAATCTATCCGGAAAGCGAAGGATTAAGGAAGGCTGGACTTGATTCCCGGCGATTGCAGGCATGCATACGGGAGGCTTTAAGGGTGTGTCCTCCCGTGACCGGTGAGCTCCTGCCTGAAGATATGGTTGCGCATTACAGGCTGCTGGGAGGGGCAGAAGCATACCGGCAGGTTCATGTGCCAGAGTCCAGGGAGATGCTGGACAAGGCGCTCCGTCGTCTTAAATGGGAAGAATTGTTTTTTACACAGCTGTTTTTTGCATTGCGCCGGCACCAGGCGAAGCGTCATGCCGGAGCACACCGCTTTGTTCGATCCGGGGAAAAGACGGCTGAGCTCTATGCTTCACTACCATTCGAACTGACCACCGCCCAGAAACGGGCCGTCAGGGAGATTTACGCCGATCTCTGCAGTGGCCAGCAGATGCATCGCCTGGTGCAGGGTGACGTTGGATCCGGAAAGACCCTTGTGGCTATGTTCGCCATGGCACTCGCATTCGATAATGGCCTGCAGGCGGCGATGATGGTTCCTACGGAGATTCTTGCCGTCCAGCACTGGCTGGGATTGAAAAAATATGCAGACGCCCTTGGTCTCAGGTTCGGCCTGCTGACTGGAGGGCAGTCTGTCGTGGATCGTGAGGAGGTGCTGAGGGGGCTTATGGCGGGGACGCTCGATATGGTGGTGGGAACCCATGCCGTTATTCAGGACAAGGTGGTTTTCAAGCGGCTTGGGCTGGTTGTTATCGATGAACAGCATCGCTTCGGGGTGGTTCAGCGCAGGGCGCTGCAGGAGAAGGCCTGTCGTCCTCATGTGCTGCTTATGACAGCTACCCCGATTCCGAGGACCCTCACGATGGGGACGTTCGGAGACCTTGATGTAACGGTTATCGATGAGCTTCCGGAAGGGCGCCAGCCGGTAACGACGAAGTGTTATGGCCATGGGCTGAAGCAGGAAGTCCTGAACCTGCTTCAGCGCGAAATAGAGGCTGGAAGACAGGCATATATTGTCTATCCGCTTGTCGAAGAGTCCGAAAAAACTGATCTTAAAGCTGCGACCAGGGGGTACCATCAGTTGCAGGACAGGATTTTCCCCGGGTTTCGCCTCGGGCTTGTCCATGGTCGAATGCCTGCCGCGCAAAAGGCAGAGGTGATGGAGGCCTTCAGGAAAGGGGAGATAGCTATCCTTGTCGGCACAACCGTCATCGAGGTGGGTGTCGATGTTCCCAACGCGTCAGTGATTGTTGTCGCTCATGCCGAGCGGTTCGGGCTGGCCCAGCTTCATCAGCTTCGTGGGCGCGTCGGCAGGGGAGAGTGGCCCTCCTGGTGCTGCCTGCTTTATGACAAGGCGGAAGGAGATGCTATGGAACGACTTCGGGCGATGGAGGCTTCGTCGGACGGTTTTTACCTTTCACGTGTCGATGCCAGGCTGCGAGGAGCTGGTAACGTTCTCGGCAAGGAACAGTCCGGGATTGCCTCTTCTTTTCGACTGGCTGATCTGGATAAAGACGAAGATCTTCTTATAGAGGCGAGGGAGGCGGCTTTCCGGCTGGTAGGGGAAGATCCTCTGCTGGCCCTGCCAGAGCATCGGTCTCTCAGGAAAAAATACGAGGAGTATGTTGCTACACAGAGTGAATTTGCCGGTATTGGCTAAGTTTGAGGCAGGCAGGGTCCTGGTATGGGGATGATGCACACTGCGGAAGGATTCAGCGGTGTCGTTTCTGAGGCTCGCGGCGGCATGTACGAAGTAACCGACAGCGTAGGTGCTGTGTGGCTGTGCCGGACGTTCAGGGGAACGAAAACCAGGAATGAGGGGACCTCACTTGTGGCTGTAGGGGACGTTGTGGATGTAGTCCCGACAGGTGAGGGTGGTGGGCGTGAAGGAGTTATTACACTTGTCGGGTCCAGGAAAAGCGCACTGTGCAGGAAGCGGGACGTCAAACGGAACCGAAGCAAAGAGAAAACGCAGGTGATCGCTGCGAATATTGATCAGCTGGCCATTGTGGCTTCTGCCTTGGAACCGCCACTCAACCGGCGCCTGATAGATCGTTACCTTGTCTTTGCCGAGTCAGAGCATCTTCCAGTGCTGATTATTGTCAACAAGGTTGACCTCGTGCCGCTTTCCTGCCTTGAAGCAGACATGGCTCCATACAGGAGACTGGGCTACAGGACTGCCTTTGTCAGTGCCTCTTCTGGAGCAGGGCTCGCACAGCTGGTCGCCGAGCTGCAGGGACGGGTCTCTGCATTCAGCGGTCATTCAGGGGTAGGCAAGTCAACCCTGATCAACCTGCTGCTGGGCGACGAGCTTCAGAAAACTGCTGCATTGAGCGAGGGCAACAGCCGCGGGGTACATACGACGACTAATGCAGCAATGCTGCCGCTTCCCGGAGGGGGGTATGTTATCGATACTCCGGGTATCAGGGAGTTCAGCCTGTCGGGTATATCCCGGGAGAATCTTCGCTTCTGGTTTCCCGAGTTTCTCGGACCAATGCAGGAGTGCTCATTTTCATCCTGCAGCCATACGCGGGAGCCTGGTTGCGCTGTACGAAGCGCTGCTGAAACAGGGGACATCGACGCTTCGCGTTACGACAGCTATCTTGCGTTGTATGAAAGCCTTGAAGATGAAGGCTGACGCAAGTATATCGACTTGAACACTCTATCCAGTCTGAATTCATAAAAAGGGGGATACACTTATGATTGTAACGATAAATCCGGCGACAGAAGAAAAAATCGCCTCATATTCTGCAATGAGTGCAGGAGAAATTGAACTTGTGCTGGAGGCTGCTGGCAGGGCTGCAGGGTATTGGAGAACGTTTTCCTTTGCTGAACGAAAGGTATGCATGCAAAGGCTTGGCGTCCTGTTGCGAGAAGGCAAGGACGAGTATGCCGCATTGATTACAAAAGAGATGGGCAAGCCTCTCGGGCAGGCTTCGGCTGAAGTCGAAAAAAGCGCCTGGGTGTGCGACTATTATGCAGAGCATGCTGCATCTTTCCTGCAACCTGAAGAGGTTGATGTGGATGGCATCCAGGGGCTTGTCACCTTCGACCCACTCGGAGTGATTCTCGGGGTCATGCCCTGGAACTTTCCATTCTGGCAGGTATTCCGGTTTGCTGCAGGCGTGATGATGGCCGGTAATGGCATTGTTGTCAAACACGCTCCAAATGTTACCGGTTCGGCAATTGCTATCGAAACCTTGTTCCGTGAGGCCGGTTTTCCAGAGGACCTCTACAGAACACTGCACGTGGATCTTGAAGAGGTCGATGAGATGGTCGGGAAAATCATAGCACATCCCGTCATCAGGGCTGTCTCGGTTACCGGCAGTACCGGAGCGGGGATTGCTGTGGCTTCCAAGGCGGGCAGCGCGCTGAAGCGAAGTGTTCTCGAACTAGGTGGTAACGATCCCTATATCGTACTCGACGATGCGGATCTCACCCAGGCTGTGGATCACTGCATCGCCGCACGCCTCCTGAACGCAGGGCAGAGCTGCATTGCGGCCAAGAGGTTTATTGTCCATACGTCAGTACGGGATGAGTTCCTGGCTATGCTGGTGGAACGAATGTCACGTAAGGTCATGGGCGATCCGTTCGATCCTTCGGTTGATCTCGGACCGGTCGCCAGGCTTGATCTTCGGGACCAGTTACACATGCAGGTGGAACAGAGTAGAAAGGAAGGCGCAACCATCCTGTGTGGAGGTGAAATTCCCGATATGAAAGGGTATTATTATCCAGCAACCGTTATGACCGATGTCCGTCCGGGTATGGCCGTTTACCAGGAGGAGACCTTTGGCCCGGTGGCGACTGTCCTGGAGGCGTCGAATGATGCCGAGGCGGTGAGAATTGCCAATGACAGCCCTTATGGGCTCGGCTCGGCTGTGTTTTCTGCCGACCAGGCAAGAGCTCGCTCGATTGCCCTGCAGCTCGAGGCCGGAAACTGCTTTATCAATTCGATGGTGAAGTCGGATCCGAGGCTTCCATTCGGTGGCGTCAAGCAGTCAGGTTACGGTCGTGAACTTTCGATGTATGGTATTCGCGAATTTGTCAATGTCAAGACGCTTTACCTGGGCTAGGTGAGCCCGGTGCAGCTCTGTTCTGCAGGTAATTTTTGATAGAGCAGTGTTTGTTAAGGCCAAGCTTTTTGTGCAGCCGGTAACGAATGCTCTCGACACCACGAGGAGATACTCCCAGGGAGGAGGATATCTCTCTCGTATTCAGGTTGTTGCGTATGAGAAGGCATATTCGCAGTTCACGCTGGTTAAGGTCGGGATGGCTTCTTTGAAGTTCTGAAAGGAAGCGGGAATCTACAGGATTCACGTTTCCTTCCCTTCCGCTGCGAACCCCTGATTCATGCATGATGAGCTCTTCACAAGAGCCGACCATTTCTTTTTTTCTTTCAGGTGCTATATCCAGTTCCTTGAACTGACGGCAGAGTTCGCTCAGCCGTGTGGTTTTTTCTGAAATGGCTGTCGATATCCTGGTGAGTTCGATTTCTTTTGCAGCTATCTGTGATCTCAGGTTCGACTGCTCTTTTTTAAGCATCTCCTCCATTTGCTGGTTCATTACCTGCTGTGCCTTGAGCAGCAGACTTTTTTCCTCTATGTTTCGCTCATAGGATTTTTTGAGGTCCATGACCTGCCTGCGGTGATCCAGTTGCCGTTGGAACAGGTCTTCCTGGAGGATTTCGAGTGATTTAAGGAATGGGTAGAGCTGATGGTCAGCTTCAGGGATACGAACCGGGTGCTGGAAGAGTTTCAGCCAGCTCATTCTGGCAATGCCTGAAAGGAACTCCTTGCGATAATCAATCAGTTCCTGTTCGTCATCCAGCACTTTCGTTGTTTTCTCATTTGTATCTTCATGGTTGCCGATGCATTCCATGGCCATGCGTATGGCGTCGCTGTAGCTGCCGGCACATCTGACGGGAAGGCGTTCCGGGGCTATAGCGCTGATTGTTTCCAGTACAGGTTGCAACGAGGGGCTCATATTGTAAATAATGACCATCTTGAGCGAGCCCCCAAGGTTGTAGGCAAAATCAATATAATCTTGCTTGTAGCGGTAGCTCAATTCACGGACATGTTCCGCATTGACGATGTTGCACGGGGGGATGTTGACCAGGTCAAGATCCTTGACAATGGTGGCGAAAACGTCATGGTCAAGATAGTCGAGGGTGATGTCTTCCCTCTCGGTTATGTATTCATTATAGATGATATTCGACCCGATCAGCTTGAAGGCCGTTGTGTATCCGGCTTCATGGTGAACAGCTTGCCATTGTGGTGATGCCGTGATAGGCAGGTGTGAGACAGGGCAAATATTCATGACAGGCTACTGTTGTTGTCAGGCAAGCGAAAAGTTGATAAGGTAATTTTTTATCGACTGGTGTTTCCCGAGTTTCATTTTCTTGTGCATCCTATATCGTATGCTTTCGAGCCCACGGGTCGAGATGCCGATCGATCTGGCTATTTCCCTTGTATCGTAGTTGAGCTTGATAAGGAGGCAGATCCTCAGGTCCCTCTGGTTGAGCACAGGGTGTTCCTGTTGCAGCCGTGTAAGGAATTCTGAATCGGTTGCAGTAAGTTTTTCCGTGAGTTTCTGCTCCGTAAGGTCCTTGGTAACCAGTTTTTCTGATTGATCGAGAAGCTTTTTTTTGTCTTGTTCTGCAATGGACAGTTCTCCGATCATCTGCTGGAGCTGTTGCAGGAAGACAGACTTTTCAGCTATTGCGTTCGATATCCTGGTCAGCTCGAGGTCATGAGCTGCTATGCGCGATTTGAGCATGGAGCGCTCACGGTCGAACATGCTTTTGAGCTTGTTGTTCATTTCGAGCTGAGCGTTGAGCAGGATATTTTTTTCCGAGAGTTTCAACTCGAACTCCTGTTCTTTTTCCCTGGTGTTGCGAGTTGCGATTTTTTCTTTTTCGAGCAGGTCCTGCTGCAGTGAGGCAATTGCCTTGAAAAACGGGAACAGGAAATTGTCTTCGGGGGGGAGGTTGACTGGTTGGGTGAGCATGTTCAGCCAGCCAATTCTTGCTGTTGCAGCGAGGAAGTTTTTTTTCAGTCCGGCAAACAGTTCATCTTCTTCGTCTTCATATTCATCTTCAATCCTCTCGCCAGCTTTCAAGGCAAGAACGGCATGTATGGCATCTTCATAATTGTTGACGATGAGCACTCTGGTTGTATCAGGGAGCATCGATGCGAACATTTCCGCAATTGTCTGGAATTCCGACGTCGCGTTGAAGAAGATAATGGCGTGAAATATTGGCTTGATATGATAGATCAGCTGTGTGAGGTTTTTCTTGTAGGTGTAGGAGACATCCGTGACATGGGAAAGATCTCGCAGCATGTAGACAGGTTTTCCTGCAAGTCCCGATTCATCGAGGACGGTCTGGAAGAGCGACTTGTCCATATATTCGGCGGTGATATCCTGCTCGGTTTCATAGTAGCTGAGCAGGATGTCGTCACCAATCTTTCTGATGTGTGATGTATAGTGGTTGCCTGAATGAACGGTTTTCCAGTTGGTTCGTTCTGTTATGGGAAGGTCGGAAACCGGACAGTGCTTCATGGGGCGCCATGATAGGAGTTGCGGTGGTGTAATAATTACCTTTAATATACGTTTTTTTCGTTGGTATTCAATTTATTTTAAAGAAATGACGTATTCTTATTGGCAATAGCACTTTTTTTGTTGCTATATCCTGGATTGCTCTGCGATTATTACGTTAAACTACGTTATATCAAGTGTGTCGTTCAGTGCTGCAAGGTAGTTTTTTATCGACTGGTGGCGTGAGAGTCTGAGCTTTTTATGCATCCTGTACCGTATGCTTTCCATTCCCCTTCTCGAGATATCGATGTTACGGGCTATTTCATCGGTATCGTAGCTCAGTTTGATCATCAGGCAGATTTTCAGTTCCCGTTTGTTGAGGTTCGGGTGTTTTTGCTGCAGAAGGGTGAGGAATCCTGAGTCCGTGCTCGTCAGCGGCATATCGATTTTTTTTTCGTTGAGCTCGGTTTCGATAAGGTTGTCTATAATTCTGATCAGTCGTTTTTTTGAGGCTGTATCCGCATCTGACTGACGCACCATTTCGTAGAGGTCCCGAAGAGGGCCTCGCTGCTCGTTGATCGATGAGCTTGCCCGCTCGATGTCACGGGTTCGTTCCTTTATACGTTCGAAGATTTCTGCCTTATGCTGTTCATATGTCGCCAGGAGCTGCCGCTTTTTTGTGCCCTGTTCATCTAGTCGCATGCTTGTATTGACGGATTGGTCATCACTCCCCGTCCGGGGTTGAGCTGCGCTGCTTTCGTGCAGTGTTTTCTGTAAATCAGCAAGGCATTCAAAAAATGGAATTGTGTCATGCCCTTCGGGGGGCATGAGGATCTGCGTGTCGTACATGTGCATCCATCCGATCCTGGCTGTTGCAGCCAGGAATCTCGAGGTGGCGATGCTGGTATCGTTGTCTTCTGCAGGTTCTGGTTTCCCCGATTTGTGCCGCAGCTCTTCTGCCAGCATCAGGGCATGTTCGAGGGTTACCGTTTCACGGAACGGAATGCCTGAAGGAAGTATTGCCGCTATGGTTTTGGTTGTGAGAGCAAGTTCCTGCGGGATATTGAAAAAAATTACGCCACTAAGAGGGAGTTGGAGGTTGTAGAGCAGGTTGACGATGCCGCGCTTGTAGTTATGGGAAAGTGATGTGACGTTCGTAAGGTCCCAGATGATGAACAGGGGCCGGTTTTCCAGTCCTGATTCACTTATGACCAGTTCGAGCAGGGGTTTNTCGAAGGTTTCCAGTTCAACACTGGTTTCTGTAACGATCCGGCAGTAGAGGATATCATCCCCAATCTGTTCTATTGTNGTGGTATAGTGTCCTGACTCTGGTGTATAGTTCNAGTGGGGCGACGTACGTCGAGGCAGGGTTTCTGTATTCGTGTATTTCATGGTTTGGTCATCGGTTCTGAATGGGCATGATGCTGGCTGTGTCAGGCGGTCATCGCCAGTTCATTGAGGTAGCTCTTTATGGACTGGTGACGTGAAAGTCCTATCTTCTTGTGCATTCTGTAGCGTATACTTTCCATGCCTCTTGTGGAAATGCCAATGGAGCGTGCGATTTCTCTGGTATCGTAATTGAGCTTGATGAGAAGCCCTATGCGCAGCTCTCTCTGGTTGAGATTGGGATGTTTTTTCTGCAGTTTTACCAGGAATTCGGAATCTGTTGCCGTGAGCTCAATGTTGAGCTTTTTCTCTATCATTTCTGTTTCGATCATGCTCTCGCAAGCTGACTGCATCTGCTGTTTCTGCTGAGGTTCGATATCGAGATCCCTTATGATTTCAAGCAGATGCTTGAGGGTCGATGTTTTTTCGGCGATTGCGGTCGATATCCTGGTCAGTTCCATTTCCTGCGAGGCAAGTCTCGACGTCAGGGCAGATTTTTCTTTTTCCAGCTGTTGTTTGAGCTGTTTGTACAGTTCCTGCTGGGCGTTGAGCTGGATGTTCTGCTCCCTGAGGAGTTCTTCGCTGTTTTTCCTGATAAAGTCCAGTTCGCGGGATTCCTGGCTGATGTTTTCCTGCAGGTCCTGCTGGAGCTGTTCCATTGCCTTGAAAAAGACATAGTACGGGTCATCATGCGGCGGAATTGCAATATTCTGGTCCAGCATACCGAGCCAGCTCATCCTGCCCATGATGGCCAGGAACTCCCGCTTTTTGGTGGCCTGCCTGGCCCTGGAAGGATCCTCGTCGCCATATGATGGCGTTGTGCCGTTTTTGAGCTCCGTGATTGTGGAGACTGCTTCAGTGTATGTCTCTTGAATATAGACGGGAATCGTATCCTGCACGATGGCTGCAAAAGTTTCGGTAAGGGTTCGTGCCCTGGAGTCTACATTGTAAAAGATAATTGCCTTGAAGGGGTTGCCTGGGTTGTAGATGATGCTGGCCGTTTCTTTCTTGTAGGTGCTCGAAAGATTGATGACATGGGTCATGTCCCAGAGCAGATAGAGGTGTTCCTGGCTGTATCCGGGCTCTTGCGTCACTTTCTGGAGAAGATCGTTATCTAGGGTGTCGAGAGTTACGTCACGGTCTGCTGTTATGGCTGCCAGGAGGATGTCCTGGCCTATACGTTGTATAACCTTAGTGTAGCCCGCCTTTTTGTGTTCTTTTGTCCAGGCTGGATGTACTGCTACAGTCAGGTGAGTTACGGGGCAAGTGCTCATATGTGGGATCATTCTTTCTTCTGTCGAAAGGGCTTAGCGTGTCTCTTGATGTAATATACTTCAAAGATATATAAAATTTGGCCCGTTAAAAAGAAAAAAACGTATTATACAGCCAACTACTTCGCAGTAGTTTAGTGTAGAGTGGTGTGTTAGGCTGCTGAAAAGGTTTATTGAGATGCTCTGTTGTTTGGCGGGTCGGCCGAATCAGTGTATACTCATGGTAAGTCAGGTGTATCCTGGTTATGAATGAATAGCATTGTAGCCATGTCATTACAGATTGTTGTCTATGAGGATGAAGCGGTTGCGGGACTTCTGCCGCTGACGGAACTCAAGCCGGTATATGCCCTGGTAACGGGAGCCTCCACTCTTGCAGTCAAGTTCCGACGCTGTCTTGGCGCCATCGGGGAGGTGATGTTCCATATGCGTTCCGGGCTTGCAGCGTGGTTCAGTCGTCAATATCCCGTGTTTTCCGCTCCTGCCGGGGATGAGCTGCTTCTTGTTAACGGACGTATTGTATGCGATGACAGTTTTACGTCACTCCTCGGGCAATTACACTCCCCGGGACAGTCGCTGGTACAGGATGGGGAGCTGCTTGCCCTTCGGGTGACCGCTGCCCAGGTCGCTGCATGCGCTGGAAAATTCGATGCATTGCTGGGGGCTTGCGCTTCCGGGGCTGCAACTGGTGTTATGCAGTGCCAGGGTGTTCGAGTCATTTCGCATCTATGGGACCCCGTGTCGTTTCACACCGAAGAGCTCCATCGTGAGAGTGCCCTGCTGTCGCTGGGCTGCATCGAGGGGGATGTTGCAGAGGGGGCGCATCTGGTGAACCCCGAAAGGATATATGTGGGAAAAGGTGCCCGGATAGGTCCAGGGGCCGTACTTGACGCCAGTGAAGGATTTGTCGCTGTCTCGCCGGGAGCGATTGTCGAGCCTCAGGCTGTTGTCGCGGGAAATGTTTTCATAGCCGGGCAAGCCCGTGTGAAGATGATGGCGAGGGTGTACAGTAATGTCTGTGTCGGTGCTTTTGCCAAGGTGGGTGGAGAGGTCGAGGATTCGGTGATCGAGTCATATTCGAACAAGCAGCATGATGGTTTTCTCGGTCATTCCTATATCTCTTCGTGGTGCAATCTTGGTGCAGGGACAACAACTTCCGATTTGAGGAATGATTATAAAAAAGTAAAATTGCATATTAACGGTGTTGAACATGCTACCGGTCTCCAGTTTCTCGGCCTTATCATGGGGGAGCATTCAAAGGCGGCAATCAATTCGACATTCAATACCGGTACGGTTGTCGGTACGTCGGTCAATATGTTCGGGTCGGGGTTGTCTCCCGGTTACATTCCCTCTTTTTCATGGGGAGGTCCGGGAACGGGATTTTCGACTTACAGGCCTGATAAAGCTCTCGAGACGGCCAGAACTGTGATGGCCCGGAGGGGTGTAGAGCTGGATGAGGCATATGAGGTGATGTTCATGGAGGCCGCATCGAGGTGCGGTAAGGCTTGCCTGTAAACGGGCGGCTCAACAGCCAATTACACATTTTAACGCAGTCCAGGCTATGGTTCTTGTTATTGATAATTACGATTCGTTTACCTACAACCTCGTGCAATACATGGGGGAGCTCGGTGCAGATGTCAGGGTTTTCCGAAACGATGAGCTGACCGTGTCCGAAGTTCTCGGGATGGAGCCGGAGAAAATTGTCATATCCCCTGGGCCGGGGACGCCTGCTGATGCCGGGATTTCCGTAGAGCTGATCAAGGCCGTAAAGGGGCGTATTCCACTGCTTGGAGTCTGTCTCGGGCACCAGGCTATAGCTGAGGCGCTTGGCGGGCGGGTCGTGCGAGCTGAAGCTGTCATGCACGGAAAGACATCGATGGTACATCATGACGATAGCGGGATTTTTGCCGGCATATCGAATCCTTTTCTGGCAACCAGGTACCATTCCCTTATTGTGGAACGCGTTACCCTGCCCGGGATGCTGGTTGTTCGTGCCTGGACCGATGATGGTACTATCATGGCAATGGACTGCCGGGAGTTGATGCTGTACGGCGTCCAGTTTCATCCTGAATCGATCATGACCAGTGAGGGGCATCGTATCATAGGGAATTTTCTCGAGCTGGAGCTTTCACCTGTCAGGTCCGGAGCGAGTTATGGATAAATTTGCCGGACAGAACGGCAGTGAGCAGGGAAAAGTGGCTCCTCCAGCGGAATGCTTCGCCCGTCAGACAGACTTTATGGGGGACGGGTGGCGTGTATTCAAAATTATGTCGGAATTTGTATCCGGCTTTGAAAAAATGGCCGAAACCGGGCCTGCAGTCAGCGTATTCGGTTCGACCAGGGTAGGACATGACGATCCTCTCTATCGGAAAGCTGAGGAGATGGGTCGACTTCTTGCCAGGGAGAACTTTGCTACCATAACCGGAGGCGGACCGGGGGTGATGGAGGCTGCCAACAGGGGTGCCCAGGAAGCAGGAGGGGCCTCGATAGGGTTCAATATACAACTCCCGAACCAGCAGACTGCCAACGCTTTTGTCGACCGTGATCGGCTGCTGACCTTCCAGTATTTCTTTGTGCGCAAAGTGATGTTTCTCAAGTATTCCCAGGCTTTTATCGTTTTTCCCGGCGGCTTCGGTACGCTTGATGAATTTTCGGAAGCCATAACCCTCATTCAGACGAAAAAAAGTGCGCGTTTTCCGGTTATCCTTGTAGGAAAGGAGTACTGGCAGGGGTTTTACGGCTGGATGCACGATACTATGTTCAGCACCCACGGATTCATTTCCGAAGTCGATTTGGACTTTATTTTTCTCGAGGATGATCCTGAGGCTGTCATAAGCCTGATCAAGGAGTTCTATCCCGAAGGTTACTCATTGAACTTCTGAGACAGGTTTCCTGTATTTATGGATCGATATTCCCGTCATTACCTCCTCGAGCAGATAGGAAAGGATGGCCAGCAGAAACTGGGAGCTGCCCGTGTGCTTGTCGTTGGCATGGGGGGGTTGGGCTCCCCGGCTGCGCTATACCTTGCTGCAGCCGGAACAGGAACTCTGGGGATTGCTGATGCTGACCGGGTAGACCTGACCAACCTGCAACGCCAGGTGCTGTATCGTACGAAGGATGAAGGGCGACGCAAGGTGGAGGTGGCTAAAGAGTCCCTCCTGGAGCTGAACCCTGGAATCAGTGTTGCAGTGCATGATACGTTCATAGACGGGGATAATGCTGGCTCGATAGTCAGCCGTTATGATGTGGTTCTCTGTGCGATCGACTCTTTCCAGGGAAGGCTGGCGCTCAATGATGCCTGCGTGGCTGCCACTATTCCATGTATTCATGCTGGAGTCAGTGGCCTCGAGGGGCAGGTTATGACCTACCTTCCCGGTTCGTCCTGTTACAGGTGCGTTTTTCCTTTTGCCAGTGACGATGGCCGGCCTGACCAGGCCAAACCTCCATTGTTCGGCACACTTGGACCTGCAGCAGGTATTGCTGGTACGATGCAGGCAGCAGAGGCTATCAAGTACATCTGCGGTTTTGGCAGTATGCTCCAGAACAGGCTGCTTGTGTTCGACCTGGGAATGGCATCTTTCTCCACTCTGGATGTCAGGCGGAATGCCTCCTGCAGGGCGTGTTCTGTGAAATGAACGACAGGACACGGCTCTGGTGCATGGGGCGCCATTGTTTTGCTAACATTTCAAGACTAAGGTATAGTGATATTTCCATGTGAAAAAGCTGTCTGGTACAATCTTCCGCAAATACGGGCGGATATCGCTGCTGGCCTTGTCAAAAGCGGTATGACGCAGTCATGTGCAGCCGGCAAGCTGGGGGTTACGCCAGCAGCCGTTTCCCAGTACCTCCATAAAAAAAGGGGGCGTCAGACCGAAAAGACTGAGGAGTACCTTGCCGGGATAGAGACAGCTGTGAAGAAGATTTGCGCAGGGGCCTGCAGTAACGAGATCCGTGCTATTGTCTGCCAGTGCTGCCAGATTATTTCCCGACACGATGAACAGGGCGGGATTGTCTGCCAGGAAACACTGTAAAGAGGAGTGGTGCGTAGTATGGTTAGAATACAATATGCAACTGGTATGCAACGGCAGGGATTCGTCTGGGGTGTATTCCTGAGCCTCTTGCTCTGTGTGCTCGGATTTACAATTGAATTCGTTTCGGGGGGAAGGGGGGTAATCCTGCCATCCTGGCCAGGCAATCTTTACCTGCTCATGCTTATGCTGTCGGTTATCATTCCGACGGCATTACTCTTCAGGACAAACCGGTTTGTGCAATGGCTGGGTGGTATTCCGCTGGGCCTTTGCCTTATCGTGGCTCTTGCAGTGCTGTCGATGTTTGGAGGTGTACTGCCGCAGGAGCAGGGGGCTGTTGCCGGGTGGATGGAGCGATTGGGGTTTAACCGGATGTTTTCAAGCTGGCCTTTTTCACTCGTGATGCTCGCATTTCTCGGTAATATCGGACTTTCCCTGGTATGGAAATGCGTGCCGTTCAGGTTTGGAAATCTCCAGTTCATCCTTTTCCATGCCGGTTTCTGGATCTCGATGGCTTGTGGATTGCTTGGCAGTGCAGACCTGCAGCGGGTGATCATTCCCCTTTACGAGGGACGTTTTTCCAGTCATGGATACCTTTCGTCCTCGAAAGAGATGGTGGAGATGCCATTCCGCATCTATCTCGAGGATTTCATCATGGAAGAGTATCCGCCGCAGCTCGCCCTGTACGATCCGGAAACCATGCAGCTCGAGCTCGATGAGACCAATACTGTCCACCAGGTTGCAGAAGGGCTTGAAATGAGCTGGCCCGAAGGTGTGCGCCTGAAAGTACTGCACTACCTTCCGTACGCGATGATGCGGCCTTCAGGAGAGCCTGTGGCTGCCGACAGGAAGGCCGGGGTTCCCTACGTATTTGTGGAAGGTGAGGTTGCTGGTCGAGGTTTCAGTTCCTGGCTCAGCACTGGGAGTCCTTATGAGGATCCCCTGTTTGCCGGTCTTGGAGAGAAATTGCTGGTGCTTGTCCCCGGTACGGCGAAGAAATACAGTTCAAGGGTCGTGATCGAAGAGGCCGGAGGGAATGGCGTACGTGAAACGGTTGTTGATGTCAACGCACCGGTTTCGGTAGGGGGCTGGAAAATCTACCAGATGGGATATGATGAAAATGCTGGGCGCTGGTCGAAACAGAGCTTGCTTGAAGGGGTTCGTGATCCGTGGTTGCCGATTGTCTATGCGGGGTTCTTCATGATGCTGGGTGGAAATTTCCTCTTTTTCTGGAACGGCATGAAAAAAACTAAGGTGTT
>JGI11705J14877_10001079_pt1 | contig 15886 bp, 12 predicted proteins | sample Etolaghawater15m_FD_14877 | JGI IMG/M metagenome (IMG submission 14877) | reverse complement strand
GCCGCACCCAGTGCGCGCAGCTGTTTGCCATGAACATGTTTGACCAGCAATTCGCGATCGGCTTCATGAATATGTTCGAAGTCGAGCGATATGCGGTAACGCCCAGCTTGATCCGTGGATTTCCGGCAATCGACGACCCGGGCAAATATAACGAGCTTGTGCCGTTCGGGCATTAATTTCAGGTGCAGTTCGACAATGTCACCAGTGTTTGCGGATTCATCNGCAAAGAATGCCAGGCCCTGCGCACTCAGACTCGCTTCGACCTCACGATCGACGAAGTCATCGTCTTCCTTCAGAATACGGTCGGTCAGCAGATCAAGCTGTTTTTGCATGATTTCGAGGTAACGGCCCACCTCGGGAAGACGTTCCTTAATATGCTTGAGATCCGCCTGGTGCTGGTCCAGCTGGTAGTTAAACTCATTCAGTGCAGAATACTGGTGCTGGTTGTTGCGAAACTCCCGCAAACGCTCATCGAGTTCGTGTTGCTCGACTGTCTCGGTTTTCAGATGGATGACGTCTTCGATTCGGAAAAAGCGCCTGCGCTCTTTGCTCATGGTTTACTGATCCTGAATAAAGTCAACGTTACTTGCCGGGTTTCCCATTTCGATGGATTGATGGTTGCCATGCAGAACGCTGATTTCCACACGCCGGTTTTTAGCGCGGTTATCCCAGCTATCGTTTGGCACGAGCGGTTGATTATCCGAATGGGCGCGAATTTCCATGCGCTCGGGATCTATTTCGCCGCGTTGAATGAAAAAATGCACCACGGTGGCTGCGCGTTTTGCTGACAGGTCCCAGTTGGAGCGGAACTGGGAGGTCTCGATCGGTATATCATCGGTGTGCCCCGCGATAATGAAATGACCATCACGTTGCTTGAGCACGCTGGCTATCTGCAACAGAATGGGCTCGAAGTCGGGTTTCAGGTCGGCTTTGCCCGAACCAAAAGAGCCCTTTTCGCGAATCCGAATGAGCACCCGGTCGTTGAATGCCTCGACCTCGAGCAGGCCATCGCCAATCGCTGATGCCAGCTCCTGCTGCAACTGCTCGGCTTCCTCCCTGGCCATCTGTTTGGCATGTTCAGCAGCCATGGCCTTGGCTTCAGCCAGCGATTGATCATTGCGGCTGGTCGAGTCGGTAAAATCGAGATTGGTCTTGGTGTCATCCGTGGTTTTTTCACGCATGATTTCGAGGGGTGTGACCTCGGTTGGTTTGCCTGGACTGTACTGTTGGGCGATGACGCTGGTACCTTTGGGAATCTCAACGGCCTTTACATCGCGTTGTACGCCGAAAGCCAGTTTCATTGCGCCCGCGACCTGCTTGTATTTAAGTACATCCATTTCGGCAAAAGACAGCAACAGCACAAAGAAACACATTAACAACGACATCAGGTCGGCAAAGGTGGCCAGCCAGGGGGGGAGGCCCTCTTCGCAGACAGGGCAATCGTTTTCTTCACTCATGGCATCAGTCGTCGGTCGGGCGTTTACCTTCAGGCAGAAATGCGTTGAGTATCTGCTGCATTACTCGCGGGTTGGTGCCATCCTGAATAGCAGAAATCGACTCCATGATTAATGCTTTGTTGAGCTTCTCTCTGGCACTGATCAGCAGCAGCTTTTCAGCGAGTGGCGAGGCAAAGGCGTTGGCGATAACGGCGCCATACAGGGTGGTCAGCAGCGCCACGGCCATGGCAGGACCGATTGCGGCTGGATCGCTCATGTTGGATAACATCTGCACCAGACCGATGAGGGTGCCGATCATGCCCATCGCCGGCGCATAGATCGCCATGGCTTTGAACATGTCGGCGCCTTTGCTATGGCGTTCGATGGTCAGGTTAATATCTTTTGACAGCATTTTACTGACGACTTCCGGAGAATGGCCGTCTATGCACATACCGATGCCGCGTTGCAGAAAGGGGTTGCTGATTTCGCGGCCTTCAAGGGCCAGCAGGCCCTCTTTGCGTGCGATATTGGCCATTTCCACGGCTTCATCGATAAGTTGCTGCGGGTTGTCCAGTTTGTAGAAAAATGCCTTCATCCCGATCTTGAAAGATCCCAGGAAGTCGGCCAGGGTCACGCGCATCAGGGTGGCGCCAAATGTGCCGCCGACGACAACGAGCACAGAGGGCACATTGACAAAGATGATGAAGGGGCCACCCATGCCAATAGAAGCCCCGATAATACCGAAAGCCAAAAGGACGCCAACGAGAGAAGCAATATCCACTTATGTTTTCTCCGGAGAGGTAGGAACTTTGGTATTGAGTTTAGCCATTTTTTAGTGATTTTCAGTTTTTTAATTAGACTGTTGGCCGCTATTTATGGAAAGGTGTCAGTGGTAAGATAGAGCAAGCCATGACATATGTCATGGCTTGCTGCAAGCCGATTCCTAGAATGGGCTGGCAGCAATTAAAAAACCATATTGACCACCAAAAACCATGATTCAACCGCTCTATTTTGATCCGGATCTGATAAAAAAATATGATAAATCCGGTCCTCGTTACACGTCGTATCCAACGGCACCGCAGTTTTCGAGCGATTACACGGCAGAGAGTCTCAGTCGATGTATTCGCCGCAGCAACATGGAAGTCATCCCGCGACCGTTGTCATTGTATGTGCATATCCCTTTCTGTAATACGATCTGTTATTACTGCGCCTGCAACAAAATCATTACAAAAAGCAAGGAACAGACGGAAGAGTACCTCGACCTGCTAAACAAAGAGCTGGATATACTGGCGCCGATGTTTGACGCAGATCGCGAACTCGAGCAGTTGCATCTGGGCGGAGGGACACCGACATTTTTGAATGATGACCAGTTGATCCGCCTGATGGCGATCATCGGTGAACATTTCCGCATTGCCGACGATTGTGAAATGTCGATCGAAATCGATCCGCGTAAGGCCTCAGACGATACCATTCGGTTGCTGACCAATATCGGATTTAATCGCATCAGTCTGGGCGTGCAGGATTTTGATGATAAGGTCCAAGAGGCGGTCAATCGGGTGCAAAGCCATGAGTTGGTTCGCGATCGGCTGCGCGCCGCGCGCGATGCCGGCGTGAAATCAGTCAATATGGATCTGATTTATGGGTTGCCGTTCCAGACGCCTGAGACCTTCAACGTCACCCTTGACCAGATCATCGAGCTAAGGCCCGACCGATTATCTATTTTTAATTACGCGCATTTGCCTGAGCGCTTCAAGCCGCAACGCCGTATAAACGAGGAAGATCTGCCAACGCCGGCGCAGAAGCTTGAAATCTTCAAGAACACCATGGAAAAACTTCAGGCAGCCGGGTACGTATATATCGGAATGGATCATTTTGCGCTGGAGGAGGACTCGATGGTCAAGGCGCAGCAGGAAGGCACGTTACAGCGAAACTTTCAGGGCTATTCCACCCATGCGGATGCAGACCTGATTGGTATTGGGGTCAGTTCAATTGGTTGTATCTGTGATTCTTACAGTCAGAACAGCGGTGATTATGATACCTATCGAGATTCGATCCTCGCGGGTAAGTTGCCCGTGGTCAAAGGCCTCATCATGAATGACGAAGACAAGCTGAGAAGGCAGGTCATCAATAAGCTGATTTGCCACTTTCAGCTGGATATTGCGACGATAGAAGCCGACTGGGATGTGGAGTTCTGGAAATATTTCGCGGAGGAGAAGCGTGAATTGCGCGGCATGGCGGAAGATGGTCTGTTGACCTTCGATGATGCCAAAATCGAGGTTCAGCCCAGGGGCAGGTTGCTAATTCGTAATATCTGTATGGTATTTGATCAGTATCTTAAGCAGAATACGGTCAAATTTTCGCGAGTGATTTGATCCCCCCTGATCTATTCAGAGCGACTACATCCAATCTACACCGATGCCAGACCGGGCGTGAGCCCGGTCAGTTCACATCCGACTCTTCGCAATTGGCAACCATTGAATTGAGCTTGTCCATTTGCAGAATATCGACCTGCTTACGGTTGATTTTAACGATGCCCTGCTCCTGAAAAGATTTGAACAGGCGGCTCACGGTCTCCACTGCGATGCCCAGGTAGCAGGCGATATCGTGTCTCGACATGGGCAGCATAAAGCTGCTGGCTGAAAAACCGCGATGAGCGAATCGGCTCGAGATATTCAATAAAAAGGTAGCAAGGCGCTCATGCGCCGTTTGCTGACCGAGCAGAAGCTGATGCGAGTGATCGCAATTGAGCTCATGCCCCATAAGTTTGTAAATCTGCTTGCGGAAATCAGGAAAAACCTCGCACAGTTCATCCAGCCTTTCGAAAGGCAGTACGCAATACGACGTGACATCCATGGTCGACGCGTAGCAGCGGTGAGCGTCGTGCTCCATGCCATCCAGACCAAATATTTCGCCGGGCAGGTGAAAGCCGAGAATCTGCTGCTCTCCGGTCTTTTTAGTCAGGTAGGTCTTGACCCCACCCGTGCGCACAGCATAGAAGCCATAGAATTTGTCTCCGGGCTGAAAAATCTGTTTATTGCCTTCGATTTTCCGTGGCCGTTCGATGAATTCATCGATGCGGTTCATCTGCTCAACAGTCAGCCCTCTGGACAGACAGAGTTCAGAAAGACTGCAGGCTTCGCAGCTGACTTTGAGTTGTTTTCCCAATTGAACCTGATTCATAAACCTAAGTTAACCGCTTGTTTATTAATGTTTTAATATATATTTAAGTTGTGGGTGATTTGGGCTATCATCGCGCACGCAAATTTCTGAGAGGGGGCTATACTTGAGAGTTACATGGCCTGAGCAAATTGATTCATGTCATGTTCAATCATAGCACTTCTGGCAGAATTGCAGTGCTTTTAATCCTTTCAATTTTATATGAGGCCATGATTTATGGAAACCTACAATTATAAGGTTGTACGGCAGTTTGCTGTTATGACCGTTGTTTGGGGTATCGTAGGCATGCTCGTGGGGGTCATCATTGCGGCAGAGTTGATTTGGCCGCAAATCAGTCTTGATCTTCCATGGTTGCACTACGGTCGTCTGAGACCATTACACACGAATGCCGTTATTTTCGCGTTTGGTGGTTCAGCCCTCTTCGCGACCTCGTACTACGTTGTGCAAAAAACATGTCATACGCGTCTTTTTAGCGATGGCCTCGCTGCATTTACGTTCTGGGGATGGACGCTGATAATTGTACTGGCTGCCATAACTCTGCCTCTCGGAATGACATCTGGCAAGGAATATGCTGAACTGGAATGGCCTATCGACGTTCTCATAACGCTGGTCTGGGTGTCCTATGCGATCGTGTTCTTTGGCACCATTGTCAAACGCAAGGTCAAACATATCTATGTTGCAAACTGGTTCTATGGCGCGTTTATTCTGACCATTGCGGTGCTGCATCTGGTCAATAGTGCAGCAGTGCCGGTCGGCCTGACCAAGAGTTATTCAGTCTATCATGGTGCAATCGACGCTATGGTTCAGTGGTGGTACGGTCATAACGCGGTTGGTTTCTTCCTGACGGCGGGCTTCCTTGGCATGATGTACTACTTCATTCCCAAGGTCGCGCAGCGTCCGGTTTATTCCTATCGCCTGTCAGTCGTGCATTTCTGGGCACTGATCTCGACCTACATGTGGGCGGGTCCTCACCACCTGCATTACACCGCTCTGCCAGACTGGACACAGTCGCTGGGCATGGTGTTCTCGCTGATTCTTCTGGCGCCTTCCTGGGGAGGCATGATCAACGGCATCATGACCCTGTCTGGCGCATGGCATAAGCTGCGCTCTGATCCGATTCTTAAATTCCTGATTGTGTCGCTGTCGTTCTACGGCATGTCGACCTTTGAAGGTCCGATGATGTCAATCAAGACCGTAAATGCGTTATCTCACTACACTGACTGGACGGTTGGTCACGTGCATTCAGGCGCCCTGGGCTGGGTTGCCCTGGTGAGTATCGGTTCCATGTATGCGCTCATTCCCTGGGTTTTCAATAAGCCAGGCATGTACAGTGAAAAGCTTGTTAATACACACTTCTGGGTCTCTACCATCGGCGTCGTTCTGTACATCGCGGCCATGTGGATTGCCGGCGTCATGCAGGGCCTGATGTGGCGTGCGGTTAACGAGGATGGCACACTGACCTACAGTTTCGTTGAGTCGCTGGAAGCCACCTATCCGTTCTATTTCGTGCGTCTGCTGGGTGGTCTGTTGTTCCTCGCAGGTATGTTCCTCATGGCATACAACGTGTGGAAAACGGTTTCTGATTCCGACATCAAGGATGTCGAAGTCGCTCAACCCGCTCACTAGGAGGATCACGTTATGAGTCATGAAGTCGTAGAAAAGAATATCGGCCTGATGGCGATCCTGATCGTGATCGTCATCAGTTTCGGTGGTCTGGCGGAAATCGTGCCACTGTTCTTCCTGAAGGATACCACCCAGCCGGTGGAGGGCCTGAAGCCTTATACGGCGCTGCAGCTCGAAGGCCGGGATGTATATGTTCGTGAGGGTTGTTTCACCTGTCATTCGCAGATGATCCGTCCGTTCCGTGCAGAGACCGAGCGTTATGGTCACTACTCGGTTGCCGGTGAATTCGTGTATGACCACCCGTTCCAGTGGGGTTCCAAGCGCACGGGCCCCGATCTGCATCGTGTGGGTGGACGTTATTCAGACGAATGGCATATCGCGCACCTGATCAATCCGCGTGATGTCGTGCCAGAGTCCAACATGCCGTCATTTCCATGGTTGGCAGACAATGTTCTGACGGGTGAAAATACTCCAGCCAAGATGAAGGCATTGAGAACCGTTGGCGTTCCGTACACAGACGCGGACATTTCCGGTGCAGCCGAGGCTGTCAAAGGAAAAACCGAGATGCAGGCTCTCGTGGCGTATCTGCAGAATCTCGGCACCGCCGTCAGCATTCGTTAGGGGGTAGAGATCATGTCAAATTTTTTCAGCTGGTGGATTTCCATAATCACGGTCGTCAATATCGTTGCCTGTTATTGGCTGATCCGTTGGACCATGAAGAAACGCCCGGATGAGGCCGAAACCGGTTCGGTTACGGGGCATTCCTGGGATGGTCTTGAAGAGTACAACAACCCATTGCCGAGATGGTGGTTGTGGTTGTTCTACATCACTATCGTGTTCGGTTTTGCCTACCTGACCCTGTATCCGGGGTTAGGTAAGTGGCAAGGTGTGGCCGGCTGGTCTTCTGGCAATACACTGTATGCCGGTGAAGGCTCGCAGTATGCGATGGAAATGGCCAAGGCCGATGCCGATTACGGCCCCATCTTCGCGAAATTCGCCGAAACGCCGATCCCGACTCTGGCCAAGGATGAAAAGGCGGTGCAGGCCGGCGAACGTCTGTTCGGCAGCTACTGCTCGCAGTGTCATGGTGCGGATGCCAAGGGTACGACCTCATACCCGAACCTGAGCGACAACGACTGGTTGTATGGCGGTTCCCCTGAAGCAATCAAGAGCAGTATCATGAATGGCCGCCAGGGCGTGATGCCGGCATTCGGTGCGCCGCTGGGTGAAAAGGGTGTGGAAGATGTGGCTACTTATGTGCAATCGCTGAGTGGTCGCCCGGTTGATGAAGCCTCCGCTGCACGCGGCAAGGAGAAATTCATGCAGATGTGTGTTGCCTGTCATGGACCGGATGCTAAAGGCAATCAGTTGCTCGGTGCTCCCAACCTGACAGATACCATCTGGTTGCATGGCTCCTCTGCAGGCGCCATCAAGGACACCATAAGCAAGGGCCGGACCAATAAAATGCCCGCGCATAATGTGTTCCTCGGTAATGACAAAAGTCATCTGTTGGCAGCCTATATTTATAGTCTGTCCAACTGATTCAGTCTGAATCCCCCGGGCTTTATGGGGGGATGACTTGATGCCAGCCGGGAGAATCGTTTCGATTCTCCCGGCTTTTTTATGCATTGGATGTAATTCGAGTGAGTTTCAAATATCATCTCACGTCTGATTTTCCGCATGCTCGCCAATGAAAAGCTCACCACTGTTGAGAAAGCCTTCGGCATGAATCCTGTACTGCCTCGTTTTTGCGCTGCCCGCAGTCGTTCTGGTGGCTGGTGTGCCTGAATCCTCAACCCGTGTCGCCAAATGGCAGTTCTGGATCGATCGGGGAGGTACGTTCACCGATATCGTTGCGCTTTCACCGACAGGTGAATTGAGCACCAGTAAACTGCTGTCTGAAAATCCGCATCACTATCGTGATGCGGCGGTTGAGGGTATTCGGCGTATTGTTGAGGCATATCCGGCACAGCGTGGTGCAGGACAGCCGTTCGAGGTGCGCATGGGTACCACCGTCGCAACCAACGCGCTGCTGGAACGTGAGGGCGATCCGGTGTTGTTGCTGGTGACCCGAGGTTTTGCCGATGCGCTGCGCATTGGTTATCAGCATCGGCGTGAGCTGTTCGCGCTGAAGATAGAATTGCCTGACATGCTCTACCAGCAGGTGCTGGAGATCGACGAGCGCGTGACCGCCCAGGGGCGGGTGCTCAAGACTCCGGATAAATCGACCGTCATCGCCGGTTTACGCCGGGCGTATGCTCAGGGAATACGCTCCGTTGCCATCCTGTTTATGCATGGATACCGCTATCAGGACCATGAAAAACAGGTCGCGCAGTGGTCACGAGAGGTTGGGTTCTCTCAGGTATCGACCAGCCATGAAACCAGTGCGTTGATGAAGCTCGTATCGCGCGGCGATACCACCGTGGCGGATGCCTATCTATCGCCGATTCTTGGGCGTTATGTGCTTCAGGTTGCCGAGGAATTATACCGGCTGAATCCAGCCGCGAACCGGCTGTACTTCATGCAATCCAACGGCGGGCTTACCGAGGCCTCCGGTTTTGCCGGCAAGGATGCGGTCCTGTCCGGTCCGGCTGGTGGGGTGGTGGGAATGGTACAAACCGCCGGTGCGGCCGGGTGGAATCGCCTGATCGGATTCGATATGGGAGGAACCTCCACCGATGTCTGTCACTATGCCGGAGAATACGAACGCGCCTTTGAAACCGAGGTAGCCGGGGTGCGTATGCGAGCTCCGATGATGCGCATACACACGGTTGCTGCCGGTGGCGGTTCGTTACTGGATTTTGATGGGGCAAGATTTCGTGTCGGCCCCCGCTCGGCAGGCTCCGATCCGGGGCCGGCCAGCTATGGAAGGAATGGTCCACTGTGTGTCACGGATTGCAATGTGATGCTGGGCAAGATTCGTCCGGAGTACTTTCCTCAGGTGTTTGGCGATGCGGCTGATCAGCCGCTGGATGATGACATCGTGCGACAGGCATTCAACGACCTGCGTCAGAAGATATTGGATGCAACCGGGCGATCACTCAGCAGTGAAGCGGTGGCCGAAGGATTTCTCAACGTGGCCGTGGAGAACATGGCGAACGCGATCAAGAAAATTTCGGTGCAGCGTGGTTATGATGTGGCCGAGTATACCCTGGTGAGCTTTGGGGGGGCTGCTGGCCAGCATGCCTGTCTGGTCGCTGATGCCCTGGCCATGCAGCGCGTATTCCTGCACCCGCACGCGGGTGTATTGTCCGCTTATGGCATGGGTCTGGCCGATCAGCGCCAGATATTTCAGCAGAGTATCGAAAAACCGCTCAATGAAGATTCGATGGATGAACTGGAATCAGTTCGTGTCGAGTTGCAGGCTAAAGGGCATCAAGTCCTCGTGCAGCAGGGTGTGGACGTGGCCCGATTGCAAACGAATTGCCGCGTACACCTGCATTATGCCGGCTCGGATACCGCGCTGTCGGTCGCTTATGCCGGCATTGCGGACATGCTCAATGAATTCGAAAGCCAGCATCGGCAGGCATTTGGTTTCATCGACCCGCAAAAGGCCGTGCTGGTGCAGGCGCTGGAGGTAGAGTCGGTCGGCCTGAGCGCCGCGCCGCCGTCAAGGCCCGGTAGGTCTTGTCGGGGCGAAACGAATACACCGGAAAAACATCCCGTTACATTCGCGGGTACAGAAATAGTGACCCCATTCTATCGTCGTGAAGACCTGCCAATGGTCCAGTGGTTGAATGGTCCACTGATCATTATTGAGCAGACCGGCACCATTGTGATCGAACCGGGCTGGCGCGGTCGGCTTAACGCAGACGACAGCATTGTGCTCGAGCGCTATCTGCCATTACCCGAGCGTGTCGCCATCGGTACGGCAGTAGACCCGGTCATGCTGGAGATTTTCAATAACCTGTTCATGTCGATCGCCGAGCAAATGGGGTCAGTGCTGGAAAATACGGCGGTCTCGGTCAATATCAAGGAACGGCTTGATTTCTCCTGTGCCGTGTTTGACAACCAGGGCGACCTTATAGCCAATGCGCCGCACATGCCGGTTCATCTGGGATCCATGAGCGAGAGCATCAAAACCGTAATCCGTGAACGCCAGGGTACCATGCAGCGTGGTGATGCTTATGTGCTTAATGCGCCCTATAACGGTGGAACCCATCTGCCCGATGTAACGGTGATCAAACCAGTTTTTCAGACGGGTGATGTGCCGGTATTCTATATCGCGGCGCGCGGGCATCATGCCGACATTGGCGGCAGGACCCCCGGCTCCATGCCCTCCGATTCCAGAAATGTCGTCGAGGAGGGCGTGCTGCTCGATAACGAGTTGTTGGTGTCGAGAGGGCATTTTCAGGAGCAACATATCCGTGAATTATTGAATGCCGGACCCTGGCCGGCGCGCAATGTCGATACCAATATCGCCGATTTCAAAGCGCAACTGGCGGCTTGCGAAAAGGGCATGCAGGAACTGCTGCGCATGGTCGAGCATTATGGGTTGGACGTGGTCCATGCCTATATGCGTCATGTACAGAACAATGCCGAGGAATCGGTGCGGCGTGTGCTCGATGTGCTCAAGGACGGTGAATTCGAATACGAAATGGATGATGGCTCGAAGATCAGGGTGAACATCAGGGTGGATCGAAGCGAGCGCAGCGCCATTATCGATTTCACCGGCACCAGTCCTCAGCACCCGACTAATTTCAATGCCCCGTCGGCTATCGCCAGGGCCGCCGTGTTATACGTATTCCGCAGCCTGGTCGACGACCAGATTCCCCTCAACGAGGGCTGCCTGAAACCGCTGAAGATAATTTTGCCTGATGACAGCATGATCAACCCGGCGTTCCCGGCAGCCGTGGTCGCAGGCAACGTCGAAACCTCGCAGGCGATCGTGGATACGCTGCTCGGTGCACTCGGTGTTGCGGCAGCGTCGCAGGGCACGATGAATAATGTCACCTGGGGAAATCAGCGCTATCAGTATTATGAAACCCTGTGTGGGGGCGAGGGTGCGAGCGACGGACACCACGGGTGTAGCGCGGTGCACACGCACATGACCAACTCTCGCCTGACCGACCCCGAGGTGCTCGAGTGGCGATTTCCGGTGCTACTGGAGTCGTTCGCCATTCGCCGTCAATCCGGGGGCGAGGGCCGCTTTCGCGGTGGAGATGGCGTGGTGCGTGATATGCGCTTCAACGAGGACATGAGCGTAAGCCTGTTGACCGGGCATCGCCGCATAGCGCCATATGGACTGGCCGGAGGCGCGCCGGGTCGAACCGGTGGAAACCACGTGATAAGACAGGACGGAACGCGCGAAACGTTTGGCTCCACGGGGCAGATTGATATCCAGGCTGGTGATCGGCTGGTCATTGAGACCCCCGGAGGTGGCGGGTTCGGGACACCGGATCGCACTTAAGCGATCGAGCTGGAGCATTATCGCCCAACGCCGCGCCAGGCCATCCTATTGGCGGTTGCTTTCTCCGTCCATCAGGCGGGACAAGCCTTATTTACTATTTACTGGCGATGACCTGGTCAACCATCTTGCGCACCAGGTTTTGTGCATTCTTGAAGGCGACCGTGAAGATTTCGATACGCGACTCCGATCCAGTGGCGATGACTTTGCCACTTTTTACGTCGATCATGCGCATTGAAAAGGATACGGTCGAGCCATTGGCAATGACGGATGACCAACTGGCGTAATCGGAAATCTCACCGACGATGACCGCGTCAGCGCCAAGAATTTCACCTATTTCAACTGCAGACGACTCGTTGATGGTGCCGGACTGTTGCAGCTTCTGTTCAGCCATGAGTTTTTCGATCTGCCCGCGTTCGATAATGGTGACATTATCCAGCCGGGCAAACTCGTTGGCCAGTATGGATGCGACCGAGCGCCCCGCATTGGCGTCTGCACTGACAGCGGTATGGGTCGCGGTTTTTATCTCCCCCTCGATCGGGGTGTAATCAAGATCGAGAACCGCCAGATTCCATTGCTGGATCGAGAACAAGTCCTTCTCGATATGCAGGCTGGGACGTTCCGGCGCCGCACAGGCGGTTACGAACAACAGTACAAGGAAAGGGGAAATGATACGCATCGGAATATACTCGCAGCCTGACAGGTTGGCGCTCAAGTATATCGCTCCGACACCAATGAAAACAACGTTCTATCCGACCCCGGCGTTTCAGCCCGTATTCTGTAGTAGTAAGCGGTAACGTTCCGCGAGGTTATGAATGAATCCGGGTATGACCGAAGGGTCCAGCGTGTCGATCGTGTTTTTGACCTGATGCGCCAGTTCAGTGTCGCCGTTGATTCGCAATTTACGCTGAAAGAACAGGGTGTCGGGATCGACCTCTTGCTGCAGCAGGCGGATTGAATTCAAGCTATCGATAGACAGTGTGGCATCGGCCTCCTCGGCGTGGTCACTGAAAAAATGACACACGATTTTCGCTTTCGCGAATCCCAGGCCGATGAAAAGCCCCGCATCGGTGATTTCAATCTGCAGGCTGCGGCCCTCGAGAAAATCGAAATCGCCGTCGCCAATCTGCTCGGCAAAAGCGCGGTTGCCAAGTTGTTCGATCAGCAGTCGATTCAGTCTCCGTGGCGCCTTGAGCGCCAGTTGCCCCAGTGTGGAGGGATGAGCCAGACGCGTGAACAGCGGTTCGATGTTGCGTTGCAGATGCGATTTAACCAGTGCGAGTGGCATGCGGAGGCTCCAAATGAAAAGCGATCATGGTACGAAGCCGCTGTCTCGCGCCAAATGACCCAGGTCATTAGGCGCGGGCTTGCAAGTTGAGGGTTTCCGCTTCCTGCGGAAATGAAATCGCTACTTGACCAGAGTCAATTTCAACTCGAAAAACGCAAGATATAGTATTTGGACTATAACAAAACCACAATATTTTGTGGAATGGCAACAATCCTCATCTATTAACCAGGAGAGATAAAATGACAACAGCTGTTGCGCGGGACGTGATCTCGCTACCCAGCCGCATCGTCAAGCGTGACGGTGCGGAGGTCGCTTTCGACAAAAGCCGCATTGAACACGCACTGCTCAAGGCCGGCCAGGCGACCGGAGAGTTCGACGCACAGGAAGCCCAGTTGCTGACCCACCAGGTCGTCAAGGTTCTCAGTCACCGTTACGGCAATGGGCAGACGCCGGATATCGAGGCCGTGCAGGATATCGCCGAGCAGGTTCTGGTTTCCGCCAACCACATGGAAACCGCGCGTGCCTATATCGTGTATCGCGAGCAGCACAAGACCCTGCGTCAGGACCGACGCACGCTGGTAGATGTCGCCGGGTCGGTGAATGAATACCTCGATCGTTCCGACTGGCGTGTCAACGCCAATGCCAACCAGGGCTACTCGCTGGGTGGGCTGATCCTGAATACCTCGGGCAAGATGATCGCCAATTACTGGCTGAGCCATGTCTATCCGCCGGAAATTGGCAATGCACATCGCGAAGGCGATATCCATATCCATGACCTCGACATGCTCGCCGGTTACTGCGCGGGCTGGTCCCTGCGCACCCTGTTGAACGAGGGCCTGAATGGTATTCCGGGCCGGGTAGAAGCCGGGCCGCCCAAACACATGTCCTCGGCCATTGGCCAGATTGTCAATTTTCTCGGCACCCTGCAAAACGAATGGGCGGGCGCGCAGGCCTTCAGTTCCTTCGACACCTACATGGCGCCCTACATACGCGTCGATAGCCTGAGCTACGAGCAGGTCAGGCAGCATATCCAGGAACTGATCTATAATCTGAATGTGCCGTCGCGCTGGGGCACCCAGACCCCTTTTACCAATCTGACCTTTGACTGGGTGTGCCCCGATGACCTCAAGGAGCAGGTTCCGGTGATTGCCGGACAGGAAGTCGATTTCACCTATGGTGATCTGCAGGCCGAGATGGACATGATCAACAAGGCCTATATCGAGGTCATGATGGCGGGCGACGCCAAGGGCAGGGTGTTCACCTTCCCGATCCCGACCTATAACATCACGCCCGATTTTATCTGGGATTCGGCCAATGCCGACGCGCTGTTCGAGATGACGGCCAAGTACGGACTGCCATACTTCCAGAATTTCCTGAATTCGGAACTCAAGCCGAACATGATCCGATCCATGTGCTGCCGCCTGCAGCTGGATCTGCGTGAGTTGCTCAAGCGCGGCAACGGCCTGTTCGGCAGCGCTGAACAAACCGGCTCGCTGGGTGTGGTTACCATCAACTGTGCACGGCTCGGTTACCTTTACCGGAGCGATGAACAAAGAATGATGCAGGCGCTTGACGAGTTGCTCAACATCGCGCGCAACAGCCTGGAAATCAAGCGCAAGGTCATCCAGCGTCACCTCGATGCCGGATTATTCCCCTACAGCAAGCGTTACCTCGGCACGCTGCGTAATCATTTCTCCACCATCGGCATCAATGGTGTCAATGAAATGGTTCGAAACTTCACTGCCGACGAGCAGGACATCACCACCCCGGACGGGCGCGATATGGCCCTGCGCTTTCTCGACCATATTCGTGAGCGCATGCTCGAATTTCAGGAAGACACCGGCAATATGTACAACCTCGAAGCGACACCGGCCGAGGGTACGACCTATCGATTCGCGCGTGAAGATCAAAAGCGTTTTGCCGATATCCTGCAGTCGGGAACCCGCGAGCAACCCTATTACACCAACTCGTCGCAATTGCCGGTCGGGTATACCGACGACCCGTTCGAGGCGCTGGAATTACAGGATGAACTGCAACGCAAGTACACCGGCGGGACCGTATTACACCTGTACATGAACGAACGGGTGTCGAGTGTCGAGGCCTGTAAACAGCTGGTCAAACGCTCTCTGTCCCGTTTTCATCTGCCTTACATCACGGTCACGCCCACTTTTTCGATCTGTCCGCATCATGGCTACCTCAGTGGCGAGCACGAATTCTGCCCACGCTGTGACGAGGAACTGATCATCAAACTGCAACAACAATCACAATCAGAGGAACAGCAACATGCAAGCCACACAACACACTGAGCTCAAACCCGAAATGCGCACTCGTTGCGAGGTCTGGACCCGGGTCATGGGTTATCACCGCCCGGTGAATGCCTTCAATCCGGGCAAACAGTCGGAATTTGCCGATCGGCGTTTCTTCCGTGAATGCAAGACGCGCAACTGATCCGGTAGCGGTCGCCGGGTTGACCCGGCTGACCACCATCGATCTGCCCGGCCGATTGGCGGCGGTGATCTACCTGCAGGGCTGCCCGTGGCGCTGCGGTTATTGCCACAACAGCGACCTGCAACCCCGCAGCCAAGGGGCGCTGGCCTGGCAGGACGTGCTGGCCTGGCTCGATACCCGTCAGGGCCTGCTCGATGGGGTGGTGTTCAGTGGCGGCGAGCCGACCTTGCAAGCGGGTCTGGCGCAGGCAATTGCAACGGTGCGCGAGATGGGCTTTCAGATCGGTTTGCACACCGCGGGTATCTACCCGGAGCGTCTGGGCAAGCTATTGCCATTGCTCGACTGGGTCGGTTTCGATATCAAGGCCGCGCGGGCCGATTATGATCGAATTACCGGTGTCAGTGGGTCGGCCGAGCGCGCCTGGCGCAGTGCCCGCCTGTTGCTCGACAGTGGTGTCGAGCATGAATTTCGTACCACAGTGCACCCGGATCTGATCACCCCGTCGCA
>JGI11705J14877_10001076_pt1 | contig 15903 bp, 13 predicted proteins | sample Etolaghawater15m_FD_14877 | JGI IMG/M metagenome (IMG submission 14877) | reverse complement strand
ATACGCATCCCAGGCTTCAGAATATTTTGGATCTGCAAGTACCCGCTTCACTTCCTGCGCCCGGGCTTTCATGATCTCAAATTTCTCTTCCTTTTCAGCCAGGTAGTCTTTTGACTGCAGCGATTTCAGAACCAGTTCCTGGCTCAGATGTGACGCGTTGGAGATGGATCCCCTGACGGCGCCGGCGGTTTTCTTCTCAAGAGCATCATAAAAGGGCCTTGACTCGCCTCTTACTGAACAGCCGTATGTCACAAAGCCCACCCGCAACCCCCACACGAAGTTTTCTTTGGTGGCGCCGTCCAGTTTGACGGCCAGAAGATTGGGATGACGGTTTGTCAGCCGGGTGAAAATGGATTCTTTCAAAGCCGTTTCTTCATAGAAAAGGCCAAAATAGGCATCGTCGGTGAAGGCCACCACATGGGTCCCGTTTTGGGCGATGCCCTCCAAAATATCCGCAATCCCATCTGCTTCGTCTGATGAAATGGTGTACCCGGTGGGGTTATTGGGGAAATTGAGCAGCACAATAATCTTTTTCCTTTGCTCGGCCTCCGTTTCAACGCAGGTTTTAAAGGCGTTCATGTTGAAACCGCCATTGCTATCGAAAAATGTATAATTTTTGATGACGGCGCCTTTTCGGACGCCAAAAATCAAATTGTAATTGCCCCACATTTTATCGGGAAGGATGATGACATCCCCCGGGTCAACCCACATATCCGAAACAACGCTTAAACAATGGGTGATGGCATTGCAGGTCACCGGCAGACTGATGTCTCTTCCTGCAAGTGATGGGTTTTTTCGGTATATTTCTTCCTTCCATGCTTCACGAAGCGGCAGAATACCGAAAGAAGGGGCGTAAGTCAGCGCTTCCCTGGGGGAAATATCTCTCAGCATGGCCATGATGGAAGGGAGAAACATGGTGTCCCCTTTTTCCGTGGCCATCCCGATGGTGGCGTTGAATCTGTGGGCCTTTTCTTTGGCCTCAGCGCTCTGAGAAAGAATCCCTTTGGGGAAAAACAGGTTTTTGCCCACACTGGACAGCATGTCATATACATCAGGGTTTCCACTTTTTACAATTGCGTTTAGCTCTCTTGCGATAGGGTTCATTTCCATTGTTTCGCTCCTGATTCTATCTGTTTTTTTAGAATATTTTGGACTATTTCTAATCGCTCAATTTTAGTTTTGTCAAGCAAATTGCCCGCTCTTTGGTCGTGGATTACTGTGGGCGAACTGTGTCACTCCTGTTCGAGATCCACCGAAATCCGCTGCCGCAGTTGTTGGTCTCCTTTGTAGACGACCAGATCGATGGTGTTTTTCCCTTTGGGAAGGGGGCCCGGATAGAGCCCTCGTCCTTCTCCATCCAAAATGTCCTGCCGTATCGGGGCAAAAGCGACCAGCTTAAGGGGAAAGACTTCCTTGCTGAAAGTGCCGCCCGCCGGAATAACGGCCGGTGGAATGGATGTTTTGATGGTTGCGGGATCGATGTCGGGAAACACAACCGGGCCATAGACTTTTCCATCGCAAAGATACCGCGTCTTGTTCCAGTCGATTTTCAGGTTCTGGTCGGTCCTGTTATTGATAAAGAGTCTGAACGAAACAAAATGCTGTTTATCTCGTCTAAGGGGCGTCAGCTGCGCCGTGAAATCAGCATTTTGTACCTGTTTTGTGGCAGGGCTGCTGCTCCAGGTGTTCGTCTTAGCCGTTACGCAGGCCGTCAGAGACAACAGCACGAAAACAACGATTCCAATTCTCATCTTCTACTCCTCCGAAAAAAAATATCTACCAAAACGCCGATTCATCTTCTTTGTCTTTGGCTTTCGTTTCCTCTCCAAACATCGGCTCAACGATCTTGAAAGGGCTTTCAAGAGTTCTTTTCATGATTCCCCATAACCCTGATCCGATCTCTGAGAAGGGAAGGACGCGGACTTTCGGGTCTTTCAGGGCGCCATTGACTTTGACGGGAACCGAAATCAGCGTCCCCCCCAGAATGTACCCGGCCACCGGAATAACCTTGATCAGGCGGTCCGTCAGGGTAAACGGCGAGGCGAGCATGTTGAGGTCCAACTGTTCATTCAGCAAATCCATATCCCCATTAAAAACGAGGTTCATGGCGGAGCTGTTCATAAGGCCTTCGTGGATGTGAATTTTGCCGTTTTTAAGGTTCGCTTTCATCTGTATCAGGTCATAAGGGAGTCCATCCTTTTCAAGGGTGGGAAGCTTACCTTTGAAAATATCGGTGACGTTCAAAACCGTCAGCACCCGCGCCAATGCAGGGTCCTGTTTGACCTGTCCATCGGCTGAAGTAAAAAGTATGGGCCCTTCAAGCTTTCCAAAAAGATTATCCCAATGCCCCTCGCCTTTGATGCTTCCTTTAAGATCAAAGATACCTTCAGCGACAACCCGCTCGTGGGTGAGACAGGTGATACATTGGTTCAGATTGCGTTTCTCAGCACTTAACTGAAAGTCGATCTCGATGCCGTCTGGTTTAATCCGTAAAAAGCCCGGTGAATCGATGCCGCACAGTCTGGCGTTTTCCACGGCAACCCGAATGCTCTCAGGCGCTATTGTAACTTCCCCTTGAAAAGGTTGCCATATAAAACCGGCCAATTTCAAACTGTCCCACATCAAATGGGCGGTGCCCCGTATGGGAAATCGCCAATGGTCTTTCTTGTCCTTATTTGTTTTGACGTCGTCAGATTTTTTCAGAAATGCGAGAATTTTGTCAAGGTCAACATTTTCAGTGGAAATGTCAACATCGAAACGGGGGTCTTCCGTTGAAAGATCCGCATAGCCGTTCATGACAAGCCTGTTTTCGTTGAGAACCATTCGAACCGAATCAGCGCGGAGCTGCTGACCTTCTGCGCGCAAGGAAAAGTCTTCAATCTTTGCGGGTACTGTCATACCGTAAACAGGGACTTCTTTACCCCTAAGAAATCCTTCCGCCGAGGTGGAAAACGATAGCTTGGGCAATATGCGGGCGGATATATTTCCCTCAATAAAGCCGTCAAGGAACTGGTTTTTCATGAAAATTCCATCCAGTGTTGATTTTTGGAATTTTCCCGAAAAATTGAAATTCACAAGCTCCTCATGAGCCTGCATGCCGAAAGAAGCCTTGGTGGCACCTTCTTCAACAACCAGATTTCGAATGTTTAGTCTCCCCGGGCCATGGGAAAAGTCCATGGAAACCCTTGGCCCGTCTGGAAATAGCATGTTTCCCTTGAAGGATACGCCATTGCCCTTTTCCCAGAGATATTCCCCTGACTGGACCGTCAAGGGGGTCCGCACCAGAAAGTCTTCAGGGAGTTCCAGGGTTTTAAAAAGATGTTGTAGCCCCTGTGAACCCAGGGTTCCCGACAGTTCGGTTTCAAAGCGTTTCAGATGGTTGACGGGGCCCGCCAATTTACCGGTAAGGGTAAAGTCTGAGTCCAGTATTTTGATTTCAGCATTCCTAAAGCGAATCCCTTCCGTGGTTGCTTCCATCTGTGCTTTGGATACATTAAGAGGCCCCGGCAAGAATGCTGCGTTCAGAAACAGTTTTTCAACCTGTAAATCAGTCTGGTACTGCCATGCAGCAGGGCTTTTCAGCGGCCCTTTCAGGTTCAGAGAAGCAATTGATAAACGGCCTTTTAGAATTTTGAGGTCTTTCAGCCATCTATCTGGGTTTTTTATGGCGGGAATAAGGGGGTATACTTCTTCCATCAAAACCTCTGACTTTGCGCCGCCAATCTCAATTTGAGGTTCACCCTGCCAGTCTAATGAACCTGACGTTATGAGAAATTCAGATTGGCCGTAAGCCCCTTTTAAATCCCGCAGCTGAATATGGTTTTGCCGGTAACGAACCCTGCCTTTTTTGACTGTGATCGGAAATGGCAGGGATCGGTAGAAGGCTTTCAGTCGGCAGGATGAACAATCCACATCCACCAGGAGGCCGCTTTTGCTTTCATCCAGCTTCAGCTGCGCGGTGGCCTGGCCTTCTATTGAACGGATCTGTTGAAGGCCCTCTGAAAATGCACCTTCCGCTACAAGCCGTTTCAATGTGGTGTGGGCCTCAGTTAAATTTGCATCCACTAGTATGTTAAGTTGAAAAGGTGCGGCGCCGTCTTGAAGTGCCACTGTCAGTATTCCTTGTATCCCTTTGGTATCCCCCAAGTTTGCCTCAAGCCTTTGCCCTCTGAGGATCCCATTTGAGATCAGAGCACTTCCCTTTACATTCACAAGGTCCAGCCTGGGTGTTGTCAGGGAAATCTTCCCCTCGCGCATTTGCCCTTCGATGGTATACCCATTCAGATTCCCCAGATCCGACAGAGATTTACCCTTTGCAGTGACGGATATGGCCGGAACATTCCCATCCCTGATTATGGCAAAAATATTCTCAACTGCTGAAATATCCCCCGCCAGATTTAGAGCGCAGGAACGAACTGCCGGTACCGACACATCTTTTCCTTCAAGGCGAAGGTTTACCAGCGGTACATCCTTCTTATATTCAAACCCCCCGGAAAGTTTCATAGGGGGATAGTCGAGGGTCATGTCAGACAAAGACGCGACTAAAGATGCGTTTACAAACTGAATATTCCCCTGGATTCGAGCCCCTTTCACCGTAATTTTTTTCTGGCCGCGCGATAACCCCAGTGAAGGGGCGGAAAGGTTCACATTAGCGTTAAAGTTTTGAAAACCCGCCCCTTCAAAGTTTGTCTCAAGGTCTATCACCCCATCCACCAGTCGCAGGGCTTCGGGATTTTGTATTTTGTTTGGCAAATCGCCGCTTTTGAATCCGGAAAGGGTTAGCGTTCCCTTTGTTTTAGAAGAAGCCGGTTCCATCTGACCCTTCAGATTCATTTTCTCAAAAAGATTGGAGGTGCAGGTCATCTCCAGGGTCAAAACGCCCTTTGTATGTCCGGCGGACAGGGTAATGTCACTGAACCGAAACGACTGCTTTCCATTTGTTTTAAGATCTAAAAGACCATCCTCAATCTGGATCGTAAGGCCATCGGATTTGTCAATCCAGGTGTTTAATCCCTGGGGAATTTGGAACTTCCCGTCCGTTACAGGATACGGGGTAGGGGGTTGTTGTTTCGTTTTAGAGGGTGTCAGGTCAATGGTTGTCCGGGGAGATAAGATTCGAATCTGCGATGGACGAAATTCTCCTTTGAGCAGCGGCAGTAGCATTGGATAAACCGATAGGGTTTTAAACGACAGGCTTTCCTGTTCGGGAAAAGAGAGTTTTCCCTTGTGGATAACCGCATGGGGCCGAGGAAAAAAGAAAAGGTCCAATTTTTCGAATGAGCCTTGCCCACCTGTCTCACGGTGAATTCGTGCCACAATGTCGTCATGGATGCCTTTGAGATTTATGAGCCGGGGTGCCGCCAGGAGCGTGATGCACACCAGCAAAAGGACTCCGCCCACAATCCCCGACATCCAGAATAAAGTTTTTCGGCCGGTCATCATGAAATAGAAGTTTTCCTTATCCGAATAACCGCGATGGCCTCACGCAAAGCCGCAAAGCCCGCAAAGAAAAAAAGGTCTATCAAATTAGATGAACAATTGAATAGAGATTCACGGGGCAGAAATAATCAGGCTTCAATCTTATAAAAGTAGCCTTTATAGAACGGTTTTTCAATGAAATTGTTCGCAGAGGAGGGGCTGTGAAAAAGGTAAATAGGCACTTTTTATCAAAACAGTTGAAATTTCAAAATGGAATATTCTATAATGGAGTAATGAGTCGATAGAATCTTTGTCAGTGGAGGGAAGCCGCCATGAAATGGAAATATATTAATAGAAAAAAGCTTGCCATTGCCTTCCTTTTTCTTTTTTTGAACCTGGCCCCTCAGGCGGAGGCTGCGGAAACCGGAAGCATTACCGTTTTTGCAGCGGCATCCACCACCAACGCCATGAACGACATCGCAAAGCTCTATATGGATCAGCAAAAGGACCGGATCCGCATTTCCTTTGCCGCTTCTTCAACGCTGGCCAAACAAATCGACAATGGGGCTCCGGCAGATATCTATATTTCAGCCAACAAAAAATGGATGGACTATCTGGAATTCGAAAAGATGATTTGCCCGAAGAGCCGTGTTGATCTGCTGGGGAACCGTATCGTCTTGATTGCGCCGGTCGAGAGTAATCTGAAGCAAATCGAAATAAGACCCGATTTCCCATTGCAGGACTATTTGGGCGATGGTCGACTGGCCATGGGGGATCCCGGGCATGTCCCTGCAGGCATCTACGGTAAAGAAGCTTTGTTGCGTTTGAAAGTCTGGGAAAAGGTTAAAAACAGGGTGGCCGGCATGAAAAATGTGAGGGCCGCCCTCATGATGGTTGAACGCGGTGAAGTGCCGTTGGGTTTGGTCTATTCCACCGATGCCGCCATCTCCGGGAAAGTTCGCATCGTAGCGGTTTTCCCCTATGATACCCATTCTCCCATCGTTTATCCGGCGGCCATTGTGGTAAATCACAGGACTCCGGCCGTTGAACGGTTTATCACTTTTTTGAGGTCTCCTGCGGCAAGGGCCGTTTTCAAGCGATACGGCTTTTCCGTCCGGTAATGGATATGTTCGGATTAACCCCCATGGAGTGGGAAGCCCTCAAGCTCAGTCTCTGGATATCCTTCTGGGCGGTTTCCGGTAGCTTGCCACTGGGCATTCTAACAGCATGGATTCTGGCAAGGGTAAATTTTCCCGGTAAGGGTATTTTTGATGGCATCGTTCATTTGCCCCTGGTTTTGCCGCCGGTTGTTACGGGATATATGCTTCTGGTTCTTTTTGGCCGTAAAGGCCCTTTAGGGGCTTTTATGCGGGACCAGTTCGGTTTCTCACTGGCATTTAACTGGAAAGGGGCTGCTCTGGCTGCGGCTGTAATGGCCTTCCCGCTTATGGTTCGGGCAGTACGGCTCTCCATTGAAAGCGTGGATCAAGGATTTGAGTCAGCGGCCCGAACACTGGGTGCGAGACCTTTGAGGGTATTTTTTACCGTGACCCTTCCACTAACGTTGCCGGGTATCATCAGCGGCATGATTTTGGCCTTTGCCAGGAGTCTGGGGGAATTCGGAGCCACCATTACCTTTGTCTCCAATATTCCTGGGCAAACCCAAACATTGCCTCTGGCCCTTTATACTCTGACGCAGGTGCCCGGCGGTGAAACCAGTGCCATGCGTCTGTGCGTGCTGTCGGTGGGCGTGTCAATGGTTGCCCTGTTTTTCTCCGAAATGGCCGCCCGCAGGTTTTCCAAACGCTTGAAAGGATAATCCCTTTGGAAATTGAACTAAAACGAAAGCAAGGTGATTTTACCGTAGATGTTGTTTTCCAGGGGGACCCGTCAGGGGTAACTGGCCTCTTTGGACCTTCGGGTTCCGGTAAGACGTCAATCGTCAGTATGGTTGCCGGGTTGTTGAAGCCTGATGCCGGTCATGTGGTTGTCGGCGGTCGCTTGTTGTACGATTCGGTGCGGCGCATCAACCTGTCGCCAGAAAAGCGTCGGATCGGTTACGTTTTTCAAGACGGTCGACTTTTGCCCCATTTAACGGTGAAATCGAATCTGACTTACGGTATGAACCGCACGCCTTTAGAGCGACGGTATGTGAATTTAGGTCAGGTGGTGGAACTTTTGGGTATTGGTCATATTCTGGAGCGCAGACCGGCAAAGCTTTCAGGTGGAGAGAAACAACGGGTGGCCATCGGTCGTGCGCTTTTGGCCAGCCCTGCACTGCTGCTCATGGATGAACCCCTGGCATCACTGGACGGGAACCGCAAAAATGAAGTTCTGCCATTTATCATGAGATTGTCCCGTGAATTTTCAATTCCCATTTTATACGTCACCCACGCATTGGATGAGATCATCAACCTGGCGAACCGAATGGTCCTTTTGGAAAACGGCCGGGTGCTGGGCTCCGGTCCGATCAAAGAACTTATGGATCGTCCTGATCTGAAGGGATATCTGAGAAATGAAACATATCGCTTTGCATCATCAGGGCACGCTTTAACTTGAATTAGCGGGTCGGATTTTCATGGAAGACGGCGGTTTCACCTTTTAGGGGTCTCGGCAAAAAATAAATGAGCAAGATTGCGCCGTATTTTGGTCCGCCCGTTCTTAATAAAATCAGGCAAGGCGCATTCGACAGTGCATATTTGTGGATATGTGCTGGCGGATGCAACGCAGTAGACGGGCTAAAGGACAAGCAGGATTGTTTATTTATTTTTTGCCGAGGCCCTTACAGCCAGGGTCACTTTGTACAAGGTTGTGATAATGAGCATACCCAGGCAGTAAATGCCCAGAGACACGGTCAATTCCACCCATGATGGCGGGTATTCCATGATTCGGCCGAACACATTGGGGATGAATGCGGCAGGTACCAGGAGAAAGCCCTTGTCGATCCATAGACCCACCAGCGCAATGATGCAGGCTTCAGCTAAATGAAGGTGGATTGTGTCTGACAAAGGGGAATGCCAGCAGGCCAATAGCACATAGAATGGAAAGATTCATCAGCCAGAACCATCGTACGAAAGCGGTGTTTCCGTCAATGCCGAAAAAAAGGTATCTAAAAGTTTCAGTGTAGGCGGGGACATGGCTGTAAAATGCCGTGAAGTATTCCACTGCCAGAAAAAACGCGTTAATGATGAGCGCGTAAAACAGAATGGTTGCCAGTTTCTGAATGGCTTTTTCCCCGGCATCAAAGCTTGAGAGCTTCCTGAGTACCAGAGAGATCAGGATCAGGATGGCGCATCCCGCGGCAAAGGCGGTCGCCAGAAAGCGGGGCGCCATAATGGCGGTCATCCAGAATCCCCGTCCCGGTGTCCCCGCATAGATGAAGGCGGTGACCGTATGCATGATCACGGCCCAGGGAAAGGAGATATAGATGAGGATTTTGATCCAAAATGGCAGGGATGTGCGTCTTTTTTCGGCGCCCATGGCGGTCCAGCCGATCACCAGGTTAATGAGCATGAACCCCGGCAGAAAGAGGGTATCGTAAAACAGCATGGACCCGGGTGTGGGGTTCAACGGCACATTCAGTATCCGCATGGGCATGCCCACATCGGAAAAGATAAACAGCAGGCTCATGACAAGTGTTCCCACCGTCAAGAACTGGGCGAGGGCTGTGATGGGAGCAAATGCCTTAAAATTGTGGAGATAAAGAGGCAGTACCACCATGAGAACCGAGGCCGCCACGCCCACCAGGAAGGTGAACTGGGAGATGTAAAAGCCCCAGGAAACATTTCGGCTCATACCGGTGAGCCAAAGGCCTTCTTTCAGTTGATACAGATAGGCGAAAAGGCCTAACCCCGTGCCTGCTGCAAGAAAAATCATCCACACCCAGTAGCTTTTGCTGCCGTGTAGGGCTTTTTCAATCATGAGGGACCTCTACAAAATATAAAATACAGAGGGTCGTGTGCCCAGTTGCGGTTTACGTCTCACATGGGGCTTTTCGTCCAAAATCCGCCGAATTTCAGAAGACGGATTCCCAAGGTCTCCAAACACGAGGGCACCCTTTTTACACGTTTCCACGCATGCGGGCATTTTTCCCACTTCCAGCCGTTCCTGGCAGAAGTTGCACTTTTCAACGACCCCTTTCCGCCGGGTCGGAAACTCCGGATGAATCGTTTTGATGTAGGGCCGAGGGTCACGGAAATTGAAACTTCGAGACCCGTACGGGCAGGCGGCCATACAGAAACGGCACCCGATGCAGCGATGGTAGTCCATCATAACGATGCCGTCATTTTTCCGCTTGAAGGTGGCCTGGGTAGGGCAGGCGCGTACACAGGGCGGGTCATCGCAATGGTTGCACAAAAGCAAAAAATTTCGCTTTTTAATATTTCCCGAAATGAGTTCACGGGACCGGTCGGGAAAGGTGTTTTCATACGGTTCTTGAAACAACCACATGACCTGGTGTTCCGCTTTTGGAATATAAGGGACATTGTGAATCTCGTGACAAACGCCGATGCAGTCTTCCGTGCACAGACCATCGCACTTGCTCATGTCCACCACCATGGCCCATCGCCTGGCTTTGAGTTCCTGAGGCCCNGNGGACATGCGCCCTGGGAGCTTAAACCCATGACTCACCGTCGAATTGGCTGCCACGGCCAGGCACGATGCTGAAACGGTTTTCAGAAATTTTCTTCGGCTAATCGTCATGATTCGCCCCCTTTTCCGGAGATGCCTTTTTCCACATGGCATTTCCAGCATGGGGGGACTACATCATTGTATGTGTGACATCGGTCGCAGAATTTTTCAGTGGANGTGTGGCACCCCAGACAAGTCTTGTGAAGGTTCATCTCAAATGCCTCGCCCGAAGCGGCGGTGTAGAGAAACAGGTTGTCCCGCACCACGGAGACCCGCCAGGCATCGAGCAGACGCATGTGGTTTGCCCGCATGAATGGGGTGCTCTCGACGCAAGTTTTGGCTTTTTCGGGCATTTCCAGGTCCGGGAACGGCTTATCCTCTCCCATCAAATTCCAGTAGAAGGGAAATGTCGCAAAAGCTGTAAAAATAATAATTCCCGTAATCACCCAGCCTTTGCCGTGCATCATTTCCCCTCCGCTTCTGGCGTGGCTTCAGACGAAGATGACTTTTCAACGTCGGGGTCCTTCTGCGGTTTTTGCGGCAATCCTTCACCGCGAAGGTTCAGGGACCGCTCCGTTTCCCCGTCCATCACCAGAGCATTTCCCAGTAATTCATGGATGCCCATAACCCCCACTTCGGGCGCCCAGTAATCCATGAGTGCGGGAAAAGCCGCCCGGTCGATGGCACAGATGCAGGCCAGCGTGTTGACATCATGCAGGTCTCGCACGCCTCTGACCGCATTGGCCCGTGGGAAACCGCCCCGCATGCGCAGCTCCATGTCCTCTCCCGCATGGAGTCCGGCACCGCTGCCGCAGCAAAAGGTCCGTTCCCGAATGGTTTCTTCAGGCATCTCATAGAAGTGGTTGCAGGTTTTTTTGATCAGGTAACGGGGCTCCTCCAGCAGACCCATCCCCCGGGCCACGTTACAGGAATCATGAAAGGTGACATTGAGATGATCGTTTCGGGACGGATCGAGCTTGATCTTGTTCTGATGCACCAAGTCCGATGTGAATTCGCAGATATGGACCGCTTTGGTGGAGGCTGCGTGATCAAACCGGGTTCCCGTAATCGGGGAAACGGGCGTTTCCAGAAAACCAGGCGGGCCGTTCATGGTGCCCATGTACTGATGAATGACCCGCCACATATGTCCGCATTCCCCGCCCAGAATGAATTTGACCCCCAGCCGTTCGGCCTCCGCGTACATCTTGGCGTTGAGCAATTTGGCCACTTCGTGGCTGGTGAAAAAACCGAAATTCCCTCCCTCAGCCGCGTAGGTTGACCAGGTGTAGTCCAGCCCCAGCTGGTGAAACAGCATCAGGTATCCCATGCAGGTGAAAATGCCCGGATCGGCGTAAAAATCCCCTGAGGACGTCACAAACAGAATCTCGGCCCCCTTGCGGTTGAAAGAGGGCTCAATCTTGACCCCGGTGATCTCTTCGATATCATCGCACAGAAACAAAATGGATTCCTTGAAAGTTTGCGGTTCCATGCCGATATGGTTTCCCACATGGTGGCATTTGGCTACGGCGGCTCCGATCCAGTCGATGTTAAGGCCCAGCAGGTTCAACAGCTCACGTCCCAGAATGGTGATTTCCGCCGTGTCAATGCCGTAGGGGCAGAATAGGGAGCATCTTCGGCATTCGCTGCACTGGAAGAAATAATACCACCATTCCCGGATCACCGCTTTCGTCAGCTTTCGGGCTCCGACCATCTTTCCCATGATGCGGCCTGCTTTCGTAAAATCATGGCGGTAAACCGACCGCAGCAGTTCCGCACGGAGTACCGGCATGTTTTTGGGATCGCCCGAGCCGATAAAAAAGTGGCACTTGTCCGCGCAGGCGCCGCAGCGGACACAAATATCCATGAAGATTTGCAGAGACCGAAACCGATGAAGCCGTTCCCTGAGCCCTTCCATGACGATATTATACCAGTCATCGGGCAGCTGCCAGTCATCATCTTCCACCCGCCAGTCGCGGGGGTTTGGCATTCCCAGCGCCTCGATGTTCTTTCCCTGAACCCCGTGGCAGTACATTCCTTCCCGAAGTACGGCGGGCGTATCCATCCAAGCGGATGCAGGCATATCCCAGTGGATTTGGGCCAGTTCTTCGGGTTTGGGCAGCTTGTTGGTCACGGGTTAGTCCTTTCCCTTCAAATGGGGTGCTGTTTCGTCCAGGGGGATGCCCGCTTCCGTCATTTTCTCATGAAACTCAGCTTCGTAGGCCGGGTAGGTATGGAATTTCACCGGATAGTTCCAGGGGTTTTCATGATGTACGGCCCGGCTGTTGTTGGGCATGGTGCGTGTAGGGGAAAGGAAAATACCCACTGGGTGCATGAGTTTGCTGAAGGGAAAATACGCCAGCAGGGTGCAGACCAGAAACAGGTGCACAAAAAAAAGAGAGCCGATATTTCCGGGGATAACGGGTTTAAAGGAAACCAGCCCCATGGCCAGCTGTTTGGCGCCAGCCGCATCAATGCCGAAAACATAGCGCATCAGTGCCCCCGTACCGGCGATGCCCATCAGCAGAAAAAGGGGGAAATAATCATTTAAAAGAGAGATGTACCGCAGTTTTGAAATCAAAAGCCGACGGGCCATTAGAAGTGTCACCGCCAGCAGCAGAACCACACCGCTAATCAGTACTTCGGGAATTCCCACTTCCAGCCATCCGTCCAGGGCTTCCGCCGTTTTTACGGCCCACGGCACCGGGTTTGTAAAAAACCGGAGATGCCTGAAAACCGTCAGGATAAAGGCGTAATGAAACACAATGGCAAAAAGCCAAAGCCACTTGGCTGAAGAAAATGTCAAACTCGGGTTTTGAGTTTCAAGTCTTGAAGACAAATTCCTGAAAAGGCTTCTGAAGAGAAAGATTTCGGATAAAAGCCTTAAAAAAGCCTCTCCCTGGGTAAACGGGTTGTCCAGCCGAGCGTGTTTGATCCAGGACAGGCTTTTCTGCTGTCCGCCGGTGGTGGGAATGGGAAAGGGATTGGGGATGCGCGCCCATTTTATCAGGCGGAACAGTATACCCAGGAAGAAGATGAGCATGGCCGTGTAGGGGATCAGGACGCCGAAAAGATAGTAAAGGCCCAGGGTCTGGACCCCGATCCAGGCCGTCAGAGCCAGGCCCATGACAAGGACCAACGCGTAAACTAAACCCATAACAGATGATTTCCCATAGAATACGGATAGCGATCTGAAACAGTGTTTTCAATATTCCGGAATTGATGACTGGACGAAAAGCTTAGAGTATCCCTCCGGGTGGTGTCAACCAGAAAAAACAATTGGGAAACAAACCGTCCTCACAGCTTTTTTTGGGGTCACCAAACTATCATTGCTAAAAAAATTAATTCTTGCAACCACTACTTTTCCTGATATGATATTGATCAATATTTCGGCGGGGCGGATCAGCGGAATAAGAAATCTGGAACTTCAAAAATGGTCTTTAACGGGTTACACATATCGATCCTGTTGTTTTTGGTTGTGGGATTTCTAATGGCCGCCGGCGCTCTCACCGGTGGTTTTTTCCTCTCTCCCAGGGCTCGGAGCAGACAAATGGGCATGTCCTATGAATGCGGCATGCGCCCGCTCGCCGGGGCTAAAATCCGGTATCACCTCAGCTACACCATTTATGCGCTGATATTTTTGGCCTTTGAGGTGGATGTCCTCTATCTCTTTCCCGTGGCACTTTTCTATTCGCAGGCCTCGGGTTTTTCCGCCTTTTTGAAAGTTTTTGTTTTTCTTCTCGTCTTGGCGCTGGCGGTTTTGTTTTTTCACGCAAAGGGAGTCTTCGAATGGTCGCAAAAAAAGCCTTGAGACCCGGAGAAGATCCCTGGTCACCCCCTATCTTTCGTTTCGATCTGGCGGAAAAACTGCAAAATGTCTGCCGTGCCATGTCGCTGTGGCCCATGACCTTCGGACTGGCCTGTTGCGCCATTGAAATGATGGCCGTTGGAATGGCCAGATTCGACCTGGCCCGTTTCGGGGCCGAGGTGTTTCGCCCATCGCCCCGCCAGTCGGATTTGATGATTGTCGCCGGCACCGTGACCCATAAACTGGCGCCCGCTGTTGAACGCCTCTACGAACAGATGCCTGCACCCAAATGGGTCATTGCCATGGGAAACTGTGCCATATCGGGGGGACCTTTTAAATTTCCGGGACAATACGCTGTTTTAGAAGGGGTGGACAAAATTATACCCGTAGACGTGTATGTTCCCGGATGTCCTGCCCGGCCGGAGGCACTGCTTGAAGGGCTCTTTGAATTGCAGAAAAAAATCACCGGTCGCCGATGGTGGCCGGAAGCATCCAAGGAAAATGGCCTATGACGCCCAAGTGGATGGAAGGCCTCCAAAGCCTTTGCAAGTGCCGGCACGATCCCGAAAAAACTGGTCTCAACTGGGGATTTTTCCTTTCCCCGAACACGCTTCAGGATGCGGTCCTGCGCCTGTTTCAAGGCGGTTTTTTCCTGGAAGACATTACAGGCCTGGACAGTGCAGAGGGGCTTGTGGCGATTTATCACTTAAGCCGCTATTCCAACCCTGAAAGAGTGGCCCTTTATGTGGTGGTGACGCGCGAGGATCCTTTCATTCCGACCATCAGCGCTGTTTATAGCGGTGCGCTGTGGCATGAGCGGGAGGCAATGGATTTTTTCGGCATACGCTTCACGGGTCATCCAGACCCGAAGCCCCTGCTCTTGCCCGAAGACATGACGGACCACCCCCTTCTAAAACAGGAGAAAAGACGGGTGGCTTTAAGGGATTTGCTGAATCCGGGGGAAATTGTGGAAAGGGATTTTGATTTTCTCTTTTTTGAAGAACCATGTTCGCCTGCCGATGAGTCGAATCCCAATGGGGAAATGCTGAAAGCTACGGAAGGGTAATCATGAAAGAATCGCTTGCGTCTCTTCAAACCTCAACCGATGCGGCAGATTTCGACCCCATGGCGGATGTTGAAGATGACCGCACCCTTGTCATCAACATGGGCCCTCAGCATCCGTCCACCCACGGGGTCCTTCGGGTGGTGCTGACCCTTGACGGTGAATATATTGTAAAGGCCACCCCGGTCATCGGATATCTCCATCGCATGCATGAAAAAATGGCGGAGATCCGAACATGCGTTCAGTACATGCCCAACATGGGGCGCGTGGACTACCTGAACCCGCTGGGGTGGAATTGGGCCTGGGTGGGGGCGCTGGAACGCCTGGCCGGTATTGAAGTGCCCGAACGGGCGGAATTTATAAGGGTAATCACCGGGGAATTAAACCGCATCTCGTCACACCTGGTGTGGTTTGGCGCCTATATTCTGGATCTGGGGGCCTTTACCCCCATCATGTACGCCTTTGAAGATCGGGAGAAGATCCTCGATCTTCTGCAACCCATTTCGGGCTCGCGCCTCACTTACAGCTTTTTCCGTCCCGGCGGGGTGGCAGCTGATGTCACCGATTCCTTTCTGAAAGACACTCTTGTCTTTGTGAAATACATGCGAGAACGGCTCCCCATGTACCGGGACCTGGTAACCGACAATATTATTTTCCGAAAACGCTGCGAAAATGTTGGGGTGATTTCTCAGGAGATGTGCCAGCGGTACGGCGCCACGGGACCCGTTGTCAGAGGGTCCGGCAGGCCCTACGATATTCGAAAAGCCGAGCCCTATTCCATATACCACCGATTTGAGTATCATATACCCGTCGATGAAAAGGGTGATGCCATGGGCCGCTACCGGGTTCGCATGGCGGAAATGGCGGAAAGTTTAAACATTATTGAACAGGTGGTAGACCGAATTCCGGAAGGGGAGCACCTCGTCAAAAAAGCCCCAAAACCCAGGTGGAAGCCCCCCCAAGGGGAGGTCTATTTCGCCGTTGAAGG
>JGI11705J14877_10001075_pt1 | contig 15909 bp, 13 predicted proteins | sample Etolaghawater15m_FD_14877 | JGI IMG/M metagenome (IMG submission 14877) | reverse complement strand
CAACGGTCAAGCAAAATATGTTTAATGATCGCTTCCGGACTTTCAATCAAAGCACTTCCAGTGCCGGTATAGGTCCCGCTCGCATCATCCTCAAATCCTTCGAGATCGACCGATACATCTCCCATCGTCTGCGTGCTTGAAAGGTTTTTAACTTCGATGCAGGCGTAACCGTTATAACTCGCGTGGTAATCACCTGATTGACCGGTATAAGCGGTATAGTTTGCCGCATCCATCCTGACGTTATTCATATAAACCGCCGTGATGGATTTGACCGCATGACCGATGATATAATAAAAATAATCCGCCGATGACTGGATAGACTTTACCACGTAATCGCCGGCATTGTGGGTCGTGGCTGTTGTACTGTTAGCGCCTCTTGTGCAACCCGTGAGTTGATTGTTGGATACTCCGGTATAAGTGACTTCTTCACTGCCGATCTGCACCGTTCCCGATGAGTAAAAATCATCGGCGTTCGTCACTTCAATGGTCGTCACTGTATCCGATATATCCGAAATAAGCGTCGAGTACCATCCGATATCCACAGCCCTGAACGGGACTCTCTGCGCTGATCCATAAACTTGCGGCAACATTCTACCGATATCATTCGGGTCAGCGTTCGGATAAGTATCGCTATCAACGACCTCATGAGCGAATTTATTAGAAAGAGAAAGCTCGAATCCTGAACAAGTTATCCTCAACGATTGGTCCGCTTCGATGTCCACTTGTTCAATGTACCCCACAAAAATTTCCACCCCGTCTGTAGGCGGCGTTGCATTAAAAAACTCTGTGACCGTAACTTTGGCATAATAAGGGTCGTACGTATTAAAAAGTTCACCAAAATTTTCACTTCCCCCTACCGGCGCACTGTTGTCTATCAAAAAAGATGCCGCGCCCGGGCTAGACTTCAGATCGACCTCATTTATCTCTCCAATTACGATATCGTTCCAACCAATGATAAACGGTTCGTAAAGTTGAGATTCATAAACGCATTCGTCCGATGTACCTACATCCCATAAACGATCACACAAGTACAACGTTTTATTTGTCAATTCGACCTTAACGACTCTAACGGGTGACACAAAAGGAACATCTATTGCGTTTTGGTAATTTGTGTATCTGAAGCCTGTGAGGTTCATACCAAAACCTATTGAATCCGCGGCTATGGTATGGAGTTCATTAAATGCTTCAATATCACTATCAAGACCTATGGTTTCTGTGATTTCAACAGGCGGCGTGTACTCTATTTGCGCGGCAACTTGACCTATATTAACATGAGCGACCCATTCAACGTGAAGCTCTGGCGCAACTATGACTACAGGCCAATAATCTGTTGTTGCTGTTCGTAAAGCCGATGGGCTACTCCCGTTATCTTTAAAAATAAAAAGTGGGCCATGATTATGAGTGCTAAAATAACTCGAATTGACATACTCCTGAACAAGTGTTGTTACATCAGGAGAATCATAAACCGTACCATCTGTCCATGGAGGAACAGTCCAATTAACATACGCAGAAGTTAACTGAAGCGCTTCCATGTCTTCCACCAATTCTTGAATATATCCAAAGGCTATATAAATTGAAACATCACAAGTGGTATTCAACCTGTCGCCATCTGCTGTCAAACGAACATAGGCGCTTATTATTTCTGACCGGGGGCGTAGTGAACTGCCGAAAAAAGCGTTAGAAAAAGAACTGTACCCGTTCAAAGAATCAGACCCGTCATGGCCTAAATTTAAAACATTTCTGCTAACATGCTCTTGACCTAAGACGTAATACCCATTTGAACCCTGAAGACCTGGCTGCAAAATAGAATCAGGCATATGACTCCCTTAAATAAATACAATCCCGGCTTCCAAGTTCTGAACTGCTTCCACAGTCCATTCGCCGGAAGATTGGGGGTTCATATCCCATACAGTCGGGTTATGACGATAATTGGCGCCAGACGCCTCGCCGGAATGACCATAATGATATTCCCCCGATATCCGTATAAAAGATTTATACGTTTCGCCGCTAATGTGCCCTGTGCTACCATAAACTTGCAATTGAACGCTTCGAATATCGATATCCAACCGTTCTAGGTTTGTCATCTCAAAAACATCAATAGCTGCGCTATCCGCAGTGATGAATTGATTCCAGACCACGAAGTCATAATTTGACAAAGGGATCTCATCTACAAGAGAATGATGACTTTCTCCGCTCACAGGAACCCATTGCAACGGATCACTGTCAGAAGATGGGATCAGTGAAACAATTCTGTTTGGATACATGTTTAAATTAGCATCATCGATAATGACGTTATCGACCGTTGGACCTATTCCAGTCCCGCTTATTCCAACAATGCCGGTTTTATCTTTGTCTGCGGTATCGTTATCAAATGTGTAATCAAGGTATTCAAAACCATTAACATCAACCTGCACCCTTTTTTGAGTAACAGTTATGTTTTCAAATCGTATTTGAATATGCCAATTGGCGTTAGCTCCAAAATAATGACTATCGCTGTCAGTATTAGTATCATTATGTACTGAAACAGACGACCAATTACTATTAATGCTGACATATCCTTGGATGTCCCCAGATACAGTATAGAACTTTATAGTTAGTGTTTGCGTAGAGCTTACAACTGCACTCAAGCCAATGCAAATAACACTTGACTCTGGGATGTTACGTTTTATCTCGCCGTTCTCAAGTCGAAGCGCATAATTACTAAAATGAGGATCGAAGTCACCATCAATTATGCTTACAGTGCCTGCTACCCACAGGTGTTCATCTCCATGCTCAAAACCATCAATAAATAGACGAGACATTATACATCCTGTGCTGAAATAGTTACTGTTACTTTCAATATGTCGTCATTCTCAACGGTTCTTTCAGTCGTGAATTTGCTGGCGCAATACAAAACTTCCCCCGATAAACTGTCGCCTGGTGTATCAGCACTAACCAATGCAGCCCCGTAAACCACGTCTGAACCTGTCATAGTGAATGCGGCGACATTTGCAGAATTAGAAATACTCAAAGAAGAAACACCCGCTTCTTCCCATGCCGGACGTGCACCGACATAATTCGTCATTTCAGCGTACCCTGGAAGTTGATATGTATCACTAGCAACAGGGGAATAATCGTCATTAAACAATGCGATATACCAAGATTTGTTCGCGCCCTCTGAAAAAATTACATCCAACGCATGTGTTAACCCTTCATCAGTCGTAACGTTGTTTTCTGTCCAAGTATCACGCTGAATATAATTTTCCCCAACCTTCGACCAATGTTCCCAACACCAAGTAGACATTGTACCAAATGTATTTTTTATCATTATCTCACCCTTACAACATTTCAATCAGATTAATCGTCATCGTCACATGCCCCTCAGTCATGAAATTCTCCTTCGGAACATCCAAAAGCCTCACCATAAAATAACTTCCCTCATGATCCTTCAAATAAAACGGTTTCGAGTAATTGGTCAAGTCATCCATCGCAGCCCTGAAAGACGCCAAGTCTGTACTGTCAAGAAACAACGAATACGTCCTTTGCCGCCGTTCATCACCAAACCGTGTAGACCGTTCAAGACCACCAACCGTCATATGCCACTGGACATTTGGAACCTCTGCAAGAGTCGGCTGCGATGAAAAATCCACCTGAAATTCATAACCATAACTCATGAATATTTCAGAACACCGGGGATTCGCCATTGACGTCAGTGTTAGCCGCCAATAACGCTTCAGAAGTGCCGTGTTAAGCGTTTTCTCTATTTGGTTACTATCCCCCTGCGTCCATCCGGAAACAGCGTCAAACCAGTCTGAATCGTTCTCAGAATATTCCCACGTCAGGTCTTCGCCATTAAAATTGTGCTTCGGAATGAACAATCCGTCCACCGATTCGTTGCCAGTTGCCCCTTGATCTACATGAAAGGTTTTCGCCTCCGTTACCGTGTCCTTCCAATACAAAGAAATGGTCCGATCATACAACCTTGCTTTAGGATAACCCGTGTCAGGAGCCCCTGTGACCGTTACAGTGCTATCTTCAAGAATGTTTCGCGTATAAAGCTTTATCTTTGCCATCAAGCGACTCCGTACCTGTGATCGATTTTCCTGATTTCGTCTCTAAGAGTTTGAGCAACTTGCTGCACACTGTTTCGATCGCCTGTCATAAATGTTGGCGCAACCGTCACATTAATTGTTGAAGACGTCGGNACGGTACCNACGCTACCCCCATCACTAAATTTTTGAGCCTGAACGTTCGGTATTGCTATACGCCTAACTGAACCTCCATCTGAAAACCTCGTCATCATCGAGTTTAAGTTCTCAAACATCTTAGTCCCATACTTCTGAACAGCCTCCTTCCGAATCACATACTCGCCTTTTTCCAATAAAGCCGGTATTGTATCTCCGCCGCCAAAACCCGGAAGTTTACCACCAACAGAAAAACTCTCTATAAATTTATCCAACCCACCCGAAGCAAACTTGGGAATCATAGAATTGAGTTTCTCAAACGCACCTTCGCCATACTTCTGAACAGCCTCCTTCCGAATCACGTACTCGCCTTTTTCCAATAAAGCCGGTATTGTATCTCCGCCACCGTAGCCGGGGAGTTTGCCGCCAGTAGAAAAAGAGGAAGCTGCGGCAGCGCTTACAGGTGCTCGCACGGAAGACGCAATCGAAGCTAAGCGAGAAGCCGCGCTAGATATTTGTTCGTGCAACAGGGTCAATGACCTTCCAATAGCTTCAGTACGTTCCATTCGGATACGGTATTCTGCATCCATCACACGCTCAACCCGTTCTACAAGTCGGCTGCGGCTTTCTATCTCGGCATTAGTAGCGCTAGTTTGAAGATTGATAGATTGCATGCGTTTACCGTACTCTTTTTCCGCCGCTTCGCGCTGCTTGCTGATTACATCCTTGACCAAAGTATCCCGCAAATTAATTTCTTCAAGCTTCGAATCATAATCTCTCTGTGCGATAGTCTGAAGTTTTTTAATATGATTCATCTCTGTTTCATATCGTTTGTCGATTTCTTTTTCAGATTGCCTTATCAGATCACTAAGAATAGCCTCCCTGGTTTTTATTTCATTGTCCGCCAAGACCTCGGCCAAGTCTAACTCAGCTCTTTTAATGGCTATCTCGTCTTCCGTAAGATTAACCATCTGCCCCATAGTTTCTTTCTGCAAGATTACGGCTTCGCGCTTTAAACGATATTCCTCATCAATGGAATCACGATACAACGCCAGCAACGAAGAACCGTTCTGGAGGCTCAGTAGTTGCTCCCTCTGCGCTTCAAGCTTGCCGACTTCTGCCGCCTTTTCGGAATCGAGCGTACGTAATTGAACATCAAGGATCTGCCCCCGAATTGAAATTTCACGCGCCGTCATTGCAGTAGAAGTATCGAGAACCGCACGCTGAACATCAAAGAACGCACCGCTGGCAGAAGATAAACCATCTAAGTTGCTACGTAATTGATCAATTACTTCTTTCCTAACATCGTATTCATCTTGAGCAATATCATCCAACCGTTCTATCTTCACCATCTCGGCATCATAACGATCTTCAGCAAGACGTGCCAGGTCGTCCATTTGTTTTTCGTGCGCCGTCTCCCAATCGTCCAGTCGGGCTAATTCGTCATCGTATCTCCTCTCTATGACATCCTTCTGTTTACTCAACCAGTCAGAAATCATATCGCCAGCAGCTGACAGTTCCCCCATCTTTGTGTCAATAAAATCCTGCTGAGTGTCTTTCCAAGCATTGATATCATCCTTGATCTGATCCAAACGATCCAGACGCAGGTCAAGACCATCCGCAAAGACTTGAAGCTGGATTTGACGCTGCATGTCGGCCAACGATTTACCGACCTCATCAATCTTTTCAGTGATGTACGTTGCACTGGAGCCGATTCCCATGAAATCGATAACCACTTCGCGATCAGCATTAACGACAGAATCCAAAGCGCCAAACCACCCACTGATTTCCCTCATCTTATCCCCGAGCGGCAGTTTTGATGATCCAACGCCCGAGAAGGTAAACACCACGTCTTGCATTTTACCGATAAGTATGGCGAGTTGTTCGAAATCACCTTCCAACTCAGACAGATCCACGGAAGCCAAGTCCCTGAACAAATCAACCACTACCCGGAGGTTCTCGGCAGTAGCCGCCAGACTCTGAGATTTCCAGAACATATCCCCAAGGTCTTTACTGACCCCGGCCATGGCAGAAACTAAAGCGTTCATTCCATCAGCGAGGTCGGATATGTCTTTATTAAGATGACCGAAATCGACACCCTGTAACGATACAAAAAATGAAACAACCTGTTGAAGATTTTCAACGGAATCTTCGAACCCGGAAAGAACTGCTCGCACAGAAGACCCTATCGGCCCCAAGTCTTCCATGATTTTTGCCATGGAATTCATTTGCTGGACTAACTCTTCAATGCTATCCGAAATATTGGGAATATCGATGGACTCAAGCTCTTTAAACAGGTCAATGATCCTCATCAAACCGTCAGCGACGTCCCCGTACCATTCAACCATCTGGGAGGCTAAAACACTCATGCCCATCGTAGAACCTTGAAACACAGAAATAAGCGGCAAGGTTTGCAACCCTTCAAGCGCAGAACTCAAGTCATTCATTGACCGAACAAGATTCGTAATCCCGGAAGACACGCCACTAAAATCCATTGATGCAATTTCAGAAAACAGGTCAACAGCATCCGATAACATACTTGACATAGATGAAAAATTTTCCATCAATTCTGTATTGATCGTTGCACCAAGCGCATTCACATTCTTTATAGCCGATTGCATGATATCGAATAACTCTCTAAAATTATCCGACAAATCATCTAATGGAATAACATTAAGCTCAAACATCCCAACGATGATAGAGGCTATGGCATCCACCACCTGCTGTAAATTGGCAATAGTTTCAACGGCTCCGAGATCCAGAGGAGGGAGGCTCTCGATAAGAGATACAATATCACCAAACAACGGAATAACGTCATCTTTGATCGCGCTAACTACACCTTTGCGCCAACTATCCGTCACATCATTTGTCAAGTCTTTAATATTAAACAAGTTTTCAAGGATGCTATTCAATGCTGAAACCGCCTCGTCTAAGGCCTTTATAGTCTCAGCTGCTTCAATATCGAACGTGATCTCGCCCATCATGTCTGACACAGATTGAATCAACGGCAAAATAACCCCGTTCATCTTTCTTTCAAAGTCGGACAAGTCAATCTCAAAAACAGCGACAGTCTCTGCAATCTTCTGTAAATCAATGAGAGCAGTCGCCAAACTCCCCATCTTATCGCTCAGATGTGTCGTAGTGGAACCAACCCCATAAAAATCAACCGTCATTTTTGGGTTAATTGACTCCACACGATCCTTAAACTGATCCAGACGACCCTCGATCTCATCTATCTTTTCAGTTATCGGCCTTTCTGTTGACCCGGTTCCAGTAACCGATATGGTGATTTTTACGCTGCCCAGTTTTTTTATCTTCGCAATTATAGCATCGATAGCCTGTATAAAAGAACGCCTCATCTTATCGGCGGCAGAAGACGCGGCGTTTGCTAAAGTGCTAAACGCAGCAATCCCATACCTTCTTAGCGAATCAAGCGGTGGTTTGGAATCTTGTTCTGCTTTTTCAAACGAAGCTATAATAATCTCTGACACATCAACCGATTTCGACGCGATACTCTTCAGGTTTGATAGAATTTGACCGGTAAGATCAAGAAAAGCGTGCTGGATTTTCGTAGATGCCGTGCTGAATGCCTCAGCGATGTTGTTGGCCTTGTCCATTGCCACGATAGACAGTGACGCGAAATCACCCATTACCGCATACAATGTGCCCCGAAGTGTAGCAAGTTGCGTGTCTGCTTTTCCAACATTGGTGACAGCCTCGGTCGTATCAATGTCAAGAACACGATCTTTATCCACCTCGTGTTTTACAGCAACAGCGTCTTCCGTCACCTTCGGTATATCACGTTCAGGTTGACTCGTGTCAACTTTCAGAGACCGCTCTTCCTCGACATTCCGTTCAAAATCATCGATCTCTTTATTGATGGCATCAAAATCAGATTGGAAATCGCTCGTGTCAATATTAATCTTCTTCGGTTCTTCAACCTTTTCAGTGAACTTTGTAATAGCGAAGGTCGTTTCATCGATAACCCATAACGCCCCCTCGTTGTCTATAATATAATTGTGAGACGATTCAATCATATCATTGAGGGTTTGAGCATCAACCTGTATTTCCGTGACCGCGAGTCGAGCAGACGCATTATTAATGAGATATTCTTTTTCATCCGCAATAATCTTGCCGAGTCCTTCAACGGGAGTTTCAATATCCTGTATGACCCTTTTTGCATCGTCACCGCTGATCTTATATTCCTTATCCTCTTTTATGATTTTCCCAAGATCTTCCGCATCTTTCTCAAGCTCAGAAATCTGCTTACGTCCGTCTTTTGTGCTGACATTGTACTCCTTATCCCCAACAATGGCCTCACGAGCATCTTCGGCATTTGTCTTTAATGCCGTAACGTCTTTACGAGCGTCGTCCGTGTCTACAACATAGGTCTTCGGATCGCTTACCACATCGTCTGTTTCAACAGATTTTTTTCTAACATTCTCCAACGACTCGATAGCAGGGTCTTCATTAATATCGTATTTATGTTCCTCAGAAAACTTCGCGGCAAGCTTTTCCAACAATTCAGTAATAACACCAAACGCCGACTCGGCAGCTGTTTGCATGGTCGAATAAGCGCTCGAAGTGCTTTTCTTCATGTTCTCAAGCCCAAGTATTCGTTTTGCTTCCTCCTCCCCATACCAACGAATCGCGTCATCTATGTAATCCTGAAGTTCCTGGCTATTTTCCCCGAAGGTCTTCTTAATGCGCTCAATATCCTCCTTGGCATACTGGTCACGTAATTCCTCCATATGATCCAGTTCTGCCTTTTCAATGCGTTTACGCGTATCAGAAAAATCATTAAAAACACTCTCAGCCTTGGACGCATGACTTTTATAGACATCAATCATCCTATCATAAGCGGATTTAGTATGTTCAACTTGCTTTGACGCTTCTTCTTTAGTGACTTCGGTGACTTTCTTTTTCGCATCTACCGCACTGTTTCCGGCAGAAACGGCCGCGGTTGAAATAGCGCTATAAAGTTCCCTGGCCATTTCTATCCGCTTTAATGCCTCATCCCTATCCTCTTTTGTTGTGGCCTCATTAACAGCTTTAATGGCATCCGCAAGAGCCTTCCGTGCTTCCAATAAGTCGTCGTTACGAATTTCTTCATCGGTCATGTCCGATTGGCGCAACTTCTTCTTATCTGCTGCCAGTTTTTCCTCAATCTTAGTTACGGCATCTGAAAATTTCTGATACTCAGCTTTGCGCTTTTCAAGAGATTTCTCAAGCGCCACCTCCTCTTTTAACTTCTTTTCCTTATATTTCTGAAGCTCGTTTTCCCACCATCTATCCAAAACATTGAACATCTGTTCAGAAGTGATTTCTTGAGACTTGACCTTCTCGCCCAAAAATTCAGCGAAATCTTTTGCCTTCTTTTGAAGCCGTTCCCAAGCCTGTTGCACCTCGTATTGTCCGTTAAGGTCCTGAGTCTCGTAATACTTCTGCCACGCATCCGACATTTTATTGGTAGCTTGAACCGTAACTTCCTGAATCTTAACCGGGGCGCTCTCGCCGGCCTTACGCAGCTCATCAATTCGAACTATCGTTTTATTGATGAAATCGTCCGTGTTTCCTTTTGTTTTGGAAAGCTCTTCTCGAATCAAGGCATAGGACAAGCCCGCCTTTTCGCCGGTCCCGACATACGCCTGCGCAATCTTATCTATCAATTCCTTCTGTTTAGCTTGAATACCCTCGGCTTCCTTAGACCCCTCACCGAGCGTTTTAAAATAATTTCTAACTTCGCTCCCCGCAGTTTGCAGCGTAGACGACGCCTCCCTGAAGGACCCTACGATAGAATCGCCCACACCAGGAATCAAACTCGCTGTTTGTGCAAGCGCATCAAAAATATAACCCCAACCCGTCAACATTTGTTCAACGCCAAGAAGCACGACATCATTGACGAACCAAGAAAAGGCCCTCCCAACCGCATCGACTCCAAGCTTTACATCTTCCCAAACACCTGTCCACAGCTTAGCTCGTTCTGCCGCCTCGCCATATTTGTTATACAAATCAATTACAGCTTGCAGAGATTCCTGATGTGCCGTTCCAGCGAAACGATTAAGGACTTCCCAATTCTCGTCAATAGCATCCGTAGTCAATCGAATCTGTCCTTGCAACTCAGGATGATCTTTGATTAACCTCTGAAGTGTGGAGATGTAGGCGTCATTCGCGAGTTTAGCTTTGGCGGTATCATCGGCAGAAGCAAGAACCTTCGCAGCAGTACTCTCAAGCGCACCTTTGTACGCTCCAAGCGAACTAACTTGAGATTCAGTTTGAGTGACTGCAATTTCAGCGTCCTTGACCTGTTTCTTTAGGGCGTTCTGATAGGCAACAATGGCGCCAACCACGACTCCGATTGCAATAGTTAGTGGGTTTAACTTAGTAAGGAATGACGTTAAGGCACCCGCAGCAGTGGCAAAAGCACCAGACAACCCCGTCTTGCCAGACATCGTGGTAGCAAGACCGCGATATGTCATTACAACAGACTCAATGAGTGTTGACTTCATCAACACACCCATGAACGCACCGGCAGCACTCGTGACAATCTTAAAACTACCCGCTAAAGCAGCGAGTTGAATAGACGTCTGCCCAACCACGGACCCTGCAAATGTTTCAACCGCTGAAAGCGCCGAACGAATCGCGTCTAAAAACAACCGAATAGCACCTGCAACACCAGCCTCCCCAAAGGCAACCGCTACATTTTTAGCACGGTCAACCAAGTTCTTTAATTTAACACCAAGCCCCTCCGCTTGCTTTGCAGCCATTTCTTCAGCCGTCCCAATGGCGTAAACATTATCCATGGCCCTGGTATATTCGCCACTGATATATGATTTTACGATCACTGCCGCGGCTTGTGCACCACGTAAGCCAAAAAGCTGGAATGCTTTAGACATATTAACGGTATTTGTGTTGGAATCATAAAGGATCTGTTTTAGGGAATCCAGTGTTCCTGCCCACCCGGCGGTCGCGGGATTGATGTCATCAAGCCGCAGCCCAACTGATGCAAGAGCCTGGCCCATGCTCTCACTAGGCTTTACTACCCTCGACAACACTTGACGAAGCCCGGTCCCTATTGTAGACGCCCGCAAGCCACTATTGGCAAGATTCATCATTGCGCCCGCTGTATCTTCAAGAGACAGCCCGGCTTGCGATGAAGTCGAAGCGACATAATTAAAAGCAGTCCTTAACTTGTCAATGGTGAGTTTTGATTTATTAACGGCATTCGCCATAACATCAACGATACGCCCTGATTCGGTAGCCGACAACCCGAATGCTCGAATCGTTGTGGAAACAAGATCCGTGGACGTCTGCATGTCTGACAGGGTCCCGGTAGCAAGGAAGGCCGTGTCCCTCATCGCGTTAATAGCTTCACCAGCGTTCAATCCAGCTTGACCGAGCAGGGTCATTCCATCTGATACTTCAGACGTCGAAAACTTGGTATCCCGAGCCACCTGCTTGATAGTTTCGCCCATCGTGGTAACTTCGCGGTCCGTTGCACCCGTGATGGCTTGGAGGTTTTTCAACCCCTGGTCATAATCAATAATTGCATCAACCCCACCCTTCATGGCATTGATCACTGAATAGATTGCAGTTGCGGCAACACCGTAAGAAGCAGTCACCTTAAAAGCGCCCATCAAGCGATTATACGCGCCATCAAGAGTACCGATTTGCTTCCCCATAAAGGAAATGTCTTTGGAAGTTTTTTGACTTTCTTTAGAAACAACCTGAAGTCCACTCGCCGTTGACTTCAGGGTTCCATTTAAAGATTTGTTATAAAGATCTAAACGATCAACGCTGTTTGCCCATGCCGCCCCATCCTTTCCCGCGGCTGTCATTTTTTGAGCCGTCATCTGGATTGCTTTTTCAACCTTCATTAAGGTTGAATGAACAGTGTCAAAACCGCTTTTCGTTTGCGACGCAACGGCGTTTAATTTTCCAAGGGCCTCCTTGAACTTAGCCGACTCTCCGGTCGCGCCCTTGATTGACTTGACCGTAAGATCTGACTTAAGGGCTAGATCCCCCATGCTCTTTGACGATTGACCAATGACGCTGGTAGCGCTTGACAATGTTTTGTTCAAGCCCTCAATCGACTTTTTCATTGCATCCAACTTTTGCTGCAAAGAAGGATCAATGGCACCTTTAAACAAGACCCCTAGTGTTAATTCATCAGACATGTGTCCTATCCAATCGGCTGTTTGCCGCCAAGAGGGTTATCATTCTGAACCCAAAACTTATGGCGCCCCATCATCTTCTGCGTCAATGCCTCGCGCTCATCCATCGAAAGGTGGCTATACGAGTCCGGGTCGCCAGACACACCTCCCATAGCCTTCGGAGCTGCTGGAGCGTTTGAAGTGTCATCCAGCCTCACGCCATGGAGCGCGGCATCCATTTTAAACCGATCAACAGCCCTTTTCTCAGTATGCTCGTACAACGTAAGCATCTGCCCAAAAGTTACACCGCCTTCTCGATAGGACTTTCTGTAGAAGTCTTCGAGACGATATCCGTACCTTTCGCAGACTGTTGTAACGGCCTCTCCGATTGAAACATTTCCTTGATCTTCGCGGAGAGGCTCTTGAAGTTTTTTGCTACCGCGCCGTAGTTAACATCAAAAATCACATTAGCAACATCAACCGCCTGCATGTTGCTCATTTCTAAAGTTAAATCATCGGTTTCATCAGTAACCATTTTCAATATTTTACCAATGTTGTCCTGAATGACCTCGATGATAAACGCCACCGTCACATCAGCGGAACCAGTATCCTCAACCCGCTTCATAATGGTCTTTATCACCGTATCCGTTAAGGATAATTGGTCACTCATGGACAACGGATAAATGGTTATTTTCCTCAATTTGCGAATACCAATCTCAATATCTATAACTTGAGGATTCAATTTTGAACTTTCATTCTCCGGCATTTTCACTCTCCTTGTAATTTGCGACGAGGCGTATCGCCCCGCCGCAATTAGTTTGGTTTTACTAGTTTACGCCCACTCAATATGACCGAGAGGCTTGTCATCCCAAATTGCATTCCCGCCCGACACATCACTGGAAGCGTTCTTACTTTCAAACGTAACAGTAACTGCAGCCGAGTCCTCGGCAGACATATCCATCTCCACATTAGCAGAAACCTGCGCCCGGGGGAAAATGAAGGTCATGGTATTTGATCCATTAGGATACGTATAAACCGCCTCAACTCTCAGGTAATCAGGAGCAGTCCTGCCACCCAGAGTAATTTCACCGGAATGAACCTCCGCATAACTTCCCGTGGGGTCGATCCCGTGTGCCAGAGCCATGTTATACGGAGTAATCTCTTTAAAAGCGCATTCCAATGCTGCGCCTTCTCGGATCGGAACAGTATAATCCTCGATCAGGGGAAACCCTGACTCCAGTTTATACCAATCGGTATTACCCATGAACTTGGTGTTTGCCAGTGCGCCGATAGACTCACTGGAGGTAAGTGCCGCACCAGGTTGAGCAATATACGTTGACGACGTAGCCGCCCGAATCTGCATCAACCCGATTGCAACGGTAGATGTATCCTTGGTAACTGGTCCTTGTCTTGCCATAATCGTACTCCTTTCAACTTAAAAACCATTTAAAATGTAGCCGGATGATTTCAGCTGAAAGGCTGATTGAAAAACGATTCGACAAGTCGATTGAATGGCAATTTCCCCTTATCAAACAGACGCATCAGTAACGTCAAAAGGGAAAAAGTTTAATGTGTTGATATGATTACAATTTCGTCTCAAACACTTTATCTTCAGGTTCCCATGAATCAGGATATCTACCGGAGGATTGCCCGGTTCACTCGGATTCCTGCCGAAAACAAAGTGATACAGTCCGTTAGACTGCCGCTCAATTAACTTTTTACCACATTTCTCGCAAAGTATAAAGGACATTTTATCCATTTTTATCACACTTTCGATGAAAATCTTAATCTACAAGTCAATATCTTATATTTCGTCCCGTCTTCCGCTTCAAACTGACGACTTTCAATGATATCTTGAACCACCATTCCCGTTTCCAGGAGAGTCCACGCCCCCGCCGCCCTACTACGATAAAAAGATATGCGTGCCATCCCGTCCGTCCTGTCACCATCAACCAAATATTTGTAAACCTTATCTCTAAGTTGAGCTAATTTAAAACCCTCTCCGTCAGACCGGGTGCAGCAATAGATATTCAGTGTATGGGTCGACAGTTCGCTCATCTGCAAATCGCCAAAATTAATAGACACCCACCTATCGACCCCATGACCTTGAATGTTCGGTGTAGCTAAATAACGATCAAAAGTTAATTGAACGCCCTCCGTGGAATAAAGACTGTCTACAAAAAATTTTTTTATGGAATCCCGGATATTCGCTTCTTTCGCCGTACTATCCAAATCAGGCATTTTCGAATCTCCTGTCTATGTTAATGCTAACCGAAGTCAAACGCTTATCAATCCTACCAACACGAACATCATCAACCATGACCCCGGTGTCCGCTTCAAATCGTTGCAATTCCCTGGTAATCAAGCTAGATAACCACTTCGCGCGTTCTTGAATGCTTAGATGGTCCATCCCTCACCCCTCCATTTCATTCGCCAACTCAGAGAGTATCTTGAAGAATTCATCACTTAAAAAACGAGCAGCATCTTTCAATTCAGGTTTTTCATCGCCCGGGAATTTGATCTCGCTATGCTCAAGCGCATCCAAAACAAGATTCACTTCACGCAAACTCATATCGAATGTTACATGAATATCTTTAGGCTCAACATTGATTATTCTCATCGCCACTCTGCTCCAATTCGTTTTAAAAGCTCATTCCCTCTCTTGATCCACCCATCCTTTGCATACTCCTCCTTGGCAGGCTTAAATACGGGCCGTCTATGTTCCTCGACACGACCATACATCTCTATAGATTTTGATGGCCCTTTTGGCCCCTCTTTTCCCTTCCCAAACCAACTTTTGCCACCAGTATCCATGGCGCCCGGTTGCACCCCTCCGATATACCCATCCCCAAACCTGTAAGCACCAAGAGACTTCACCAAGTCACCTCTTAAACGCCACGGAGCAGGATAACCGGACCAACTGTATTCGTACTTCCAATTCCTATAGCGTTTGCTGTAAGCCAACCCCGGTCGATTTCTAGATTGAATATTCTTCATGACAAGCTGATAATAATCAACAGCACATTTCATCTGCATCGTGTCCTGCACTTGCACATCAGCGACAGACTTGATTCTATCTAACGCACTAAAGATGCGCTGTTTGTCAGCTTGATTTATTTCAATCTTTATCATGTATCCATCCGTTCAAAACTCTTTCAAACCGTACATCCTGCTCTGGCATCAAAGATCCGTCCAACAGTGTAATATGTCTTCGAAATATACGTGGAGATTTTGATGCTATCACGCCATTGCTCTTAAAAAGAACCAATACGTCTGCATCAGTTTCCCTTAAAAACACCTTGAGCCCCTCATTTAACCGCTCGTCAATCCGCTCATCATCATAGAATACCCCATACCAATCCTCTCTATCCATACCGTTAACTTCATGCAAACTCGCGACACGATGCACATCAGTAGCAATCCCAATAAAGGAATCAATGATTTCCTGATCATCTTGAGGGTCCGCACAACTATTAACCACAAACAGTGTCATCATCTCAGCAACTCCGGTCTTTTAAACTCATCCTCCAGCATATCCCGATACTGAAGGATCTCCATCTCGCTTAATCCTTCCGTTCTGGCAAGGGCCTCGT
>JGI11705J14877_10001074_pt1 | contig 15914 bp, 13 predicted proteins | sample Etolaghawater15m_FD_14877 | JGI IMG/M metagenome (IMG submission 14877) | reverse complement strand
ACCGACATGGTCAAATATCGGAGTTGGATTTCTTTCTGCAATTGTTGATAATGTTCCTGTTATGTCAGCTGTACTTAAAGCTTCACCAGAGATGGGACTTGATCAGTGGATGCTTGTTACATTAACAGCAGGCGTTGGTGGTTCATTGATTAGTTTTGGTTCTGCTGCTGGTGTTGGAGTTATGGGTAAACTACCTGGTATTTATACATTTGGTGCGCATATGAAATACTCATGGACTATTTTAATAGGATATATTGTTTCTGTTAGTGTTTGGTATGTTCAATATGAAATCTTAGGATTTTATCACATTGGATAAAATTAGGCCTTAGGCCTAGTTTTACTTTTTTCTTTCAAAAATATTCCTTGCCTAGACAATAGTGGCAAGAATTAATTTAACTTACTGTATCCTTCCAAATTAATTATTATATTCTTTCAAAGGCATCCTAATGACAAATGTTAGCATCATAGTTTTAGATTTCGGTTCTCAATACACACAGCTTATAGCTCGTCGTCTTCGTGAAGATAAAGTATATTGTGAAATTTTACCTTACCATACTTCCGTAGCGGATATTAAAGCAAAAAATCCTCAGGGTGTTATTCTTAGTGGTGGTCCATCTTCTGTATATAATGAAGATGCGTATACTGTAGATCAAGGCGTCTATGCTATGGGTATTCCAGTTCTAGGAATCTGTTATGGTATGCAAAGAATTGCTGTTGATTTTGGTGGGAGTGTAATTCGTTCGTCACACCATGAATATGGGAAAGCGGAACTTAAACTAGAAACTTCTTCACCACTTTTAGCAGATTGTGATGATGGACGTATTGTATGGATGTCTCACTCCGATAAAGTAGATACTTTACCAGCTGGATTTGCACCAATAGCTACAAGTGATAATTCACCATATGCAGCAATCGCAAATGAAGAAAAACGTGTGTATGCAATGCAGTTTCATCCAGAAGTACAACATTCAGAAGAGGGTTACCTCATGCTACGTAACTTTGCAAGAAATATTTGTGGAGTTACTGAAAAATGGAAGATGGAGCACTTTTTAAAAGAGCAAATTCAAATAATCCGTGAAAAAGTAGGAACTGGAAAAGTTCTTTGTGGATTAAGTGGAGGCGTTGATAGTTCTGTTGTGGCAGCACTATTATATGAAGCAATTGGTGATCAACTTATCCCTGTATTTGTAGATAATGGACTTTTAAGAAAAGGTGAACGTGAGCAAGTAGAAGAAGTTTTTAAAATTAATTTAAAAACTCCACTCATAACCGTTGATGCTGTTGATAGCTTTTTAGGAAAACTTGCTGGTGTTTCTGATCCAGAAGAAAAACGTAAGATTATAGGCCATACTTTTATAGAAGAGTTTGAAAAAGAAGCAAAAAAACACGATGGAATTAAGTTTTTAGCGCAAGGGACGCTTTATCCTGATGTTATTGAATCTATTTCAGTAAATGGTCCATCAGAAGTTATAAAATCACATCATAATGTTGGTGGTTTACCTGATTGGATGGACTTTGAACTCATTGAGCCACTTCGTGAATTATTTAAAGATGAAGTAAGAAAAATCGGATTAGAATTAGGTTTACCGGAGAGTATGATTAATCGTCATCCATTTCCTGGTCCAGGACTTGCAATCAGAATTATGGGCGATGTGAATGTTCCTGATTTAACGATTCTTCGTGAGGCGGATGTGATTTTACTTGATGAGCTTAAAGCAAGTGGATACTATGCAAAAACTTGGCAAGCATTTGCAGTTTTACTTAATGTTAAGTCTGTTGGTGTGATGGGTGATAATCGTACATACGATAACACAGTTTGTGTAAGAGTTGTTGAAGCAGTTGATGGAATGACAGCAACATTTGCACACCTTCCACATGATTTACTTGAGAGAATTTCAAGAAGAATTATTAATGAAGTTGATGGAATTAACAGAGTTGTATATGATATCTCATCAAAGCCACCAGCAACAATCGAGTGGGAATAAACACAGAAAAATTTCAACGCACTTTGAAATGATTAAGGCTACAGCATAGTTCACTATGCTTCCAGCTCAAAACATGTAAAATTACATCAAGCTTTTTATAATTAGGGAGTTCTCATGTCAAAGAATGTTTATCTTTTTTCCACCTCTTCACATCCAGATGCGATAAGCATTAATTCTCTAGATATCACTCTTTTAAAACCAGATATAGACTTTTCAGAGTACGACTACTTTATTATAACTTCAAAGCAAGTCGCAAATGCACTAGAACAATATGATAAGAAAATATTAAAACCTGCATTATGTATTTCTGAACTTACCGCTATGTCTTATAAAAATATTGGTGGTGAAGTTCTATATACCGGAACCGGTTATGGAGATGATTTACGTACAATCATAAAAACATATCCAGAATCTACAAGATGGCTTTACCTTCGGGCAAAAGTTGTAGCGTCAGAATTTGTATCAATATGTCAAGAAGAAGGTTATAATATTGACGAAGTGCTTATGTATGAGAGTTGCTGTTCAAAAGAGATGCAAAGTATACAAATTCAAGAGAATGCTACGCTTATTTTTACTTCACCATCTAGCGTGAAATGTTTTTTACAAAAGAATGTTATTGATGAAAAAGTAAAAGTGATAGTTATAGGAAGAAGCACTGCAAAGGCCTTACCAGCAAATATCAATTATACAATTTCAGAAAAAACAAGTATTAAAAGCTGTATGGAATTGATATAATAATAATTTTATCTTATTTATAGTATAATTCCAAAATATATTTATTTGAGGAATATGATTTGAAACTAATACTACTAACAATACTTTTTACAACATTTTTAAATGCGGAATATCTTCGTACAATTAGGCTTGGTTCTTTTGCATCAGAACAAAGAGCTGAAGTTGAGTTAAAGAAACTGCAAGAATTTGTAAAAAAACATAACAATATAGGTGACTTTCAAAAGGTTTGGGATTTTGAATTTACATATAGAAAATCAGGAAAGTACTTTATCACCATAGCAGAGCCACTTCGAGATAGAGAAGTTCTTCAAGAAGTAATTGACACACTTCGTATTTCTTATCCAGATGCATATGTCACTAGACTGGATAAAGCAGCAAAGTTTGTTAAGAAAAGTGAAGTGAAAGTCATCCCTAAACCTATAGTTGCACCAAAAAATGAAGTTGTTGTTGAGGAAATCACTCCTGAAGCATTGTTTGAAACTGAGCTTATATCTAATGAAGATGCTGTGATAGACATAAGTGCTCAAGAAGTTGTACAAGAGACTAAAGAGGCTGTTGTAGATACAGGAATTGAAGAAAAAATAATCGAACCATTGGAATATAGTTTTGATAAAAAAGAAGAAGTAATATATGTGGATGAGGACTTGCAAATCAAATCGAATACTTCTGACATATACAAAATATTATTTTTTACATTACTATTATTATTTTTGATTGTTAGTTTGCTGTTATGGAGATACAAAAGAAAAAGTATTTTTTGTAAAGATAGAGAGATTCAAACGAACGAAATATTTACTAAAAAAGATATAGAGATTAGACATAAAGATAGTTTTTTAACACATGCAAAAACTTCAGTTGCAGATATTCATAATTTCACCAACTTATTATTGGAGTTTGATTTAACAGTGATTCAAAAAGATTATGTGCAACGAATTCGTAGTTCATCTGAGCATTTATTAAATACAGTAAATAATACGCTTGATATAACAAAATTAAAAAATGAAACACTTAGAATTGAGAATACTGAATTTGATTTAAATGAGATGCTACGTAAGGTTAGTAAAATTATATCTCTAGAAGCAAAAAATAATGAAACTGAATTTTCTTTAAGTGTAGAAAATGATGTACCTTCATTTATTTTTGGTGATCAAACTCGTATTAGACAGGTTCTAATCAACCTTTTAGGAAATTCTGTAAAATATACAAACAATGGAAAGATATCTTTAACAATTAAAACTTTATATAACTATACAAATGCTATTACACTGGGCTTTATTATTAAAGATACTGGGATTGGTATGAGTAGTCAGCAAGCTGAGGATATACTCTCTTCAAGTACAGAAATAGTTGAGGGTGGTACAGTTGGACTTGGCTTGTCTGTAACAAAACAATTAATTCAAATGATGAATGGTGAAATAAAGATATATTCAACCGAAGACCTTGGAACCACTTTTACTTTTACTTTAAAATTTAAAGTTACTAGGTAGCTATTATAGAGTAAAAAGAACACTTAACTCTAAAAAAAACAATATATATTTTAGAGCTTTTTTTACAGCCATGAGTAAATAAATCTTTGTTTACTCCTTGTATAGAATACTTTGAGCAGTGTTTTAGACACTCATTTTTTTAAATAAGTAAAAAATAATATAAAAAGGAGTACAATATTTCTAATAGTCTGAGAAGTTCGACACTTCGTAAATATGAGGGTTCTACATATTCAATTAGTGAACTAGTAGGGCTTGCGTGTGTTGATGGTTTCGTTTGAGACTTGTTCATTCAGGTCGAGAAATTGTCGCCGTTAGCAAACTCTCTCTTCACCCAAATTAGGCTTTTAGAACCAAGCCAATCGCGAGACGGCTTTTTGGGCTATTTTAAGTAATGCAAACAAAACACTATAATATGACCTTACTTATTACTTCGTTTTATACTAATTACAGCTAACTTACTCTAAAATTCATAACTATGAAAATATTAAATAAAACTTTTTTTACATTTTTAGTATCAATGATACTTATTTTACTTCTTGGATTTGTTTCCTATAAAGCATATACTCATTCGGTAATTTATGATACTGAAATGACAAAACAGGCTGAGGAAAATAAGGCTAGAAAGTACATGGAAGCACCTATAGAAGATATAGTACATCTTGGCTTTGGAAAACTTCGATCATTTGTTTTCAATAATGAAGAAGCGAAAATGGCAAAAGAAAGAAGTATACAAATTGTTAAAGAAAATAAAATAATGATGGATCAGTATTTAGTATATTATTTTGTTTTTGTTGTTCTGCTACTTTTTACATACTTTTTTCATGTGGATGAAGTTTTTATTTTTGCAATTATAACTGCCTCGTTAATCTCTTGGTTTGTAGGTATTTTAGCTCCCATAATGACTATAGAAGTTTTTAAAGAATTACCTTTAGTGGGGCATACTATTTTTAAGTATGAATCCAAAAGTATTTGGGCGACTATTAAAACTTTGTGGGATATAGATAGGTATTTTATTGCTGTTATGGTTGGACTTTTTAGTGTTGTAATTCCTGTTATTAAAACTTTCGCTGTTTATATTAGTATATTTTATAAAAAAAGTTTAAAAATTATGAACTTCATTGGTAAGTGGTCTATGGCAGATGTTTTTATTGTAGCGTTGCTACTTGCTAATTTAACATTAAATACTGATGAATACACAGATGCAGAGATGCAAATGGGACTTTACTTTTTTACTATGTATGTAATATTTTCAATTATTGCTACATATGTAGCTCATAGACATGTAGCGCAGATCAACGAAAAACAGACTTGATAAACTTTAAACTCTCTATGGTATAATTCACGTAAAAATAATACTAATTATTCGGAGCTGTGAATGAAGATTTTAATATTAGGTAGTGGTGGTAGAGAGTACTCAATTGCAAGAGCAATCTCAAACGAAGAAGAGGAGCACGAACTTTTTTTTCAACCTGGAAATGGCGCAACTTCAGTTCTTGGTACTAACCTAAATATTAAAGACTATAATGATTTAGCAGAGTTCGCAAAAACAAATGCAATCGAACTTACTATTGTAGGTCCTGAAGCACCTCTTGTTGATGGTGTTGTGGATATTTTTAAATCCAAGGGACTTACAATTTTTGGACCAAGTAAAGAAGCTGCTCAGCTTGAGGGTTCCAAAGTTTATATGAAAAACTTCCTTGCAAAATACAATATTCCAACTGCTCGTTATATTGAAACTTCTTTTATTGAAGATGCTTTTAAATTCACGGACACTTTAACTGCTCCCATTGTTGTGAAAGCTGATGGGCTTTGTGGTGGTAAAGGTGTGATTATCGCGCAAAATCATGATGAGGCAAAAGTTGCAATTTCTGAAATGTTAAGTGGTAAGAGTTTTGGAGATGCAGGACTTAAAGTGATTGTTGAAGAGTTTTTAGACGGTTATGAACTTTCAATGTTTGCTGTGTGTGATGGAGAAGATTATATACTGCTTCCAGCGGCTCAAGACCATAAGCGATTACTAAACAATGATGAAGGACCCAATACTGGAGGTATGGGTGCATACGCTCCAACACCACTTGTAGATGAAGAGTTGTATCAAAAAGTAAAAGACAGAATTATCCGCCCAACTTTGGATGGAATGCAAAAAGAAGGAGCACCTTTTGAGGGAGTGCTTTTTATAGGGATCATGGTTGTTAATGGTGAACCGATTACACTAGAGTTTAATGTTCGTTTTGGTGACCCTGAATGCGAAATACTTATGCCGCTTATGACATCGAGTGTTTCAGATATGTTCTTGAAAGCTTCGACAAATCGTCTAAGTGAAATCAAAGTTGAGTTTTCAAAGCAATATGCAGTGGGTGTAGTTATGGCATCTGCAAACTATCCGTACAGCTCCTCCACTCCNGCTGAGATTATAGTAGATGAATCGCATCATGAAGAGATTAATNNTTTTACGCATATTTCCTATGCTGGAGTTAGTGAAGAAGATGGTGTTTTATACGCTGATGGTGGTCGAGTACTTGTTTGNGTAGGCTTGGGAGATAGTATTAANCANGCTAGAGACAGAGCATATATGCGATGTGGACAAGTGCATTTCGCCGGCAAGAAACTTAGAACAGATATAGCATATCAAGCTCTTTAGGATAGAAAATTGTGAATGAAGATATAGAAAACATACTTCACCGTGAAGGTATCACTTTGGCAGATAAGGGGAAAAGGGCGGCAGCTTTTTTTATAGATGAAATGCTTTTATCTTTATTACTTTTGATTGCTCTGTGGGAATCCTTTGTTCAAACTACAACAACTGAAGAAGTGATTATGCTTACAAACTCAGTAGTGCTTGAATATATGGCTTTAAAAATTATTTATCAAGCTTTTTTTGTAATGCAGTATGGCGCAAGTATAGGTAAAATTATTATGAAAATTAGAGTCATAGAGATTCAAACACTTCAAAAGCCTAATGTACTTGTTGCATTAAATCGTGCAATATTCCGTGTTGTAAGTGAAATGTTCTTTTACTTGGGCTTTATATGGGGTATGATGAATCCATCCCGTCAAACTTGGCATGACAAAACAGCAAAGACATTGGTTGTGAATGTATAAGCTACTTATTCTATTTTTTATTGCGATAACTCTTGCAAATGCAAATGCAAATGCAGATGAAAAAGTTGAAATCTATGCAACAAGTGTTGATACTCAAGGTTCTATAGTTAGCGCAACAGGAGATGTGGCGGTAGTGTATCAGGGTTATTATTTGAGTGCTTCAAGAGCAACATATAATCGAGAAAGTGGTGAACTAGAGCTTTTTGAGAATGTTCGTGCTAACCAAGGAAATGAGTATAAACTTTTAGGTAATCACGCAAAGTTAAATATCAAAAATAAAGAGAAAAGTTTTCAACCATTTTATATGCTTGAAAATAGTTCTCAAGTTTGGATTAGTGGAGATAGCTGTAAAGCAAAGGGAAGTGACTTTGACATAGAGTCCGGAGTCGTGAGCGGTTGTAATCCCACTGATCCATTATGGAAGATTGAATTTTCTTCATCTGATTATAATACTGACTCTAAATGGCTAAACCTTTATAATGCAAGACTCTATATTTATGATATTCCTGTATTTTACACACCTTGGTTTGGATACCCTTTAGATACAACTAGAAGAACAGGTCTCTTAAAACCATCTATAGGACTTTCAGGAACGGAGGGGATTTATTATCAGCAATCACTTTATATAGCAGAGTCGAACTCTTGGGACCTAGAAATTACACCTCAAGCAAGAACTAAGCGTGGAGCTGGGATATATTCCACTTTAAGATTTGTGGATTCAAATGTTTCAAAAGGTAGCTTAAAAGCTGGCTATTTTAAAGAAAAAAGTGACTATTTTATAGCTAATAATCTGGCAAATGACACGCATTATGGATATAACTTCCACTATGAAAATTCTGATTTTATAAATCAATGGTTTGGACTCAATCTTGATGGTCAATCCGGCTTATATATAGATGGGAATTTTATGAATGATGTGGATTATATCAATCTTTCTTCTAATGAGACAATCAATGTGTCCACTGCAACACAGGTTTTATCTAGAGTCAATATGTTTTATAACACAGATAAAAATTATTATGGAGCATATTTTAAGCATTATACAGATTTAACTAAAGATTCCAATGAAGATACTCTGCAAAAACTTCCAACAATGCACTACCATCGTTATTTAGAATCATTATTAGATGATCATCTAACATATAATATTGATATTCAAAGTAATAATATTCATAGAGAGATTAATAAAAAAGTACTTCAAACAGATTTTAATATACCGGTATCATTACATACCTCAATCTTTGATGAATATATTGATTTAGATTACACAACAAATTTATATGCACAACATTCAGCATTTTCTGGTCAAGCGCAAGTTAGCACTCAGCGTTATGATTCAGAAAATGGTTATATCGCAAGATATAGTAATGTTGTAAGTGTCTCTACACAATTAACAAAAGCATATAGTGATTTTTCTCATGTAATGGGCTTTGGTTCAAGTTATACATTTAAAGGTGCTGAGACTACAAGAGGTTTTTATTCTGATTATAAAGATTTTTGTAAAAATCCAGCTAATGCTAATGCTTCACAATGTGAGTTTTATGCAATCTCTGAAGTCAAAGAGGAAGTTAAACTTGATTTTTCTCAGTATGTTTATGATGCCTTGGGGACACAAAAGTTATATCATCGATTATCTCAAAGCATTTTTTATACAGGTTTCGGTTCCTCAAAAGGCAACTTAGAAAATGAACTGGAGTATAAAATATTAGCTAATCTTGATTTTTACAATAATATGTTTTACAATCATGAAGAAGAAAAATTTGCAAAGGTTTACAATAGCTTAGTTTATAATGATTATGGAGTGGATTTAGGTTTATCTCATTTGTATGAAAATAGTTTTATTCCTTCTACTCCCACATCTTTTCAATTTACGGAATACTTAACATCGAGTATACGATATAAATACTCAAAACATTACTCTTATTATTTTGCTTACGATTATGACTTAGAACTCAAGGAGAAAAAAAGAACAGAGCTTGGATTTTTATATAGCAAAAGATGTTGGGATTTTGGGATGAAGTATGTTGAAAATAATAGACCGGTCCTTGATAGAACAGGAAATACGCAAGGTGTTAAAGAAAGATATATATATTTTACAATCTCTTTGAAACCATTTATGACTACAAGCAGTAGTGATAGCTCTTTATTCGCATACAAGCTAGCAGATGAATAAATATAAAAATATACTCAAAAATCGTGAGGATGCAGCAAAAAAGCTTCATGATGTTATTCCTATGCAAAGACTTAAAGATGAATCTTGGAAACTTATAGCTGTATCTAAAGGTGGCTTGGTCGTTGCAAACTATATTCGAGATAGATTTACCAATAGTATAGATTTTGTTTTATCAGAATCGATTATGGCTCCTAACAACGATGAATGTGAAATTGCTCGCGTAAGTGAAGGTGAAGAGATAGTTATCAATGAAAAATTAGTATCTAACTTTGAGATTCAGTATGATTATATTTATGGTGAAGCACACAGAAAGCATGAAGAAAAAATCATTAGTTCAATATACAGATATAGAAAAGGTCGTCAGTTTACAAATATAAAAAATGAAAATATTTTGCTTGTGGATGAGGGTAGTGAAACTGGGATGAAGTTCATGACTGCATTAAAAGCAATCTTAGCACAAAAACCTAAAGCTGTGTATATAGCTGTTCCTGTAATTCCCACAGATGTTTTAGAGTTATTGGAACCGTTCGCAGATGATGTTTTCTTTTTACACGATATAGATGATTATGTGCAAACAAGTTTATATTATGAAGAATTAGAAAATGTAGATGATGAAATGATAGAAAAATTATTAAGGAAAAGCGATGAAGTATGATGTAAGCTTAGAGTTAGAAAATAGAGATGAAGAGTATTCATTTGGAGATGTTGCTAAACAAGCAAATGGTAGTGCTTGGTTAAAGTCAGGTAAAACTGTAATTCTTGCAACAGTAGTTATTGATGAAACAGAAATTGTAAAAGATGATTTTTTACCTTTAACAGTACAGTATATAGAAAAAGCATATGCAGCAGGAAAAATTCCTGGAGGCTTTTTCAAGCGTGAAGCAAAACCAAGTGATTTTGAAACTTTAACATCTCGTATAGTTGATAGAAGTCTTCGTCCACTTTTTCCAAAAGGTTTTGGACATCCAACTCAAATCACAATTATGGTTTTTTCTGCTGATCCTGAAGCAGATCTACAAATACTAGCACTCAATGCTGCTTCAGCTGCTTTATACACTTCGGATATTGACATTAACACTTCAGTTTCTGCCGTTCGTGCAGCTAAGATTGATGGGGAAATAATTCTGAATCCAAATATTACACAATTGAATGATTCCACTCTTGATTTATATCTCTCAGGTACAAAAGAAGATTTACTAATGATTGAGATGCGTTCATTTGCAAGTGAGAATATTGTTATGAATAATATGGCCATTGAGCCAATGCTAGACCCAATGATGGATGTAACTATGGGTGCTTCACTCATGAGTTCGCATATGTCCAATGCGATGCCAGAAGATGAACTTATCGAAGTGTTTGAAAAAACACAAAAAGTTCTTTTTCAAACAAATAGTGAATATGAAAAAAAATTTGAAGGTTTTAAAAAAGAGATACATACGTTAGATTTAAAATTTGATGAAATCAATGAAGAGATGCTTGTGTATGTGAAAGAAAATCATATGTCTGAGATTAAAGAAGCTATGAATCAGATGGCTAAGTCTGAACGCTCAACAGCTCTTAGAAAGTTGAGAAAGCGTATCATGATTATCCATGAGACATGGAATGAACTAGAACTCAAAGCAGTTATTGAAAGTGCAAAAAAAGAACAGGTAAGAAGTCAGATACTTAACGAAAGAGTTCGTGCTGATGGCAGAGCTTTAACGGAAGTTAGACCGATCTCTATTGACACAAATGTACTTCCAAGCGCACATGCTTCATGTCTTTTTACTCGTGGACAAACGCAAGCTTTAGTTGTTCTTACTATGGGCGGACCAAAAGATGCACAAATGTTTGAGACTTTAACAGACAGTGAAACTCAAAATGAAAACTTTATGGTGCACTACAACTTTCCTGGATTTTCAGTTGGTGAAGCAAGCCCGGTAATGGGAACAAAAAGACGTGAGTTGGGTCATGGAAATCTAGCAAAGCGTGCTTTAGAACCTATACTTAACTTAGATGGAGATACAGTTCGTTTAGTATCTGAAATATTAGAATCAAACGGTTCTTCATCTATGGCTACAGTATGTGGTGGCTATATGGCTCTTAAAGCAGCTGATATAGAGACGAGCGACACCATAGCCGGTATAGCTATGGGAATGGTTAGCGATGGAAGTGAATATGCAATTCTCTCAGACATTATGGGACTTGAAGATCATGATGGAGATATGGATTTTAAAGTAACTGGTTCTAAAGATGGTATCACTGCTATGCAGATGGATATCAAACTTGGCGGAGTCTCGTTAGATGTGCTTAAAGAAGCACTTTATCAAGCTAAAGAGGGTAGAAGTCATATTATTGACATAATGTTAGAAGCGGAGAAAAATATAGAGTTTAATGATGGAGTTCTTCCATCAACTGATATTTTTCATATTGATCCAAGCTTTATCGGTGAAATAATTGGTCAAGCTGGAAAAACAATCCGTGAGATGATTGAGAAGTTTGAAGTGGCAATTGACATAGACAAAAAAGATGGGAAAGTTAAAATAACGGGTAAAAATAAAGCCGGTGTTTCTGATGCACGAAATCATATTCATAGTATAGTGAATACTCCAAAAGTTGCTAAAATAAAATATGAAGTTGGAGATAAATATGAAGGGACTGTTAAAAAGATAGTGGATTTTGGTGCATTTATAGAGCTTCCAGATGGAACAGATGGACTCTTGCATATCTCTAAAATCTCAGATAAAAGAGTTGAAAAAGTCTCAGATGTTGTGAGTGAAGGCGATAAAATCACTGTGGAAATATTAGAATTCAAAGGAAACAAAATTTCTTTAGGACGTGCATAAGAAATTTTTCTTGCACTTTAAACTTTCTTAATATATATTTGGCTAAAATGCGCCTATCAATTTTTAGTAGGGAAATCCTAGCATTTATGTGTGGGTTGCTTCATGATCAAAAATGAGGTTACGCTATCCGAAAAATTTTGTAAAACAAATACATATGGAGAAACTTATGAAAAAAGTTCTATTTTTAATGCTAGCTCTTGCTACTGCTGTATTCGCTGCTGATGGTGAAGTTGCTAACCAAACTCTTAAAGCTTACTCAATGATCGCTGCTGGTCTTGGTCTTGGTCTTGCTGCTCTTGGTGGAGCTATCGGTATGGGTCATACTGCTGCTGCTACTATCGCTGGTACTGCACGTAACCCAGGTTTAGGTGCTAAACTAATGACTACTATGTTCATCGCTCTTGCAATGATCGAAGCACAAGTTATTTATGCACTTGTAATTGCTCTTATTGCACTTTACGCAAACCCTTACTTAGGTTAATCACTTAAAGTAAGACCCCTCTGTTGGCTTCGGCCAACATTTTTACTTCTTATCTGCAAAATGCGACCGTGGTGGAACGGTAGACACGCTACCTTGAGGGAACTTTTAGAAGAGAGTTGTAAGTTAATGATAATGCGCACGTGGTGGAACGGTAGACACGTCAGCTTGAGGGGCTGATGCACTTATGTGTGTGGAGGTTCAAATCCTCTCGTGCGCACCATTTTATGGGCTATCAAACTTATTAAGAAAAGTAATTGCTGCTTAGTGATATTACTATAATAATTTTTCAAATCTTCATTTTTTTAATTCTAACTTTTCATTTTTATTGTCATAATGTTTTCATTTGGTTAGCTTTATTGCACACTTTACTGCGCAGTTTTAAAGAAAATTAGCGATATTGTAAAACTTACTGCACAAATTTTTAAGTTATATTTTAGTTACTTGTTGAATTAAATGAAAAAATATTTTTAGTGGATTAGGTAGAGGGAAACTTGAATGTAATCCAGTAAATACCACTAAATACCTTATATATAGGGGTTTTCACATTTTAGAGAATTTATTAAATAGTATTTAATAGGTATATATTGGCACCCAATTGGCACCAATTATTTTGTAAATTAAAGATAGATTTAGGTCATTATCTTTTTTCTAAAATTACCTTTTGACCATAACACCTGTAATTGCCAATGCCATAAGGATTTATTTCAATTTTTGTCAAGTTTGAGATAAAGTTCCAGTTATCTGCTAAAGCATCCTCAATTACTTCATATCCAGTAGCTTCCTCATTTAATTCTCTACACATAACTTCACGTGTATTTTGGCTATAAGAAGTATAAAATTTCATTACAACTTGTTCTCCTCTTTTATATCTTGATTGGGATTCTCTTTGTGCTATTGCCAATTCATTAGCTTTTTGTTGAACTTTTTTCGTTGGATTTTTTATATAGCGTAAAGAATCAAGATTATTATTTATAGCTAACATTTGAATTTTTTCACTTGGATTTTTAATTTGATTTATACTATATGGATTATTTGTAATAGCAGCTATTTGAATTTTTTCACTTGGATTTTCTATATATTGAATAGAATAACCATCATTTTTTACTGCTAACATTTGGATTTTTTCACTTGGATTTTTGATATATACGATAGAAGAAGCATCAGTTTTTACAGCTAATACTTGAACTTTGTTACTTGGATTCTTAATATGTACTATAGCGTTAGGAGTATCATTAATAGCTAATAATTGAATTTTTTCACTCGGATTTTTTATATACTTAAGATTATGAGCATATTTTAAGATAGCTGCTTCTTGAATTTTTTCACTCGGGTTATTTATGTACTGGATTGCTTTTAAATCTTGTTTAATAGCAACTAATTGGATTTTTTCAGTTGGATTTTCAATATATTTATACATATCAACATTTTGTTGAACAGCAGCTATTTGGATTTTTTCAGTTGGATTTTTTATGTATTTAAATATATTAACGTTTTGCTGAACAGCAGCTATTTGGATTTTTTCACTTGGGTCTTCTATATATTGAAGTAATTTTGCATTTTTTTCTACAGCAGCTAATTTGACCTTTTCACTTGGATTTTTGATATATTGTAAGCTACATGGCTTTTGCCTAACAGCAACAAGTTGGAGCCTTTTGCTAGGGTTCTTAATATACTTAATTATATTTGCATTGTATCTTACAGCTTTTAACTGGGAGCTTTTACTATCCAAAGCTTCTTCTGGTTTGTCAAATTCTACTTTTTCACATTTACCAATCTCTTCACTTATGCTAGCCGCATATCCAAAACTAATTAAACATACCAACACTAAAACAATTTTTTTCATCTATTTTCCCTTTTATTTACATGGGTTATTATGAAATAACTCTTTTAATGCTTGTGGAGCAGTCTTATTACCAGAGTTTTCTGCTTCTAAAAAAAGATTAAATGCTTTACATTTATTGATTGCTACTCCTTGACCAAAGAAGTATGATAGAGCTAAGTTATTTTTAGCATTACAGTCTTCGTAGATACAATTACCTGCATCAATAGATTTTTGATACCATTTATTCATTTCAGAATAATTGTTATTTACTTTGTATATTCTAGCGGTATTAAATGCACCAATTGATGCCATTTTATGGACTACTTTTGGAACATCTTTGTTCTTGTATATTATATGGTCATTATATAATTTTTTACAGTTTTCTGTTCCACTTTTTAACTTCTTATCTTTTTGACACTTCCAATATGTTTTCATTCCTCCAGATGATGAACTAATTTTTTCATTTAATTCATTTATGGTTTCTGAAAATCCTAGATTAACTATCAATATTAACCCTAAAATAGTTCTTTTCATTATTTTCCTTTAAGATTTTATTTACAAGCCCAAGGGCTTTCTTTACAAATTCTATTCAACCTCTTTTGAGCTTCTATACTATTTGTATTATTATTGTTAGCACATTTTAAATAATATTTATAAGCATTTAGATTATCATCTTTTTTATCATACACTGAAGCTGTATTAAAATAAGCCTCTCCTAAAAAGTGCTTTTTCCATTTTATTTCAGTAAATTGATATTCATTTATCATTTCAATATTTTTTTTACAAATATTAATATTTCCATTAGAATCTTTATACATTGATTCTTTAACACATTCTAAATGTTTTTTCAAAAAAGGTGTAGTTTCTTTTTTAATCTTTTCATTAAGCTCTGATTCTGTAATACCTGCAATTCCTAAACTAACTAATAGTACCAATCCTAAAAGTATTTTTTTCATTTTCATCCTTTATAATTAAAATATACTGTCATTACTTGTTTCTTATTCATCTACTTCGATTCTAACTTAACTGAATAACTTTATAAATCTTTTACAACTTGCTTTATCGCTAAAGAATAAGTATGTTGTTCCTTCATATTTAAATATTAAAGCATTATGTTGTGCTCTATAATCAGTGAATGGAACTTGCCTATAAACTTTTTTTATATTTTCATAAGAACTATCTAAATACCCCACCGATTTTACACAACTTTTTTTTGGTCCATCATAAAAATATGTTAAATCTTTATCAATAACAGTTTCAAAATCACTTCCAAATAAACTAAAACTTACTACAACTAACCCTAA
>JGI11705J14877_10001071_pt1 | contig 15942 bp, 10 predicted proteins | sample Etolaghawater15m_FD_14877 | JGI IMG/M metagenome (IMG submission 14877) | reverse complement strand
TTTCCTCCCACCTTACCTGAGAAAAAGCATAAAATGAAAATATTGATAAAAATATTGATAAAAATATACGTTTCATATCTTTAATATTTTATAAATTTCTCGCTTTCCAACACCTTCCTGCCTGTCCATAAACGAATAACATAAGAACCGCTATTGTATTTGCGCAGGTCGATTGTTTTCTGATCCCAATTATTGCTTAAAGGAATTACTTCAATCTTTTGACCGTTTAAAGTAATAATTTCAATAGTACCCTCTTTAGATTCATAGGGTAATTGATACTCAATGGTAATATAATCACTTGCAGGATTTGGGTAGAGCCTGAGAAAATCAGAAGATGTAAAAAATAAATCTCCAAAATCAGGCTTCTTTACCTGAGTGGATTTAGTTGATGCAGTATCAGGAAATATATAAGGCTCGTTATAAGTTAACCCATCGGTAACGATAAGCATGTTGCGGCAATAGGCCTGTAATATCTCATTGGTGTTTTGCATGATGGAATAGAGCTGACTTTTTTGTGTGCTATCAACTTCTGTTGGTCTTTTACCCTGTGAACTCAATTCCAATAATAAATCGAAATAACTTTCATATCCGCTGTGTATTTCAGTTTGGTAGGTGGATAACTCGAAGCTATACGGAATTTGCACAAGCATATTTAGCACCTCTGTACTGTCACCCGAATTATAATTGCAGAAAGCTTGTTTATAATACGAATCCGGCGAATTAATGACAGATAGAGCTACCTTGATGCTGTCGTTTATGTCAATAAGTAAACTATCGCTCATGTACAACCTTGAAAGTCCGTTAATCGCCTCCTGCATGTTTGAAGCGTAATAGGCCTGTTTTGACTCCAGTATTTCCTTGGCACCTATAATCGTATCATTGGCATGGAGGCTTGCCATTTCGTTTTCACTCGGTGGATTGAGGCGCGCATCCAAGGTGTTGAGTACATTCTCAACTCTAACCGATTGAGGATTGGCAGCAAGTACTTCGGTAATAATAGAGTTGGGTAACACGTCCTCTTTTTCAGCAGCACTTACCATAACCGTATCACTTAAATAGGGTGATGCCGAAAGTAGTTGATCCCTAAGTATCATTGTTTCCGGGGGTACACTGGTGATTACATCGAGGTTTAGTCCCGTAGTATTGCCTTGGTCAACCATTGAGCCAAGTGAATCAGCATATATTGTCCTATTTAACTCATTGTTTACAATCAATGATAATAATTCTGATTTTGTTTTACCCACCAGATTTGAAGAACAACCATTTATCACATTCCAAAGCTCAATTGAATCATTGTATATCAATGTAATTGTATTATCGCTATAGTACTGTGGTCGTAGTTTACGGTAATTTTGCATGACCACTTGCCAGCTAGGTAAATGATACCAAATATTTTCTCCCTGATTATCAAAATCACTATAACTCCATGTGCCCTTTTGACTAAAAAAATTACCTGCCGGTGCAGTAATTTCACTGGCCTTACTTCCCTGATTTAAAGCAATCCCATTTAGCTCACTAGGCGGTCCATCCCAGGTAACTGAAATATCCTGGTAGTTATTCTCAAATACATTGCACTTGTATTGCAGACCCGTTCCTTGTGTGTTGTAGCTGCGGTTGTGGTTTTGGGCCAGGGTGGCAAACAGCAAGTTATGGAAATTATTTTTGTAGATAAAATTATCCTCCGGCCCTGAATTGTTTACTACCAAACCAACGGATTTATAACCATAAGCCCAACCCGGATTATAATTGGATGAGAAGGTATTTTCTTCTACCTGATACCCGGTGCAATTGTCCAAATAAAGGCCTGAATAAATATCGCCGGGTAAGGCTTCATAAAATAAACTGGCGTTAAACACGCAATTGGTCACACTTACAAAGGTGGAGGCACCCATATAGCACCCGGTGCGGTTTTTGTTAAAATCGGCCTGATCGATGATGACGGGCTTGTTGCTCAGGAAAATATCCCATGCGCTAATACCATAATTCAGGTTGTTAAAGGCATTGCGTTTTTCACCTGTCAGGTTCACTACCTTAAACCCCGATTGGGAGGCGGCAATGCCTGTGCCCCTTTTGTCACCGGCGGCAAACGATGGCGATACGGTGTTTTCAAACACATTGCCTTCAAACAGTACTCCCTTTACATCGGTTAACTGAACGTGTGCTGTGGGTCTGTCGTTAAAAAAGTAATAGGTGCTGTCGTAGGTGAAGGTACAGTTCTTAAAGTAGCTCTTGTTATGAACCAGGGCAAACCTGTATTCCACGTGTGGGTAGGGTAGTAAGGCAATTGAGGTGGTGTTGTTTTTAAATTGGGCATCATCGGCTTGAATTACACCTCCGGTAAAATTCAGGTCAACGATGGCATACCCGAGTTTGCCCGCGGTAATGCCTTGTTTGGCGTATTGTATGGTAGCCTGATTTTTTAGGATAACCCACCCTTGATTTATTGTGTCCTGCACGGCGTTTGAGTTTCCCCAAACCTCAATTCCATCCCACAAATCAGGACAGGCTTTGGTAATGGTGCCACCATCAACAATGAGCTTGGCTCCCGGTTCAACAATTATTTTGCAATCGGCGGCCATTTTTAAGGTGCCGTAAATGGTGTAGGTATTGCCGGTTGGAACAATAACGTTTCCGTAATAGGTGTTTGTGGAGGTGGCATTAACAGATTCGCCCGGAGCCGTATAGTGTGCCCCAGCAACATTTCCACACTCAGGCGTAGAAGCATACCAAACCCCACGGCCATAGGTGCCAACGTACACTTTTTTATTTACCGCTTTTACGGCTTTTACTTCACAATTGGGCAGGTTATTGGTGTAGTCAACCCATGTGGTAGTGCCGTTGTTCTTGTAAAAAACCCCATGCTCGGTGGCCAGCCATATTCTTCCGGGAATTCCCGACTCAATAAATATTTTACTAATACTTCCTGCCTGCAAATCGTGGGTGATATTATACCAAACCGGATTACCCGGGTTTGTTGTATTAGCACAAAACAATTGGTTTCTGATGGACACAACAATAGAATCGGTGTTTGCAGTGATAGCGATATCAGAAATCCAACCGCTATTAGGGGTGTTGGCTACCTTGACCCACTTTGAAACCTGTGGGCCACCTCCGTCAATTGATTTATATATATAATGATATGAAGAGTCTTCCTGTCGGGCACTGGCGTAAATTTGGTGAACGCCGTTGCTTTTTTTCTTTGCTGCCACCCTCCATGTGCCTGATATGCCACATCCGATTTGCTCTTCCAGTTTGGACCATTCATACCATGTAGTATCATAATATTTTAATACTTCTTTTGTGCCTGCTGCATATAAATTATCATCTGCATTAACATAATAGGTGTCGAAGTTCGCGTAACTAACAGAATTTTTTATGGTAGTATCGCATGATGTATAGCTTCCCATGAAAATATTATCCTCATTATTTTGGTGATATTTATGCACCATTCCTTCGTGTGCACTCAGGTAATAAAAATTGTCGTTTCGGATAATGTTCTGATATCCATCGCCATGCGATTGCTCCTCGACAGTCCATTCTATTCCGTTTTCACTCCTGTATGTGTTGCTGCCACAATCAAACTGCCCGCTGGTTACAAATTTGTCGGTTTCGCTTGCATCAATATACTCAATGGTGGCAACTCCAAGCCCGTAATTTTTTGATTCCCAATCAATGGTGGTGTCGTTAAGAAACCGACCCTTATAGACTCCTCCGTCAGTTCCTGCCCAAATGGTCTGATTGTTGTCCTCAACCCACAAATAATGTGTGTCATGGTGCGGCTGGATATCGCCATCATGATTGATCTTTTTCAGCAATGCACTTGAGTCGTTAGTGAGTCCGTTGCTAAACCGAAATAATTGTTCAACATTACGGCCTAAAATCTGAAGCTTCCCAATGGTATCTGGCCTAATTGCCCATCCCAATTTTCTTCCATACCCATTGAAGTTGGCCTGGGTAAAAAATCTGTGCCAGATCCCAGTATTAGTATTGTAGCGGTAGATGGCCGTATAATCATAGTCGCGCATGGAGACAACCGCGAATAAAAAATTGGAGTTTACCTGAGGTATTTTCAGCGATATTCTTCTTAATGCCGGATTTATGACTTCCATTGTGTCATACGGAAAAGTTATGGTATCAATATCAAATATTTTGGAGTATGCGTTTGTGACAAGGTTAAACTGATAAATGCCTGTGTTATTCGATCCCGATGCATACAAGATATCAGGGTTGTTAACATCCTGGACTACATCATAAAACTCACCCATTTTAAGCGAGTCCCAGGTGGGGGTTTCGCTGTTCGCATTTCTTGAGTAGTAGAGCCCAGCTGTTGTAGTAACAACAAGGTGGGTGCTATCTGTGTTGTTGGGTATTTCAATAATTTTTCGCATGTGGAAAATTGGAAACCCTTGTATTGTTCTGTCTAAACCTATAAATTTCCAATTTTCTCCATTGTCATTGGTTCTGTAAACGCCAATAGTCGTTTGCCATGCTTTCTCACCTGAAAATCCCTCACCGTTTCCGGTACTCACGTACCAGGTTGAATTCGATCGGCTATCAATTAGTATGCTGGAGACTCCTGACCTGGGTAATCCCTTGTCTGTCCCTGCATTTTCCCATGTATTACCATCGTTTGTGCTTCTGAATAAACCGCCCACGGGCGAGCAGGCGAAAACTGTTTTACCTGTATTGTCGTGCGGATCTTTATAAATGTAATGAATTTGGCCGGTGCCCCTTGCTGCGGTTCCATTCACCGGTACATCATTTGGCCCGATAAAACGCCATGTCGGAGTGTTCTCCAGCTCTGTTTTTCTGTAGTTATTGCAGTAGCTCAATAAATCCATTTGGTAATCAGCATAATCAAAATTCGGATTTAATTTTGGTGCCCAATACCGGTATCTGCGTTGAAATTGTGTGTAACCCGTGCCTTGCATGCTATCTGAGCCAAGTATAACCACAAGCGAGTCGTAGTATGCCCGGTTTTGGTTGCTTTCAGCAAGAAACTCTGATTGCGTATAACCATAAATACTGAATAATGCGAGCATCAGCGTTAAGCATAACTTCATGATGTGCATAATGTGATCACGCACTTGTTTTTCGGTTAGATGCCATTTTTTGTTGGAGGGAAGGGTAATTGCATTTGTTTTCATCTTACTTTGTTTATGTTATTAATAAGGGAACTATCTTGTTTATCAAAATGTAAAACAACCTACTAATAAGAGGTAAAAGTAATAATTATTTATAAAAAAATGGAATTAACAAAAAGGAAATATTCTTTTCCTTGTGGTTTGCTATCATACTATGTGCTCCGCTCGCCACAGAGACTTATTGGAAGCCTGTTTACCCGAATGACATGTTTTTTCAAGGTTCGTGGGAAGCATTGAAAAATATAACCCTTTGCTTAAAATGTACTTACCCCATTACCTGGCTTTCGTGTAGAAAGATGTTGCGCGACTATTTGTCTTCGGACAACTATTCGCTCTGGTTGGATTGGTTTAATTCAAATTCCTTTACCAGTTCTTCCGGTGTTTTGCCCAGGTTTTTCAATGAAGCAGCGGCATCATTGGCAAACGGGCTTTCAGGATATTTAGCCAGAAACTCGGTGTAGTATTTCCCTGCATTCACATAATCTTTCAGCTGGTCGTCGTAAACAAAGGCCATTAAGAACAGGGCAGAGGAAGCTTGTTTGGAATCGGGGTAGTTTTTTAGGATTTGGTCATAAATCCCGATGCTGCGACGCGGGTTGTTCAGGTTCATCGATAAGTCGGCGGCTTTTAGCAAATGTGCCGGTGCTTCCGCATGCTGCGCGTTTTCGTGTGCCCATTTTTCATATAAATACGACAGCTCATTCGCTTTCTTTCGGTCTAAGGTAAGCGATTCTGTGTCGAACAAAGCCTTTTCGAGTTCTTGAATGCTTTCCTCGGTGGTTTTAGCTTCCTGGTTTTCTTTGTTTTGCCCGCATGAAGCTGCAATCAGGGCCAGTATCAAAATCAAGACGTAGTTTTTCATTTTTCTATTTATTTATGGGTGAACACATTTACTATCTCAGTTTTTTGGTAGTCAGGCTTTTTTCTTGGTGGTTTTTTTGGGGAAAAGCATCCTGTAACTGGCTTCAGTTTTTCCCATGCTGATGTCGCGGAGCTTACCTTTAAGCAATACCCGGCGTATATTTGGCAGGCGTTCGACAAAAAGTTTGCCTTCGATGTGATCGTATTCGTGTTGGATAACGCGTGCCAACATGCCGTCGATTTTTACATTTTCATGATAATTCCATTCCCGGTCGTAATAGCTGATGGTGATAACTGGTTTGCGTTTTACCATTTCATGAATGCCCGGAACGCTGAGGCAGCCTTCTTCGTAGCCCCATTCTTCCCCTTCTTCGTGCGATATGCGCGCGTTAATAAAGGTATGGCGTTGATCGGTATAGGGGCTGTTCTCGAGCTTAAGCAAGGTGGTATCGATAACGAATAATCGGATGGCTTTGTTTATCTGATGTGCGGCAAGCCCAACGCCATCGGCCACTTCCATGGTTTCGAACATGTCGTCGATGAGTTTTTCCAGATCGGGATAGTTGGCGTCAATATCCTCTCCCACAATCTTTAGCGTGGGATGTCCGTAGGCAGTAACTGGTAATATCATGAGTTTTTTTTCTTTTAATGGATGGTAGTATTCATGTACGATTGCAGGATGAGGGTAGCACTGATGGTATCGACGAGTTCCTTGTTCCGGCGTTGTGTTTTTGATAATCCTGCCGAAAGCATGGTGTCGTGTGCCATTTTGCTGGTAAAACGCTCATCCACTCTGACTATTTTCATGTCGGGGAAGGTTTTTTTTAACTTCACCACGAATGGATCAATAAAACGGGCGGCATCTGAAGGCAGGTTTTGCATGGTTCTGGGCTCACCCACCACGATACAGTCTACCGACTCGGTAGTAATGTATGTCGACAAAAAGCTCCAGATATCCTTTACATGCACTGTAGTCAGCCCATTGGCAACCAGTTGTAAGGGGTCGGTAACGGCAATACCTGCGCGTTTTTGACCATAATCGATAGCTAAAATTCTTCCCATAGTAATATCGCGGCAAAATTACAATTTTTTCACTTGTCTAAAATCAGTATTTTCGCAGCAAAAGTGATAAGATGGAAGCATTAAAAACAATTGTTGAGGCGGCCTGGGATGACAGAAGTCTGCTAACAGAAACCACTACCATTGAGGCGATTGAAGCTGTTGTAGAAGCGCTCGACAAGGGTAAGCTGCGTGTGGCAGAGCCTGAAAACGGCGGCTGGCGCGTAAACGACTGGGTGAAAAAGGCGGTTATTTTATACTTCCCCATCCGGAAAATGGAAACTACCGAAGTGGGCATGTTTGAGTTTCATGACAAAATTCCATTAAAGCATGACTTTGCCGGACAGCAGGTGCGCGTTGTGCCTCATGCCATCGCCCGATATGGTTCATTCCTCGATAAAGGTGTGGTCATGATGCCATCGTACGTTAACATTGGCGCTTACATTGGCCAAAACACGATGGTCGACACCTGGGCTACCGTAGGCTCATGCGCCCAAATAGGCCGTGAGGTGCATTTGAGCGGCGGAGTCGGCATCGGGGGCGTTCTCGAGCCCGTGCAGGCTGCTCCTGTGATTATTGAAGACAATTGTTTTATTGGCTCGCGCTGCATCGTAGTTGAAGGCGTGAGGATAGGCAAGGCCGCAGTTTTGGGTGCAAATGTCGTCCTCACACAATCCACGCGGATAATCGACGTAAGCAGCCCTGAAGCTATTGAATACAAGGGCTATGTGCCACCCGGATCGGTGGTTATTCCGGGTACTTTCCCCAAAACCTTTGCAGCCGGAGTGTATCAGGTAAGTTGCGCGTTGATTATTGGAAAGCGTAAAACCTCCACCGACATGAAAACCTCGCTGAACGAAGCCCTGCGTGATTTTAACGTCGATGTGTAAGATTCCTGTTCAAAACGGGTGAGCCGGTCGATGGTGATCTTTAAGGGCTCATTTAGTTTTAGTTCCTTGGCTTTCTTTTGCCTTTGTCGGGATTGCTTTTGAAGTCTTTTCGTTTGGTTTTTTCGCCTCCTCTGGGTCTTTCGTCGTTAAACCTTGATTCTGACTTTTTCTTGCGTTTCTTCTCGTTTTCACCCCGAAAACCACTGCCGCTCTTTGGGTTGGCTACCTCGAGCATAACCGGAGTTTTGTCGAATTCAGCCTCTTGAAAACTACTTACGATAAGGCGCTCTGATTTTTTGTCAACTTCAAAAAAGGAAAAGCTTTTCATGATTTCAATTTTCCCGATCTCAATGTTGCGTTCACGGGTGTATTTATTAATCAATCCAATGAGCGAAGCCGGGTTCAGGTTGTCTTTGCTTCCTTTGTTGATGAAAAACCTTGAAAACTCGATATCCTGACTGCGCTCACGTTTTCCGGAAAGATCATCCTGGTTATCACGTCTTCTACCACCGCGGTCGCCTCGATCCTCACGGTCGTTGCGGTCACGTCTGTCTTTTCGTCCTTTGAAATCATCGCGGAAACTGGTGTCGCCTTTTCCTGCCGACAGGTTGAGGTCGTGGGCATTTTTGTAGTAATCCAGGAAGCGATTGAATTCAACCGACACAAAACGCTTAATCAATTCTTCGCGGTCGAGCCAGTTAAGTTTTTGAAAAATAACATCCAGAAAGGGATTTATCTGTGATTCGTTTACTTCTACGGTTTCTACCTTGTCAATCAGGTTAAAGAGTTGCTTCTCACAGATTTCTTTGCCTGTAGGTATTTGCTTTTTAACAAACGACTTGCCGATTTTCTTTTCGATGGCACGCAGTTTATGTTTTTCGCGCATGTGCAAAATTGACAACGACACGCCACTCTTTCCGGCCCGTCCTGTTCGTCCACTGCGGTGAATATACACTTCATCCTCATCAGGAAGGTTGTAGTTGATGATGTGGCTGAGATCGTTAACATCAAGTCCGCGGGCTGCCACGTCGGTGGCCACGAGCAGTTGCAGATGTCCCGATCTGAAGCGGTTCATCACATGATCGCGTTGTGCCTGACTTAAATCGCCATGCAGGGCGTCGGCGTTGTAACCATCCTGCATCAGTTTGTCGGCTACCTCTTTGGTTTCGTGACGTGTACGGCAAAAAACGATGCCGTAGATGCGCGGATTCATGTCGGCCACACGTTTCAGTACTTCATATCTGTCTTTGGCGTGCACTTCATAATAAATATGGTCGATGTTGGCTGCCCCTTCGTTGCGTTTACCTACCGAAATCTCGATGGGGTTGTTCATGTAGGTTTTCGAAATGCGCACGATTTCCTGCGGCATGGTAGCCGAAAAAAGCAAGGTCTGTCTCGTTTTGGGAGTGGTTTCCAGAATTCCGTCGAGTTCGTCTTTAAAGCCCATCGACAGCATTTCATCGGCTTCGTCTAACACCAGAAACCGGATGTTTTTCACCACCAGCTTTTTGCGGTTTATCAGATCAAGGGTTCTGCCCGGAGTGCCCACAACAATTTGTGCTCCTCTGCGCAGTTCGGCAATTTGTGTTTCGGCGCTCGCTCCTCCATACACAGCCACAATGTTAATCTGTTGTGATGAGGTAGCATACGATTTCAGGTCTTTGGTGATCTGAAGGCAAAGTTCACGCGTTGGACTAAGGATAAGCGCCTGTGTATCTTTTGATTCGGTGACGATATGTTGGATAATTGGTAATCCAAACGCGGCTGTTTTTCCTGTACCTGTTTGAGCCAACCCGATCAGGTCGTTTTCGTTTTCAAGCAAGACAGGGATTGTTTTTTCCTGGATTGGGGTTGGGGTCTCGAAGCCCAGTTTTTCAATTGATTGGAGTATTTCATCCGACAATCCGAGCGATTTAAAAGTGGTCATTAAGTATCTTTGTAAATGAAAAGTACACACAAACAGGTAATTGCAATCATTCAATGCCGAAAATTTCCGGCTAATACCGTCTGTCGTAATCGGCGGCAAAAGTAATAAAAATAGTAATCAAAAAGACATGATTTCCTCTTTTTTGCCTAAAAATTAACAGGTTATGCTCTAAGAGGTCGGTTTTTGGCGTTAGAAATGATATAAGACAGGGCATTTAAGTTTTTTAATAATTTAGATTTGATAAAAATAAAAAACAATGCTTAATTTTGCAGCCTCAATTACAAATAGTTTACGCGATGGCTCAAAAGAGAAAATATACACTCGACAACACTGACAAAGAGACCTTAAAAAAATGGTATCAGCTGATGACGTTGGGCAGGCAGCTCGATGAAAAAGCCCCCAATTACCTCAAGCAGGCTCTGGGATGGTCGTACCACGCACCTTATGCCGGTCATGATGGCATCCAGCTGGCCATCGGCCAGGTTTTTGACAGGGAAACAGATTTTTTATTCCCTTACTACCGCGATATGCTGACGGCCATTTCAGCCGGCATGACAGCCGAAGAGATCATTTTAAACGGTATCTCGAAAGCTGCAGACCCCAGCTCAGGCGGGCGACATATGTCGAACCATTTTGCAAAACCTGATTGGAATATTCAAAACGTGAGCTCGGCTACCGGAAACCATACGTTACACGCAGCCGGTGTGGCACGTTCCATAAAAATTTATAAGGGGAAAGGAGTCGCTATCAGCTCTCAAGGCGAATCTTCTACCTCAGAGGGCTATGTTTTTGAGGCCATCAACGGAGCTTCAAAAGAAAAACTGCCGGTGGTCTTCGTTTTTCAGGACAACCAATATGGCATTTCCGTTCCGCAAAAGGACCAGACGGCCAACCGCCGTGCCGCGGAGAACTACAGAGGTATTGCCAACCTGCGCATCATGTATTGCGATGGCAAAAACGTCTTCGACTCGATGAATACCATGGATGAAGCCAAACGCCATGCCGCCGAACACGCTGAACCGGTGATTGTTCACGCCAACTGCGTTCGTATTCATTCGCACAGCAACAGCGACAAACATGAACTCTACCGCGACGACAACGAGAGACATTGTGTCAAGATGAGCGACCCGCTGACCCGTTTTCGCATCCAACTCTTGCATTCAGGTAAATTTACCGAAGAAGAACTTGACGGAATAGATAAGGAGACCAAAAAAGCCATCAGTGCTGCCCACAAAGTGGCTCTTGCCGCTGCCGATCCCGATCCCAAATCTATTTTCGACTTTGTTTCGCCCGAGCCTTATGTGTCAGAAAAATACCCCGAAGGACTCCACGATGGATCTGTAGGTGAAAAACTAAAACTCATCCAGGCTTTAAACCAGACTTTAAAAGCGGAATTCCGTCACAACCCGGACACCTATATTTTTGGACAGGATATGGCCAACAAAGACAAGGGAGGGATTTTTAACGTGAGCAAAGGCATGCAGCAAGAGTTTGGTGAAGGTCGTGTGTTCAATGCCCCTATTGCTGAAGATTTTATACTCGGTACAGCCAACGGCATGACCCGCTACAACGACAAAATCCGTGTGGTAGTAGAAGGGGCTGAATTTGCTGACTATTTCTGGCCTGCCATGGAGCAGCTTGTCGATAGCTCGCACGATTACTGGCGCAGCAACGGGAAGTTCGCACCGAATGTGACCATCCGGTTGGCCTCAGGGGGCTATATCGGTGGCGGTTTATACCACAGCCAAACCATCGAAGGAACCCTTACTACCTTCCCCGGTTTGCGGGTAGTGTACCCTTCCTTTGCCGACGACGCAGCCGGATTACTGCGCACGGCCATGCGATCACGGGGGCTCACCCTGTTTCTTGAACCCAAGGCGATGTATAACGACCCTGTTTCGGAAGCTGTTGTTCCTGACGATTTTGAAGTGCCATTCGGAAAGGCTCGCGTGAGAAGAGAGGGGAAAGACATGAGCGTTTTCACTTATGGAAACACCCTTCCGATGTGTTTAAAGGCGGCTGAAAACATAGAAAAAGAAACCGGGAAATCCATCGAAGTAGTTGACCTGAGGTCGCTGCTGCCGCTGGATGAAGAGGCTATCATTAACTCTGTGGCCAAAACCAGTCGCGCTTTGGTAGTGCATGAGGACAAGGTTTTTGCCGGGTTTGGTGGCGAAGTAGCCGCCCTGATCACCGAAAAAGCCTTTAAATCGCTGGATGCCCCTGTCAGGCGTGTAGGCGCAACCTTCACACCTGTCGGGTTTAACCGTATTTTAGAAAAGGCCATTCTGCCCGATGCCGTTAAAATTGAAACAGCCATGAGGGAGTTGCTTGATTTCTGATCTTGATTTCTAATAAAGTTAAAAAAAGGCTGTCTCGCAAGGGGTAGCCTTTTGTTTTTTTACCCGAGCTCATGTTCTGCAAGAAAAGGGAGGCTGTCGGTTTTTGTTTCTTCCTGTTGTCCACTGCCTGCCTAATGATTGCTTCGGAGTTATTAGTTTTTTTCAGTAATTAATTGTTCGATATGCAACAGCTCAACCTGTTACTATCCAATAATTCTTACGACTCGATTTGCCATGAATTCACGCTTGATACAGGTCTTGACAAGGCATTTGGATAGTGTGTTTTTTTATAAGTTAAGTCTGTTAAACCTTTCAAATTACTCTACAATTTGCTATTAAGAAGGTTTTTAAATAGTTTGTTATGCTTGTTTAAGTGTCATTAAAACAGAGGTATACACTGCATTTGTCTTGTTTGTTTTGTGCTATTTACGGATGTTTGCACCCCTCAACTCCTTTACGAAACCGAAAAATGCTCCTGTTAAACACATTATCAGGTTAGCTTTGTCCTAAAGAATTCTAAACCAAATATTCTATGAAGAAAACACTTTTACTCTCGTTAATGCTTTTCGCTTTCGTAAGCATTTTTGCCCAGGTCGCACGCGAGCTGGTGCTGATTGAAGTGGGCACAGGAACAGGTTGCCCTTATTGTCCCGGAGCCGCGATGGCACTTGAAGATTTGTACGACAATGGTGACCCTGTAGCGGGTATTGAATACCATTCTTACAACTCAGGCGATCCGTTTAATACACCTGAAGCGGCTGCCCGCACCTCTTATTACGGGATTTCAGGTTATCCGACAGCCCAGTTCGATGGCGAATACGATGAACATGTAGGAGGGAGTGCCTCTTCGAGTTTGTATTCTACTTATTTACCCAAAGTAACCGCACGTATGGCCATCCAGAGCGAGTTTTCGGTTGAGATTTTTGGCGACAACNTAGGCAATAANTACGATATCGTGGTGCGCGTAACCAAAGAGTCAGCCTATGCCGGAACTAACCTCAAGGTGCGCTTCGCACTTACCGAATCGGACATCCCTTACAGCTGGCAAGGCATGTCGGAGATTGATTTTACTGAGCGCCTGATGGCTCCCGACGAAAATGGCACGGCCGTTACCTTTGCCGGTATAGGTGATGTGCAAGATGTAAACCTGACTTTTGTATACAACAACACCTGGGTTGCTGCCAATTGCGAACTGATCGCCTGGATTCAGGATGACGCCAGTAAAGTGGTGTTGTATGCTACCAAAGTTGGCTTGCCTGATCTGGAACCCGATGTGGCCAATGCCAATTTTGTGGTGAGTGACCCGACAACCTGCGAAGGGTCTTCGGTCAATTTTACCGATTTGTCGACAGGAGCCATAACCTCATGGAACTGGATTTTTGAAGGCGGCACACCTGCTACCTCAACCGACCAAAACCCTGTAGTGACCTATGCCACGCAAGGAACATACGATGTGACGCTTGAAGTAACCGATGGAGTAACCGTAAGTACCTTGTCTATCCCCGATTATATTGTTGCCATCGTCCCACCGGTTCAGCCGGCCTCGCCAACTGGTCCTACACAAGCCTGTGCCAGCACAAGCTACGAATATACAGCACTTCCTGTGCCAGACGCCGATTCCTACACCTGGAAAGTGGAACCCGCAGCTGCCGGAACAATAACCGGAGCGGGTCTCACAGGTACTTTTTTGAGTGACGACAGCTATGTTGGCAACTACGACATCTCTGTTCGCGCCGACAACTTCTGTGGCAATGGAACATGGTCAGCCCCAATGACAGCGACCCTAAATTACACACCACAAGCTTATCTGTTATCAGACGGAGGTGGATTCTGCGAAGGCAGCTCTGGCCTTGAAATCACTCAGGATGGGTCAGAAGCAGGGATTAATTACCTGTTATACCTCGATGGGGTGTATACCGGAACAACGATAGCCGGCACTGGTGAACCCTTTAGCTACGGTTTTCAAAACCAAGAGGGTGTTTACACAGCATTTGCTGAAACTCCTTCCTGTGCCCTCCAGATGTGGGGAACACCCTGGATATACAGCATGACTGCTCCTGCACAGGCCACACAACCTGCCGGTGAACAGGTGACATGCAATACAGGTGAAAACCTGTATACTACCAATATCCTCGACAATGCCGATGGATACAACTGGGAGCTCTCACCCACTGAGGCAGGAGTTCTGACACCCAACGGTGCTGAGGTAAACATCACGTGGTCGCTTGCATTTGCAGGGGAGGCCTTGTTGAAGGTGGCTGGTGAAAATCAATGTGGTATGGGAGATTATTCTGAAGAGTTGGCTATTTTGCTCTCCGACACACCTGAACCAGTAATTTCAGGCCCGGCAACAACCTGCGATTTCACCGAAGAAGTATATGCTGCCGAGGCGATCGCCGGCAATACCTACCTCTGGGAAATTGAAGGAGGTTATATCACCGATGGAGCAGGAACAGCTCAGGTTTCTGTTATGTGGACAAATCCCGGAACGGGAACGGTAAGCCTTACCGAATCAACTGCAGAAGGATGCGATGGCGTAGCCGTACCAATAACGGTGACCATTGATAACTGTACCGGCATTGTAGAAAACAACCAGGATGGCCTAAATGTTTATCCTAATCCTGTAAAAGAGATGTTAAACATTGACATGGCGATGCCAGCGCAAACACAGGTTATCCTTACTGTTTACAACGCATTCGGACAACAAGTGTGGATGCAGGAGCAACAGGTCAGTGAGGAGGTAACACATCTGCAGATTAATACAAGTGAGTGGAACAAAGGATATTATGTGATAGAGATGAATGATGGAAACTCACGCATGGTGAAGCGTACATTTGTTAAACTATAAATTGAAATTGAATTATTGCAAGCCCCTTCGGATTTCCGGAGGGGCTTTTTGTGTCTTTGATTTTCGTAGTACGCCCTTAATCACGGCAGATTATAATAACCACCATAAACAAACTGATAGACCTGGTTCAGGTAGATATTGACATGAACTTGAGTCTTGAGGTCGGCAGTTTGATAGTAGTACTGAATGAACACAGAATAAAGTTACTCTCCCGATAGTCGGGGCTTAGTCACCCCGTCTCTCAAGTCGCCCTTTAAGGCTTTTGGCTATTGGTTATTGGCTATTGACTTGCTATCTCGTTAATTATGAGGTGATTTATGTGAAACTAATGGATAACCCACTGTTCACTCAGTCACTACCTCTCTAAGTCGCTCTAAGTCGCTCAAGTCGCTCAAGTCGCTCAAGTCGCCCAGTCGTTCCCTTCCTAATCTTCCAGCCGTTCTTTCCTCATATCGTAAACCTTCTTCCCTCCATAAGCTGCACCCAGCCCAAGGAGTATAACAAGTCCGGAGCCTACGGGTGCTCCGTTACCCACGGGCGTGTTGCCGCCCCCGGGATCGCTTCCTCCATTAGGTGGTGGTGGAGCTTGGGCCAGCAAAGCGGTGAATGAAAGCGTAAGTGCTAGTGTGGCTAAAAGTTTTCTGTATTTTTTCATGGTGTTTTATTTTTTTTGATTAATCTTTTTTTTTCGCTGATTTATTTCCCGTTGATTTGCGCAGGTCGGCGATTTTCGATCTGCGCAAATCTGCGAGAAGCGTTTACCTGATAAAAATCTTTTCTGTTTTCACTTCGCTACCTTGCTGTACCATCACCAGGTAAATACCTGTTTTTAGGTTTGCCGGAATGGAAATGATTTCTTCGCCATTGATCT
>JGI11705J14877_10001066_pt1 | contig 15968 bp, 13 predicted proteins | sample Etolaghawater15m_FD_14877 | JGI IMG/M metagenome (IMG submission 14877) | reverse complement strand
TCGTAAGTTGGCCCGGTTACTCCGGCATAAACACCTGTTTTATAATGAATTCCCAGATGTCGTGCATTTTTCTTGGCTACCGAAAGCAGCTGTTTGTCATAGGCTTCGCTCATGTCGACAAAACGTGGCCCGAATTCTTCCAGGTTGGCTCCAATCAATGGATTGGGCATCAGGTTGATATGGTCGGTAATAAACATGATGTCGCCTACTTCGAAATCAGCATTCACCCCGCCACTGGCATTTGAAACAAACAAATATTTTATTCCAAGTTGTTTTAGCACCCTTACCGGAAAAGTAACTTCCTGCATGGAATAACCTTCATAAAAATGAAAACGACCTTGCATGGCTACCACCTTTACCCCATTGAGCACGCCAAAAATTAACCTCCCCTGATGTCCTTTTACCGTTGAAACGGGAAAGTTTGGAATCTCGTGATAGGGGATTACCGACAAGGGTTCAATTTCGTTGGCCAGCTCGCCGATACCTGACCCTAAAATGATGCCAATCAATGGAGTGGCTGTGGTTTTTCCCTGAATATAATTAACAGTTTCTTCTATTCGACTTAACATATTTCGTTAGTTGATTGATTAAATTGGTTTCGTCCAGTCCGTGCAATTTCATCTGAACCGGCACATAAAACAATGGCAATTCATTGAGCTCGCTAAGATACTCAGATTTTACAAGGCGCATGGCATCTTTTTCAGTAGTTACAATAATTTTGTTCAGACCAAAAGTATCTTCGTACACGCGCCGGATATGTTGTAAATCTTTGCGGGTGTATTTATGGTGATCGGGGTAATCGAGGACAATAAGCTCTGTGCACAGGTCACGCAGGTATTCCTGNTAAGGATAACTGTTGGCTATACCTGAAAACATGATGATTATACGGGCTTTTTTAAAGACACTAACGTCCGTCTTTTCAGGAAAGGAAATCGGCTCTCCGTAGTCGAGATAAGTATAGTAAAGCGACTGATGAGCAGCTGGCTTAAGCACACCTTTTACACGCCGGCGGGTAATAGGAGACAGCACTTTGTTGGTTTTGGTAACCAAAATAATATCGGCTCGTTTGGCTTGCGCCACCACATCGCGCAAACTACCTGTGGGCAGCAGGTAGTCTTCCATGTAAAGTTTATGAATATCGGTTAAAAGTATCGACAACCCGGGTTTTATATACCTGTGTTGAAATGCATCGTCGAGTAACACCAACTCCAACTGCGGATCGTCGTCCATCAGGCTGCGAACACCTTCTACCCGATCTTCATCCACAGCTACCTTGATTTTCCCTTCAAACTTGCGCAAATACTGCATAGGTTCATCACCGATGTCTTCATGACTGGAAAATTGGTTGGCATATAAAAACCCTTTCGATTTGCGCCCGTAACCCCGACTCAACACGGCCACACGATGCTCGTTGGCAAAATGCCTGATCAGATACTCCACGAAAGGCGTCTTCCCTGTGCCACCTAAACACAAATTCCCCACTCCTATGACAGGCATAGGAAAAGCATGGGTTTTGAGTATCCCTATATCAAACAGCCAATGCCTGAACCGAATAATCCAACCGTAAAGCCATGCCACAGGAAACAATAAAAACCGCAATGAATTCATCGGTTGTACGTGTTTTATGTATTTTTACCCCCATCTTTGCCAACAAAATTCCTTTTGTTTGTATCTTTGGAATCGGTATTGACATATCGTGGACTAAAGTATAAAAAATCTGTTTATCACAAAATAAAGTTTTTGTAAAATATGTCAGTTAAACTAACCAGTATCATAGCCTATCTCGAAAACCTTGCTCCGGTTTCGTTACAGGAATCCTACGATAATTCGGGGTTATTGATCGGGTCACCGGAACAGATGGTGAACAAGGCACTGATTACCCTCGATGTAACCCCGGAGGTAATTGAAGAGGCCGTAGCCCATGGTTGCGACCTGATAATAGCCCATCACCCGTTAATTTTCAAGGGATTAAAACGTATAACAGGAAGCTCTGAAGTTGAGACCTGTGTTATCGAAGCCATACGAAACCACCTGGCAATTTATGCCATACACACAAACCTCGACAATATAACATCAGGAGTGAACAGCCAGTTGGCCAGGAAGCTAGACCTGATAAACACACGTATCCTGGCTCCAAAAACAGGCAGCCTAAAAAAAATTGTCACCTTCTGCCCTACTGAATATGCCCACAAGGTGAGAATGGCTCTTTTTGATGCAGGAGGCGGTCATATCGGCAATTACAGCCATTGCAGCTTCAACCAGGCAGGCGAAGGCACATTTATGGGATTGGAAAACAGTCAGCCCTTCGTTGGTGAAAAAGAAAAATTACATACCGAAGCTGAAACCAGAATTGAAACCATTGTGCCTTCATTTAGAGTGAATGCTGTGATCAACGCCATGCTCAAGGCCCATCCGTACGAAGAGGTNGCTTACGACATCTACCCACTCGAAAATATTTATACCGCTATTGGCAGCGGGATGATTGGCACATTAGAGGAACCAATGCCCCCGCTAGAGTTTCTAAACAAGATAAAGAAAAACCTGGGCTGTCAGCACATCAAACACAACCAACTGATACCGCGCGAGGTGCAAACGGTGGCCATTTGTGGAGGCAGTGGCAGCTTTTTAACAGAAGCGGCTTTCAGGGCAAAAGCCGATGTTTTTGTTACCGCAGACATGAAATACCATGAGTTTTTTGAGCATCGCGGCAAGATGACCATTGTGGATGCCGGGCACTTTGAAACCGAACAAGGTACAAAAGAATTGTTGGAAAGTTTATTAACCAAAAATTTTCCTAATTTTGCACTCCGAATTTCAAAAAAGAACATCAATCCTGTTTCCTTTTTGTAAAACTGTAATCGAAGTACTATGTCAAAAGAAAAATTAATGAAGGAAGAAGAGTTTAGTGTTGAGCAAAAGCTAATTGCCCTCTATAGTCTTCAGCAAATTGACTCCCAGATTGATAAAATTAAGATCATCAGAGGTGAACTTCCTCTGGAAGTAGAAGACCTTGAAGATGAAATTGCAGGGTTGAAAACACGTATCGAAAATTTTAACGAAGAGGTTGAGTTGCACAACCAAACGATTATTCACAGAAAAGAAGCGATAAAAGAGAGCAATTCGCTGATAAAACGCTATGAAGAGCAACAACAAAATGTAAGAAACAACCGCGAATACGACTCACTGACGAAGGAACTCGAATTTCAGGCGCTGGAGATTGAATTTTCGGAAAAGAAAATCAAAGAAGCACAGTACAAAATCGAGATGCTGAATGCCGAGATTGCCGTTGCCCAAACCCGTTTATCTGAGCGCACTGCCGACCTGAACTCAAAAAAAGACGAACTTCAGGACATCGTGACAGAAACGGAAAAAGAGGAAGAAAAACTGATCGAAAAATCACGCGAAAACGAAAAATATATCGAAGACCGTCTGCTTACCGCCTACAAGCGTATCCGCAAAAACGCACGCAACGGGTTGGCCGTGGTTCAGATTGAGCGTGATGCCTGTGGTGGCTGCTTTAACAAAATCCCCCCTCAGCATCAACTTGACATCAGGGTACATAAAAAAATTATCGTTTGCGACTACTGCGGACGTATTTTGGTCGACAACGAAGTAGCCGAGATTGTTCACGAACAGCTCAAAAACTAAGTGTTATTTTAAAGTTACGAAAAGGAGTATGGGTTTCTCATACTCCTTTTTTTATTTAATTTTATCGCCTCAACACTGACTATGTACCGCTGGTTATTCATATTTCTGATAAGCGCTCAAAACCTTTGGTCGCAACCCCATGCCCGCCTTACTCCCGAGGTTCTCCAGAGTTACAATCTGGTGTTTTCGCTCCGGTTTCAAGAGGCTGAAACCTTTATAGCTGAAGGAAAAAAAACTGACAACCAAAACCTGCAATATACCTACCTGGAGAATTACATCGATTACCTGAGCCTGTTTATCAGCGAGGATATCCGCACCTTCGAAACCTTATCCGATAACAAAAGCGACCGCCTGAGTCAAGTTGAAAAGCTGCCAAAATCAGAACCATACAGGCTTTATATGATCGCCAACATTAACCTGCAGTGGGCACTCAGCCGGCTTAAGTTTGGCGAATATTCTACGGCGGGGCTCGAGTTTATCAGAGCCTATCGCGCCATTGAAGAAAACCAACAGCAGTTTCCGGACTTTCTGCCCAACCAAATTACCCTTGGCGCTATCCATGCCATGATTGGCGTTGTGCCCGACAAATACCAATGGATGCTTAAAATGATCAACTTGTCGGGAAGTGTTGCGCAAGGGAAACAAGAATTATCCCAAGCTCTGGAACTAACCAACAACGACACGCAATACAAGGTATTCAGACAAGAAATCCTGTTTTATCATGCGCTGATCAACATGAACTTCTACGACAAAACCACAAATTTGGATACGTTAAACCAATTGCTGGCAGAAGAAAACCCCGACAACCTCCTGCTTAAGTACATGACCATCAACTTGCTGATGCGAACCGGAAAAAACGATGTCGCCCTTGGGGCTTTTTCCTCTATCGACAGCCTCAACCAATATTATCCCTTTTACTACCTGGAATACCTCAAAGCTGAATGCTATTTGAGGCGGATGGATATGCCAAATGCTTCTGACAGTTATCAGGATTTTATTCAAAACTTCGCCGGAACCAATTACCTCACCGATGCACACCGGAAACTGGCCTGGTGCAGCTTGCTTGCAGGAGACACAACGGCCTATTTTGCTCACCTCACCGAAATAACAACATCCGAAACGGAAGTGGGAATAGATAAAGAAGCCAAACGGGAAGCACAGCAAAAGACCGTGCCNAATGTTTCGCTTATAAAAAGCCGACTGCTCTTCGATGGAGGNTACTACGACAAGGCTTACTCAGAACTCATTGAAATGAATTTGACTAAACTAACCAATGAGCAAAAACTTGAAAGGGAATACAGGCTGGCACGAATTTACGACAAAACCGAACAATGGCTGAAAGCCATAACGGCCTACCGCAAGACGATGGCTATGGGCAAAACAAGCAAAAACTACTTCGCCGGAAATTCTGCCTTGCTTCTGGGAAACATTTTTGAAACAAAAGCGGATACTTTGTCGGCTATACAAGCTTATGAACAATGCCTGGATATGGACTTCGAGGTATATAGGAACAGCATCCAAACCAAAGCCAGACAACAGTTGAAAAAACTAAAGTCCCAAAACTAAACCTGCCGACAAAAAGCCGGCAGGTTATACAACATTAAATCTGTGATTTTTTTTACAAAACTGCCAATGCCGCTTCGTAATCGGGCTCATCTACTATTTCGGATACCTGCTCGGTGTAGATTACTTTACCGTTTTCATCGATCACTACCACAGCCCTCGACTCCAGACCAGCCAACGGTCCGTCGACAATTTCTATTCCGTAGTCTTTTCCAAAGCTACCTGTTCTGAAATCAGATAAGTTTTCGACGTTTACAAGCCCTTCCGACCCACAAAACCGCGCCTGAGCAAAAGGTAGGTCTTTGGAGATGCACAGCACTTTGGTGTTGGTCAAATCGCCAGCTTCTTTGTTAAATCTACGCACCGAAGCCGCGCAAGTTCCGGTATCCAGACTCGGAAAAATGTTCAATACAAGGCGTTTGCCTTTGTAGTCGGAAAGTGATTTCACCGACAGGTTGTCCTGAACCAATGTAAAATCCGGAGCCATGTCGCCAACCTTCGGCAAATTGCCAATGGTATTGATTTTATTTCCTTTAAGTGTTATTTCAGCCATATAATAAGGTGTTAAGTATTTTTTAAACAAACAATTTTTCAATAATGTCGGCATAACGTTTTTGAATCAAGCTGCGTTTTAGCTTAAGATTTGCCGTTATTTCGCCTGAATCCACCGTCCATTCGTGGTCGATAAGTTCGAACTTTTTAATTTTCTCGGTGTCACCGAACTGCTTGTTGAAGCAGTCGATTTCACGTTTAAAACGATCTCTGATCACTTTATTTTTCAACATCTCTTCTGTGTTGGTCCAGGCTACACCTTTTATCTTGCACCAGGTGCGCAAGTGTTCAAAGTCGGGAACGATAAGTGCGGCGGCAAATTTCTGGTTCTCCCCTACCACCATGATCTGATCGAAAAACGGTGATTCTTTGATCTTGTTCTCCAACAAAACGGGTGAAATATATTTACCCATCGAGGTTTTAAAAATCTCTTTCACGCGTCCGGTGATTTTTAAAAGTCCCTTGTCGTCGATAACCCCGACATCGCCGGTGTGTAGCCAGCCATCCACAATGGTGATCGCCGTCATGGCTTCATCCTTGTAATAGCCTTTCATCACGTTGTCGCCTTTCACCAGTATTTCACCCTCAGCACTTATTTTTACCTCCACCCCTTCAAGTGGTGGCCCAACCGTACCTATCTTACGTTTTCCGGGAACAAAAGTATTCACTGCAATCACCGGCGACGATTCCGTCATTCCATATCCCTCGAGCACGTTGATTCCGGCAGCATTGTATATACGGGCCAGTCTGGGCTGCAAGGCCGCACCGCCCGAAACAATGCACACCATCTCGCCACCAAAAGCCGCTCTCCACTTGCTAAAAACAAGCTTATTCATCAACCTTAGCTTGGCCTGATAGAAAGCTTTACCCGTTTGGTCGAACTCGTATTTTAACCCCAGGTTAACCGCGTAAAAAAACATTTGCCTCTTGATGCCTTTGAGCTTACGCCCCTTGGCCAGAATTTTATCGTACACTTTTTCGAGTAACCGGGGTACGGTGGTCATAATATGAGGCCTGACCTCCTGGATATTGTCCACAATAGTGGCCATGTTTTCGGCATAGTAAATCGAAACCCCCTTGTATTGAAGTACATAATTAACCATTCGTTCGTATACATGACAAAGCGGCAAATAGCTTAACCCCCTTGAAGTTTCATCAACAGGAAATATAGATTGTGAGACTTTTACATTACTCAGAATATTTTTGTGCGACAACATAACCCCTTTCGGGAAACCTGTCGTGCCTGAAGTGTAGATCAACGTGGCCACATCTTCTTCTACGATTCCTGCTTTTAGTTTCTCCACGACATCTGGTACCGGGTTCTGTTTACCAAGTTCAATCAAACCCGACAGGTTTTCATAGGCTTCCACCTCTTTGAAAGTGTAGACTTTCTTTACGTTTTCAATCTCGGGGAGAATATGTTCGATCTTGCGCAACAATTCCTTACCGGCGACAAAGACAATTTTAACTCCGGCATGCTTCAAAATGTACTTATAGTCCTCCTCGCTGATGGTAGGATAAATAGGGACATGCACCGCCCCTATTTGCATGATGCCCATGTCGATAAAGTTCCACTCAGGCCGGTTATTCGAAATCGTGGCAATGGTATCGCCTTTGCCGATTCCGAGTTTCAATAAGCCGTAACTAATTTGGTTAGCATAGTCGTGATACTGTTCCAGACTATATTTCACCCAGTTGCCCCCCTCTTTACCTGCCAATACATCGTCCTTTTCCTTATACGACAGCTTGTAATGGGTAAGAAGATCAAATATTCTGGTTACCTCCATTATTGTTGTGTTTTGGTTAGTGATTTGCAAAAGTAAAAATAAATAAATAACTATGTATATTACTTATTAACAGAGTAGTCAGCGGTTGTTTATAAGCTCTTGTCGATAAGGGTAGCGCTGGCCTGAGCTGTTGGCATAATAACCAGATCGTTGATATTTACATGATCAGGTAGTGAACATACGTAAAATACGGCATCGGCAACATCCTCTCCCGACAGCGGAACGAAACCTTTATAAACGCCCCCGGCACGGTCGGCATCGCCTTTAAACCTAACCATAGAGAATTCTGTTTCGACAGCTCCCGGAGCAATCTGGGTAACTTTAATTCCTGCCTTCACGGTGTCCATACGTAAACCTTTTGTTAGTGCGTCCACAGCAAATTTGGTGGCACAATACACGTTGCCGTTGGGATAAACCTCCTTGCCTGCAATTGACCCAATATTGATTACATGTCCTTTACGTCGGGCAACCATCCCCGGAACAATTGTCCGGCTAACATAGAGCAAACCTTTCATATTGGTATCAATCATACGTTCCCAGTCGTCGGTTTCTCCTTCCTGCAAAGGGTTTAACCCAACGGCCAGACCGGCATTGTTTACCAGTATATCAACCGCTTCCCACGAAGCAGGAAGCGTGCTCAGACTGTGTTCCACTTCAGCACGGTTTCGCACATCAAAGCAAAGGGTAAGCACACGCGTATTGAATTCTGCTTGCAACGCGCTACCAAGCTCGTCAAGTCGACTTTTCCGTCTTCCGGTTAAGATGAGAAAATCCTTTTCAGCGGCAAACCTGTAGGCACAAGCCCTCCCAATTCCGCTGGTAGCGCCTGTGATGAGTACAATTCGATTCATTTGATAATTTTTTATGAGAGCCGAAATTACGAAAAAAAATTGTCGCCCTGATATACTGTCTCTCAATAAATCAGATCACCTTCTTAAAGTCCGATTTTACCCGTTGCGCCCAACACAAACCAACGACCGGGTTGTGGAACGTAGGGATAGTCTAACACATCACTGTTGAGCAGGTTGCGACATGATAAATAGAATTTCACCCACCGGGTGGCATAGGTAATTTTCATGTTGAGTTGGTGTACCGGCGCATAGGAAACTAGCTCGCCTGATGGGTATTCAACATAAGCACCCGAGCGTTGACGGAAATTGTAGGCATACGAAACCTCCAAGCGCCGCAGCGGAAGACGGTGAACCAGATTAAAAGTCAGGTTGTGATTTAGGAAGTCGAGGGCGTATAGCGACAGGTATTGGTTGGTGTTTTTTTCCGATGACAAATAGGTATAACTCAGTCCTGCATACCTGACGATTTGCTGCGACGAGGAAGGCGACAAATACTGTGATCCCAAAGTGAAACCATAAGTCGTTAAGCGCGTTAAGTTCATGCTCTGCCAGGGGTCATCGGGATTTAGTTTTCCCCAATCGATTAAATCTTTTCCATCACGACGAAAAACTGCAGCCGAAAAGGTGAACCGATCATTAACAAACCACTTTGAGCCAATCTCGCCTGTAAAAGCCTGTTCGGGTTTCAGGTTTGGATTACTCACCCGGTCTGGCCCGCTGTAGTACAAGTCGGTAAAGGTTGGAAGCCTGACTGAATGATTTACTGTGCCGTATATTTTAAAAGTTTCGGTAAGAAAATATCCCATATCCAGTCCCGGTGAGGGGTATAATCCGTAATCGGAGCTGTAGTGCAAGCTTATCCCTCCAGCCAACGAAAAACGGTAGTAGACATAACTGTGGTTTAACGACACATCCACGTGTTGTCTGTTTTTACCATGGTTGTACCATGCCGTTGTCCCGGCTAAATAAACCGTATCTGACAACATTTCACCTAGCACATTACTTAAAATGGACTCATTTTGAAAGCGAAAACCCACCCGGGTATCGCCGGCTTTTGTATCGAACCCCGTCCCGGCATTGAACGAAATCACGTCGGTGCGATGATAATTATGGCCGGTGTAGGGATAAAGGCTTTTCGGTGAGGCAAATCCGGCTGTATCTGCACCTTTAATAAAGAAACCATCCTGGTGATGATACCATCCATCCCCTTCTCTGAACAACTCAAAACGATCGTTAAGCCGCCGCCAGGTAAAAGTGGCCGAAAAGGGTCGCTTCTCTTCCTGTCCGTAATGCACGGTAACCAGAGTGCTTTTTACCTGCTCAAACTGATCAGGGTATTTAGGGCTATAAAACGACTGAGCACCAAAGGCTTTGTCGATATAACCCACATAAACTTTCAGCATGCCAAGACCCAAAGGTATTTGACTTTCGCTGGTGATAAGCTTCGAAGAAAAGTCAGTATTTGGAGCATAGCCTGCTGATTTATGCCAGCTTACAGCAGTGGTGTTAGCCCATTTCCCGAAAACTGTAGTAGCGGAAACATCGCCAAAAATTAGCCCATGCTGCCCTCCTGACAGATCAAAAACAAGCTCCGAAGCATCAGGCTTGCGCGTAATGATGTTAATCCCTCCCGAAAAAGCATTTGGCCCAAACCACCGGGTTCCAGGCCCTTGCATCACTTCAATTTTTTCGATGCCGGCCAGGGCAATCGCCTGACTTGAATTGTGATGCCCTGTCTGCGGATCGTTAAGTGCTACCCCGTTAAGCATCAAAAGGTTTTGATCGAAACCACCTCCCCGCATGCTTAGATCCGATTGCACACCCCAGGTACCGCGCTCGCGCACATCTACTCCACCATAAAAACGTAGTATTTCGTCCAGGCTGTGAACAGGAGCACTGGCAATCTGCTCGGCTGAAATCACGGTAATAGTCCTCGACAACTGCTTAAAGACAACGGGATGTGCAGAAGATTGGACCACCACCTCAGAAAGAGGAATGGTGTCGGCCTGCCCGTAAGTTACTTTTGTCGGCAAGACCAACAACAATAACCAAACCACCAAATAGTAAATGACTCTATATTGTTTCATGCTTTATCTTAAAAATCGGCAAAAGTATTGAATACCCAAGTAGGAAGAAAGCCCGCGAATGGACTTTTTCAATTTGTAGCATTGGGTTTTTCGAAGCTATTTGTGCTCAACAGGATAATTACATTAAAAGATCCACTGGTAAATAGCACCTTTAACCGGAAAATTGCTCATGTTTAAAGGTTGGTCCGACAAACCATAAACTGCTGATCCACTTCCCGAAAGAGAAGCATAAAAAGCACCACGCACATACATTTCCTCCGTGATTAATGCTATTTCCGGAAACAAGCGCTCCGCTACCGACTGAAAATCATTGGTAAGTGAAGTACGCCAAGTGTTTCGATCGGTAGCAAGCAAAGCAGACAGTGAGCTTTTATGAAAGCGGGGCACGATTAATGAATAGGCCCGCGTTGTCGGGATGCTAAATCCCGGAACAAATAAGGTGGCACAAACACCCTTTAGTGAAACCGCAACCGATGAGAGCTGATCTCCTCTCCCCTCTCCCATGGCCGGGCTGTTTCTGATAAAAAAGGCACAATCGCTACCCAATGGGGCGATAAGTTTTTCCATGTCAGCTACAGTTAGTCTTAATCCAAAAAAAACATTGAGTTCCTTCATAAAAAAAGCCGCATCCGACGATCCTCCACCCAATCCTGATTGTGTTGGAATTCGTTTTAATAACGACACCTTTACAGGAGGAATGTTAAAAGACATTTGCATGACTGAATAGACTTGGGAAACAATATTTTGCTTCGGATCACCCAACAGAGGCGAACCATACACGGCAAGGGCATACTTCTCCGAAGGCACAAACTCCAACACATCATACAATGGAATCGGATAAAAACAGGTATGCACGTCATGGAAACCGTCCTCACGTTTACCAGTAACCATCAGTCCAAGGTTTATTTTCGCGTTAGGAAAACAAATCATATCCAAACTTTTTGCAAAGATAACACAGGTTGAAGTCGTGCATCCCAAAATTAAAATATTGTTAAAAATGCGCACATTAGCCAAAACTATGTAATTTTGAGGCGCAACAATCAATGATAGAACCTGCAATGACGATTCTAAACTCTGTACTTAACTGGTGGATAAAAAAACGAATTCATCAAATTGATTTGTTCGTAAAATACCCTCACGATGTTCAGCAAGACCTGTTTAAAAAGCTGATCGCCACGGCAAAAGATACCGAATGGGGAAAAAAATACGACTACAAATCCATAAAAAACGCTGATGACTTTCGAAGTCGTGTACCTATAAATACATACGAAGACCTGAAACCGCTGATAGATAGAATGCGGAAAGGGGAACAAAATATTCTCTGGCCTGAAGACATCACCTGGTTTGCTAAATCGTCGGGGACAACCGGAAGCAAAAGCAAATTTATTCCGGTAAGCCCAAGCTCCCTCGAAGAATGTCACTATAAAGGAGGTAAAGACTTGCTGGCGATTTATTTCAACCTCTATCCCGAATCTGGTTTTTTTGAAGGAAAAAGTCTGGTGATGGGTGGAAGTCACAATATTTTTGAAATCAGCAACACCCAGTATATTGAAGGCGACCTTTCCGCCATACTCATGCACAACCTGCCACTTTGGGCACAGTTTAAACGCACGCCATCGCTCTCAATTGCCCTGATGGACGAATGGGAAAACAAGCTTGAGCTGATGGCTGAATCAACTATAAACCATGATGTTACAAGCCTGTCTGGTGTGCCCAGCTGGATGCTGGTGTTGATCAGAAAAATATTGGCCAAAGCAGGGACCTCTGATTTAAGTGAAGTGTGGCCAAATCTGGAAGTCTTCTTCCATGGCGGGGTGAATTTCGAACCCTACCGCGCTCAATTTGAGCAAATCATCTCCTCGCCACGCATGGCCTACCGAGATAACTATAATGCCTCTGAAGGATTTTTCGGCATACAGGATCAACGCGACAACACCGACCTGTTGTTGATGCTGGATTATGGCATTTGGTATGAGTTTCTTCCTGTTTCGGAAATGACCGGTGACACCTACAGAACTGTGCTTTTGCACGAGGTGGAAGTGGGTGTTAACTACGCCATGATCATCAACACCAACGCCGGACTTTGGCGCTACATGATTGGTGACACCATTGTTTTTACCAGTAAAACACCATACCGCATCAGAATTACCGGAAGGGTTAAAAATTTTATCAATGCCGTGGGCGAAGAATTGATAATCGACAACGCCGAAAAAGCACTGGTGATTGCTTGCCACAAAACCAACGCCATCCTTACCGAATATACCGCCGCCCCCATCTTCGAGAACAATACGGTGGGCCACCAATGGCTCATGGAATTTGAAAAAGAACCGGTCGACTTAGACTATTTCAAAGAAGCTTTCGATACAGCACTAAAATCACAAAACTCTGATTACGAAGCCAAAAGATATCACGATCTGGTGTTAAAACCGCCGAAAATCGATGTGATGAAACCCGGAACTTTCTACACCTGGATGAAGAAAAGGAACAAGCTTGGAGGACAAAACAAAGTACCACGCTTATCGAACGACAGAAAACATGTGGAAGATATCCTGGCTTTAGAATAAGACTCATTGGTTAAACCTCATTCAGCCATTAGCCAATAGTCCTTTAACAGCCATAATAGTAAAAACAATGGCCATTGTTTAAATAGCAACTACAGGCAATAAAACTTTTTCTATATTCGTAGAAAATTTTTTAATCATGCATGTAGCTATAGCCGGCAATATTGGATCAGGAAAAACGACACTTACCCGACTGATGTCGAAACAGTTTGGATGGAAACCACATTACGAAGACGTCGAAAACAATCCCTATCTCCATAGTTTTTACGACGACATGCAACGCTGGTCGTTTAACCTTCAGGTGTATTTCCTCAACTCCCGGTTCAGACAGGTAATTGAAATACGCGAGAGTGGTGACAACATTATTCAGGACAGAACCATCTACGAGGATGCTTACATTTTTGCGCCTAACCTCCACCATATGAACCTGATGTCGACGCGTGACTTCGAGAATTACTCTTCATTGTTTGAACTGATGAGCGCCTTTCTCCAGGCTCCTGACCTGCTGATCTACTTGCGAGCCTCGGTAAGTACCCTCGTAAAACAGATACAATTGCGTGGCCGCGACTATGAAGAATCTATCCGCCTCGATTACCTTAAATTGTTAAACGAACGTTATGAAGCCTGGATAGAAAAATACGACAAAGGCAAATTACTCATTATCAATGTCGACGACATGGATTTCAACAAACCCGAAGACTTAAGCGTCGTTATCGACAAAGTGAATGCCGAAATTCATGGATTGTTTTAACCATTGAACTCAGACCTTTACATGAAAATCCTCGCCATCATACCTGCCCGCTACCAAAGCACCCGGTTTCCGGGGAAACCTTTGGCCATGATTAAAGGCAAGAGCATGATAAACAGAGTCTTCGAGCAAACCTCAAAAGCTAAAAGTATCGACAGGGTGGTTGTAGCAACCGATGACCAGAGGATATACGATCATGTGAAAGAGTTTAACGGTGATGCGGTTTTTACCGGCACGCACCACCAAAATGGCACTTCCCGGTGCTACGAAACTGCTGAAATACTCGAAGCAGCCGGGTATAGGTACGATGCAGTGATCAACGTACAAGGTGACGAACCCACCGTTCGTCCCGAACAAATTGAAATGATTTGTTCGTTGCTGAGAAAACCAGAAATCAAAATAGCTACGCTGATAAAAAAGATCGATCAGTCCGAAACTCTTTTCAACCCCAATGTTGTGAAGGTGGTCATCGGGAAAAATGGGCAGGCCATTTATTTTAGCCGACATCCCATTCCACTTGTCAGAGATTTTGAACCAAAAGAGTGGATAAACCACCACCAATATTTCAAACATATCGGCCTCTATGGCTTTAAACGCGACAGTCTGATACGGATTATGCAGCTTTTACCGGGCAAACTGGAGCTGGCCGAACGGCTCGAACAGTTGCGCTGGCTCGAAAATGGCCTCTCCATACATACTCAGACAACTGACTTTGAGACTATTGGCATCGATACACCCGAAGATCTGGAAAACTTACTAACAATTATTGATTGAACAAATATTGTTTTGTAATTTAGCAGGTTCGGAAAATAAAAGGAATACCAATGAAAATTGCAGGGTACATAGGCGATTTATTGTATGATTACGAGTGTGTTGTTATACCCGGACTGGGCGGATTTATTACCAACGACAAACCTGCACAGGTGATCAATGTAACGCATCATTTTAAGCCTCCATTTCGTGTGGTTCACTTTAATGCACACCTCAAAACAAACGACGGACTGCTGGTAAACTACGTTGCGGCCAAAGAAAACCTGAGTTACCGCGAAGCCAAATCCAGAGTCGATCAGTTTGCCTTTCAATGTACCAAAGCACTTGAAAACGGAAAGCGAATCAAATTTCATGGCATTGGAAACTTACACCTTACTCCCGAAAAAAACATTGAATTTACGCAGGATCTGTCCATCAATTATAACCCTCAGGCCTTTGGACTGGGGAGCTTTGTTTCGCCTGCCATAGCCAGAACAACGGAAGAAGAAAAAATTCTTGGCGCAATTAAAAAAGTTACAACGGAAAAAAAACCGGAAACTAAAACAACTCATGTCGACAAAAAACCGCCGAGAAAACGCATGGTGGCCACACGCAGAAAAACTCCATTTGTAAAACAACTCATCTTTTTAATGGTGGTGTTTTTCCTTATGGGAGCAGGTTATATTTATATGCACCGGCACGCGATGGGCTATTACTATGACCGTCATGCTTCGAAAGTCCCGTTCCTCTATACCAACCCGCACAGTTACATCGCCAGGAATATCAACATGTTCCCTTTTGGCAAAATAACTTACTATGCCATAAGCTATTTCCCCGGATTGTTTCAAAAACAACAGACTGACACACCAAATTCTGAACAGCCTGAAATCAATAAGGCCTCCCTCCTTCCTCCTATGAAAAGTGCAAACACCATCAGCAAGGAGACACTGAAAGAAAAAACCATAGAAAACAAGGAAGATCTGGCAGAGAAAGTGGATTCCGAAAAACCTGTGGTAGCTGAACCCGTTCAGGAAACCCCTGAAGAAATGCCCGAAGTGAAGGCAACCGAAAAAATTATTGAAATAAGTCCTGTTAAAGTGCAACGGCATTTTTCCTATTTCCTCATCGCGGGCTCCTTCAACAGCGAAGCCAATGCGCGAAAGCTCGTAGCCGAATTGCGGAACAAAGGGTTTCAGGCTGAAATAGCCGACACCAACAAGTATGGGATGTATCGCGTTGCTTATGAGGGTTTTGAAACAGAAACAGAGGCCCTGCAAAAACTGCAAGTCATTAAAAGCCAGAATAATCCAGAGGCTTGGCTACTAAAAAAATAAACGACAAATTACCTAACGTTGAGCAAAAAGAATAAACTCCAGCACTTTGCCGAAAACCTCACTTTCGACAACCTGTTTCAGTTACGT